>Ga0209129_1001714_pt1 | contig 11819 bp, 5 predicted proteins | sample AraplaMF_Col_mMS_FD_184257 | JGI IMG/M metagenome (GOLD analysis project Ga0209129, IMG submission 184257) | Arabidopsis root microbial communities from the University of North Carolina, USA - plate scrape MF_Col_mMS (SPAdes) (version 3) | ecosystem: Host-associated > Plants > Roots > Endosphere ... | reverse complement strand
TGCGTCGCCTTTCTGTTTTTCGACCGGGATGGGTTCTCCGGTTATCATCGACTCGTCGACCGTCGACTGCCCTTCACTGACGGATCCGTCGATCGGGATGCGCTCGCCCGGGCGAACTCGCACATGATCGCCAACCCTGATATCATCGACCGGTACATCGGTTTCAGAACCGTCCTCGTTGACCCGGCGCGCGGTCTTCGGCGCAAGATCAAGCAATGCACGGATGGCCGAACCGGTTTTCTCGCGGGCTTTCAGTTCCAGAACCTGACCCACGAATACCAGAGCGACGATGACGGCGGCGGCCTCGAAATAGACAGGAACCGTCTCGCCATGGCCGCGGAAGGTATGAGGGAAGATGCCAGGCAGGATTGCCGCTACGACACTATAAAGATACGCCGTCCCGACGCCGAGGCCGATCAGGGTCCACATGTTCGGGCTGCGGTTGACAAGGGAGGCCCAGGCGCGGCGGAAGAAGGGCAGGGCGGCCCAAAGGACGACAGGTGTCGCAAGAACGAGTTCGATCCACGTCGCCTGCGGCTCTCCAATCCAGTCACGCAGCGGCAGGCCGATCATCGGCCCCATGCTGATTGCAAGCAGCGGGATCGAGAGCACACCGCTCACCCAGAGCCGGCGGGTGAAATCCACGAGTTCCGGGTTGGGACCTTCATCGACAGGTGGAATACCCATCGGTTCCAGGGCCATGCCGCACTTCGGGCAGTCGCCCGGATGATCGCTGACGACCTCGGGGTGCATCGGGCAGGTATAGAGCGTCCCTTTCGGCATCGGCTTTGGGGCGGGCCGGTTTCCATCGCGGTAGGCGGCGGGATCGGCTTCGAACTTCGCCTTGCAGCCGGCCGAGCAGAAATAGAACTTTTCACCCTCTTGCTTCAGGAAATGCCGGGCGTTCGCCCGATTGACGGTCATGCCACAGACCGGATCCTTCGCTGTCAGGTAGTCTTGTGGCGCAGCCTCGAATTTTCGCCGGCAGCCTTCCGAGCAGAAATGATAGGCATGCCCGTCATACCGGAGCGAGGGCTTGCCTGCCTCGGGATCGACCGTCATGCCGCACACAGGATCGCGCACCACGTCGTCCGCAGAGGGCGCTCCGTACTCATGGTGGTCATGGCCATGATGCCCGTGGTTATGATGGTCGTGCGTGCTATCCATGCGATTCTCCTTTGCCCTGATACGGCATTGGACATCCTTATGAACCTTCCAGCAACTGGAAGGTCAAGGGGAAAGTTGCGCAGCGACGAATGTGGATAGAATAGCGCAATCGGACCTGCGGCCGCCCGTCGAAGTGCTTCTGACCCGCCTGTCGTCAGGGGGCCCGGGCGAAACGGAAAACATGACCCGGGTAGCGGACCGCCTCACGGCAAAGACAGCGGTCGCGACAGTTGAGGCTGCGGTCGGCGCGCCCCTGATCATCGCCTCAAGAAACGGCGTCGTGAAACAAAAAGGCCTGCCGCGAGGCAGGCCTTGCATGAGATAATGGCCGATTTTGAAATATGACAAGTAACAAATTCCGCATCCTGCGAGATATAACACCACACCCGGCTAAGGGTCGCATCGCAGGAAAAAGTAGTATCGAGGCCCGTCATTTGGCTAGGAGGTCAGTTCTTGCGATTGTGCTCTTGATCATCCGTGGGGCGTTCGTCAGCCTGAAGGATCAGAAGGGCTCCGAGCGCTCTGGCAGACTCTCGCGGCAGGGCGTAGTGCAGCCATCCATAGCGAGGATCGCGAATGTGCAGAAGCGGTTCGCCCAGCAATGCGTCGGCTTCCGAGTACCAGCGTGGATCAAGCACGGCGTCGACCATTTGACCACCTTCCCAGGTCTCGTCGTGAGGCGGCGGCATCTCCGCCCTGATCTGGCCGGCGCCTTCTATGAGCTCTGATACGGACTCGGTATCAAGCACGAACGCGACGGGCGGATCTGTCGGAAACGTAATCGTCAACGTCTTGAACTCGTCGTCTAGCTCCCACTGAGGTTCTCCGCTGGTATTCATGTTCACGTCCCTGTTGATCGCACTGCGGGATGCAGGTTTGGCTTGCCGATGACGCAAACAAGGAAAAGCCGACGAAGAGTGATGAGGTATCCAATACAACCGATCGTTCTGGAATGGTCCAATAGTGTCGCAACTTCCCTTTGATGGCACGTACTCCCTTGGGTGTAGCCACAGGCAAGCGCATTCCGTGGCCCTGCGCGATCGTATCGCCTCGCTCAGCGCCCACCAGCATCTGCCGATCAAAAACAGGTGGGCGAAGTCGCATGTCCAGGCCGCCGTGGCGGTCAGGAGAGCCTGAGCGGGAAGAGAACCTCAACGCCGCATATCCTGGTTCATTTTGCGACTGTTGCATTGCCTACGGAAACGGCAGCTTGGTCATTTGACGAGACATCAGCAGTTCAGTCGATTGGTTCACCGACTTCATCTCGTGCTCGTCCGCATATCTGCTTGCAACTGCCGCAGCGCGCTCAGTCGCCTCTGAAGGGTCTCAGCATTCCAAAATCTGCGTTGTTTTGAGGACTTGCCGCGGTTTGGCCCGTATTGGCGCGTTTCTTGTTCGCGGATGATGCCGCTCTTTTTGAAGCTGTCCGCACGCGATCAATGCCTCTGAGAATCGCCAACATGTGCTTGGCTTCCTCGGCATCCATCGCGGACAGCGGGATGCCGTCCAGGCGCGCTGGCTCGTGCGTCGCCCGATCGATGATAGACCAGCCTGAGTCTTCGGTACGGAGACTATATTCCTCAGCCATCGACAATCCCCATTTCTAGACACCTGCAATTCTGAACGTGTGGGGTGGAACGCGCTACCTCCCAAATTGGCCGATTTTATCGCTCAAAAGTTGTACATTCAGATGTAGTAATATTGCAATAAAGAGCACATCTCCTGTGGTGCCGCCATGTTCGATGCCGGAATTCTCCATCCAGTTGGCAAAAAGACCTATTGGTGCAATGAAATGCATGGTTTAGCCGACCAACCCGTCTGGATACAGCCGGAGCACTTCGCTATCCTGAGTGCATGCTTTTCGACCGACTCCTGAAGATCGCCGCTTGGTTGTCGCTTGCCGCCATCCTGTTCGTGACCGTTTCGCCGATCGGTATGAGACCGCACGACGTCATGTCCGTGCGCGATGACCGGGCACTCGCTTTCACAGCTATGGCTCTCCTGTTCGTGGTGGCATATCCCCGCCGCTTTTGGACTTGCGCTGTCCTGGTCATATTCGGAGCGGCCGCAATAGAGTTCCTGCAGTATCTTTCACCAACCCGGCATGCGCGGCTTGAGGACGCTGCTGTAAAGGCTGTCGGTGCAGCGATTGGCGTCGGCCTGGGGTTTGCGGCAAACTGGATCCTCCGGCCGCGCGCGGACTAGTCTCACGAACCGCGATGGTCGGCCAGATTGTTCGGCGAACCACGCTGGAGCCGGTCAACGCGTTTTGGATTCGGCATACCTGGAGAAAATATGACGGATCTCTCTGCAGATGATCAGTCGATGAAGACGCCGACGCTTGCGGCCCGGCCCATGGCATCAATCACCGTGAGCTTTGAGTAGCCACCGCCGTCCGGCATCCACTGATTGGTGCGCCGCCGGGAAATATCGGGCAAAGGCTTGCCGTTGGCGAGCCAGCGGAAGGGCGCGCGTCCGCCCTGCAGCTTCAGCATCAACGGCGAGAGATCGCCGCTCTTCGCCCCAAGGTCGACATGTGCGCCCTCCGGTGGATAGACGATCTGCGGCGCCGGTTCACGGCCTGTGGTCGCCAGCAGGCCGCTTGGATTGATGGCAAAGCGACGCTGGCTGATCGGCAGTTCTGGTTGGGCGATCCGTATTGCTCCCAAGGGCGGGCGCGGGAGGGGCGTCGTCGCAATCCCTGACTTTGCGAAACCTTCAAAGAGGATCGGCGCGGCAGTGCCGTAACCCGTCAATCCCGGGACAGCGCCATTGTCAGGGCGCCCGACCCAGACGCCGAGGACATAGCGCCCATCGTAGCCGACGGACCAGGCATCGCGATAGCCGTAGCTTGTGCCGGTCTTGTAGGCGATCCCGCGTTTCGGAGCGCCGGCCGGTGGAATGACGCCCGAGAGGATATCAGCGACATTCCAGACGGCTACCGGATCAAGCATTCCCTCGCCATCGATCTTGCCGGGGCGGTCGTTGACGCCATCGCCGATGCGGACCGGCTGGCCGCGATTGGCAAGCGCCGTGTAAAGCTGGACCAGATCCTTTAACGTGATGCCGAGGCCGCCGAGACCGATTGCCAGGCCGGGCGTTTCGTTCGGGGGCAGGAGGGGACGCACCTCGGCGCGGCGAAAACGGATCAGCAGCTTGGCCGGATTGACGGCATCAAGCAATTTGACTGCCGGGACGTTCAGCGACAATTGCAGCGCCTCGCGCACCGTAACGTCGCCCTGATAGCTCATATCGAAATTCCGCGGCCTGTAGCCGAAGAAATCGGCGGGGCGGTCCTCGATGATCGTCTCCTGGCTGACAAGGCCTTCTTCGAATGCGAGGCCATAGATGAATGGCTTCAGCGTGGAGCCTGGCGAACGGCTGGCGCGCGTCATGTCGATCCAGCCTGAACGGCTGGTATCGAAGTAGTCGGCCGAGCCGACCTCGCCGACAATGTCGCCCGTTTGTGCATCGGCCATGACCATGGCAATTGAAAGCTTCGGACCCAGTTTCGATATGGAGGCGCGCGCAACGGCCTCCAATCCTGCCTGCACCTGTTTCTTCAGGGTCGTGTCGTATTGCCGTGCTTTCGGATCCTTGCGTCGTGCTGCCTCGCCAACATGGGCTGCAAGGGCCGGAAGCTGCATGCGTTGAGACGGCACCGGCACGATTTCAGCACGCGCTGCCTCACCCTCACCGACAGCCTCGGCGACAGCGACACGCTCTAGCACCCGTTTGCGCGCCATCTCGGCTGTCGCGAGGTTGCGGTCCGGGCGACGCTTTTCAGGCAGCTGTGGCAGAGCGACTAGGAGAGCGGCTTCCGCGACGGTCAGCCGCCGCGGCTCCTTGCCAAAATAGGCGAGGCTCGCAGCCCGCACACCCTCGAGATTGCCGCCATAAGGCGCATGCGTCAGGTAGAGATCGAGGATCTGCTCCTTTGATAGCCGCCGCTCGATCTGGATGGCGCGTGCCATCTGCAGGATCTTCGCCGAAAGCGAGCGGCCCTGTCGCGGCTCGATCAGCCGAGCGACCTGCATCGATAGCGTCGATGCACCGGAGACGATGCGACCATTTGTAACGAGCTGCAGGGCGGCACGTGCCAATGCCTGCAGATCGACACCGGCATGGCTGTAAAAACGCCGGTCCTCGTAGGCGACCAGCATCTTGAGGAATTGTGGATCGACATCGGCGGCTGTGGTTTTCAGACGCCAGAGGCCTTCAGGCGTTGCAAAAGCACGCAGCAGCTGACCATCGGCATCGACCATTTCCGCAGAGACCGTTTCCGCCTTGTCGAGCGGCGGCGGAAAGGCCCGGTCGGCGATGTCAAGCAAGACCAACCCGGTGCCGGCAAGGATGATCCCGGCAGCACCTCCGATCGCGAGTTTCCTTGCAAGTTTCATTTCGACGCTGCGGTGACCTCCATCCTGCCGGTCGCGGTGCGTGCGGAAAGCTGTGGTCTGTACATGTCCTCGACGACGGCGGCCGGATGATCGTAGGTGCCTGGGGTCACTGCGCGCACGACATAAGCGACATTGATTTCGCGATTGTCGTCTCCCGACCGATTGAACGCGGCCACAAAGCGGTCATTGCGGAATTCGGTGTGGGCCGCCGTCACCTCGCCGATCCAGTCGAAGTTCGTCAGTTGCGCGCTGTCGACCAGGTTCGGATTGTCGATCTGGAAGCCGGCCGGAAGCAGGTCCGTCACGACGATCCGCGACGGCCAGTTGTTGCTTTCCGTGACGTGCAGCACAACGACATAGCGCTCGTTCTGCTTGGCTTCGGTCACATTCGCCTGCTCGCCATCCATCGTGTAGTAGGTGCGCTCGATGGCAAAGCCGTCACCGCCGGCGGGCGGCGGCACGACAGGGGCAGCAATTGTCGTCACCACCGCCGAGACAGGCTCGCCAGTCTGGTTGGTGAGCGTAAGCGCGTTGCCCAACAAGGCATCCCCGGTCATCTTCGCCATGTAGGCGCCATTGTGCAGCGCGCCGTTGACGTCGATCTTGATAGAGTCGTCGCCGCCCTGAATGGCGCGCGCGGCAAGCAGCATCCAGGCTTGTTCCTGGGTGCTTGTGTATTTGCTGCGATTCCATTCCTTGGCGACCGCTTTGGCCAATTCCGGAACCACCGGCGGGACCGGACGGCTTTCGGCGGCAAGAGCAAGGATTGCGGCACCATCGCGCAGGATCGAGCCATAGTCCGTTCTCGAAAGATTGACGCGCGTCACCATGGACTGTTCCGACATCTGCAACGCGTCGACGAAGATGTTCTTCGAGCGCGTCGCATCGCCATAAAGCGCCAGTGCCGCTGCGATATGAGCCTTGGCGAGCGGCGTCGGGAAGTCATTGATCATCGTGTCGGCATAATAGCGAAGGTCGCTGATCGCTGCCTTCTTGTTGCGGGCGAGAACATAGAGCGCATAGGCAATCTGGTCGCCCTGATCCTTGACATTGACGTCATAGCTCAGCGCGTTCTGAAGGTTCTCCAGAGCTTGTGCGAATGCACGATCCGGGACGTCGTATTTCTGCTCGCGTGCGCGGGTCAGGAAATCGGTGACATAGGAATCGAGCCAGAGGTCGCCGCTGTCAGGTCCCCAGAGACCGAAGCTTCCGGCGGACGCCTGATAGGAAAGCACGCGGTAGATTGCGTCCTGAACGCGCTTCGTGACGTCGGCGTCATCCTCCAGACCGGCCTCATGCGCAAGCTCGCTCAGATAGAGCAGCGGCAGGGCACGGCTCGTCGTCTGCTCGGCGCAGCCGAATGGGTAGCGGTCGAGCGACATCAGCAGAGCTGGAATGTCGAAGGCGGCCGAACGCGTGACGCTGACGCTGACGGAGGCGCCTTGTAGAACGCTGTCTGCCAGCAATGCCTTGTCGACGGTCAGCCTGGTGGCTGGATTGAGCGCCAGGACGCGGCGTTCGGTCATCGGCAGAACTGCTGGTCGAACAGGGACGTCAACCGTCTGATCCAGCGACAGGCCGGCCGCGTCAGCGAGATTGATCGAAACGCTGCCAGGGCCCGGTTGCGTGCCGGTAACAGCGAGCGTCACGGCTGATCTTGCGCCGGCCTCGAGATGAACAGTCTGTGACGCCTCGCCAATGCGCACGGCATCGTTGCCGGCAACGGTCAGCTTGAAGTCCCCTGCCGGCGCGTCCGTGTTGGCGATATCGAGCCGAAGCTCGGAGGTATCTCCGGGGGCGAGGAAGCCCGGCAGGCTCGCCGTCACCACGACAGGGTCACGAATGATGACGTCCTTCGTCGCATGGCCAAGGCCGGCTTTCGACCAGGCGAGCGCCATTACGCGGGCAGTGCCGTTAAACTGGGGAATGTCGAAGCTGACATTCGCCTTGCCTTGGGCATCCAGCTTCACCGGACCAGAGAAGAAGGCAACAAGCTTTTGGGTCGGCGGGCTTCCCTGAAGTGCCACAGCGCCTCCGTCGCCGCCGGTTCTCAGCTTGCCGGTCGCGCCGAGCGAACCATCGATCAGCCGTCCGTAAAGGTCCCGAATTTCGAGACCGAGCTGGCGCTGGCCGAAATACCAGTCTTCAGGGTTTGGTGGTTCGTAGCGGGTCAGATTGAGAATGCCGACATCAACCGCCGCAACCGTCACATAGGCGTCCTCGTTGGCGCCCGCGCCGGCAACGGCAAGGGTGATCGGCAGCGGTGCACGCGGCAGCATCTTCTCAGGCGCACCGATCGCTACCTGCAATGCCCGCTCCGCCGGATCGACCTTCAGCCATTTCACGCCGATCGCACGCATCGGCATGTGGCTGTCCTGAGCATCGCCGGGGCGGAACAATGTCGCGGTGACATAGGCGCCCGCCCCCCAATTTGAAGTTACGGGAATATCGACTTCACCGCCGTTCTCGCCAATGGATGCGTTCTGGATGGCGACGAGGGTTTCCGTTCCGGCCGCGATCATCAATTCGCCTGCGTAGCGCGACGAGACCTTCAGCCTGGCCGTCTCGCCGATCTTGTAGCTGTCCTTGTCGAGCGCGATCTCAAGCCCGTCAGGCGTCTCCGTCGACGTTGCCTGGACGAACCATCCCGCATCGAACTCCACGCTTGAAGCAGGGCCGTCGGTCTGCGTGCTTTCAACCTCGAGGCGGTAGCGCCCCCAGGCGACGGGGGACGATATCTTCGCTCCGTCCAGGGACGCATCGAGATTGCCGTTGGCGACCTGCTCGGCGGTGTAGATCGGCTCGTATTTCCAGGCCGTGCCATCGCGATACCACTGATAGTCGCGGTTCAGCTTGTAGAGTTTCCAGCGCAGGCCCCTCATCGCCTGCTTCGCCCCGTCTGCATCAACGCCGATAATGGTGAAGTTCGCGATCGAATTCTCGCCAAGGTCGCCGGAGAATTCCGGCTTGATGCCGATCATCGGGCTTTGGTTCTTGACGGGAAGCACGAGCGAACGCTCGATGGCGCGGCCACCGGCTTCCTGCATGCGGATATAGACCGTGGCGTTCAGAAGCTGCGTCGTCGCCGGCAGATCGCCGACAGTCAGGTCGGTGATACCTTCGCCATCTTCGTCGAGGTCGGGCAGGCTTTCTATGGTCTGACGCGTCTCTTCGCTGGCTTCCTCGTCGGCAAGCCCAAAGAAATAGCCCGGGAAGGCGTCCGCCTGGCGGGTCGGCTTGATCACGACATCGCCTTCGAGCGACAGCCCTGCTGCCGGTGCGCCATAGAGATACTTGCCTGATATATTGATTGTCGCTGACGTCTCCGGACCGATAACCTTCGCCTCTGTCTTGATCTCCATGTCGGTGCGATCAGGCACGAAGTCATCGACCAGGAAGGTTTTTGTCGCGATCGGCGAGCCTTTTGGGTCGGTGTGAATGTTCATCGTCCAGGTGCCGCGCATGGCATTTTCCTGAACGGGCAGGTCGATGGCATAACCGCCGACATTGCTGGTCTGGCTGACGATCCGCCGGTCCTCGACACCATCGGGGCGCAGAAAAATGAAGGTCAGCGGCAGGCTCTCGATGGCCTTGCCATCGGTATCGCGGGCAAGGGCAGCCGCGTGCACTGTCTCGCCAGCGCGGTAGATGCCGCGCTCCGTCCAGCTCAAGACATCGATGGCGCCGGGAGACGCACGCCCGGTGACGCCGCGATCGGAGAGATCAAAGCCCGCGCGCGTCATGTCGAGGAAGACATAGTCGGCGCCGCCTTTCCGGGCAGTGATGACAGCGGGTGTAAGGGCAGCCGTCGCACGCATCAGACCTGCGGTGAACGTCGCCCGACCGTTCTCATCGGTCGTTGCCATGCCGAGTACTTCATTGTTCTTCGCCAGGAGCTGGAGCTCAACGCCAGCGATCGGCTTTGCCGAGGCGAGCGAGCGGGTAAAGACGTTGAGGCCATCGGTACCCGCGTATGTCGTGATGCCGATATCGGAAACCACGAACCATTGTGTCGCCTGGGCATTCCAATCCTGATCCCGGGCATTCGGCGCCGTTGCCGTCAGCACATAGACACCAGGCTTGCGCTCGGGCAGCGCCTCATCCACCGGAAAGCTGGTGACGACATCCTTGTTGAGATCGTTGGCAACCTCAATCGAGCCTTGCCAGACCAGTTCGCCGCTCTCGTCTTCGATGCGCTGTGCGCTGTAGCCGTCGAGTTGGGTGAGGAACTGAGAGCTCGTCAAAAGCGGTGCGATGCCGCGATCACCGATGCGATAGAGCTTGAGATTGGTCGACGTCATGTTGACGGAAACGATCGGTATCCCCCGACGTGCCGTCGACGGCAGGACGAAGCTGTCGCCAGTGAAGCGTACGCTGGCTGTGCGGTCCTTGACGTAGATATCGAGGCTGACAGGCGCCTCGAGCACTTCGTCGACCGTAGAGGGCAGACCGGTGCGGAACGTGATCTTGTAGTTTTCGCCGTGGGTCAGCCCCTCGATGCAGACCTGCCTGTCCTTGGTCTCGAGCGCCTTGGGGGCTGCACCGTTCAGCGTCACGAAGGGCGTATAGTCCTGCGTCTTGACCAGGGTTTCGGAGAATGTCGCGCAGATACGGGGATTTGCGCTATCGGCATCAACCATATGCTCGGTGATCCGAAATCCCTTCGTCGATTTCAGCTGCAGGAAGGCCGCCTGGACCTCCTTCGAATTCACCAGCGCCAGGCTTGCCTTGTAGGCATTGAGTGCGGCGCGATAGTTGGTGTTCTTGTCGAGCGCGGCGGCAAGCACGGAGAGCGCCTCGGCACGGGCAGAGGCTGTTCGTGTCAACTCATAGCCATTGACCGCGTCCAGCACAGCCTGTCCGTAGATCTCGCTGCCATCGTTGTCGTCGGTCTTAGTAAAGCTGTCGCCGGCGCGCGCCGTTTCCAGCCAAAGATCGGCATTGTCGGGGGAAAGTGCGAGCGCGCTTCGGAAGGATTTCACGGCATCAATGACATTGCCTGCCGTCAGGTCGAGACGGCCGTTGGCGATCAGGCTGTCGGCGCTCTGGCCCTGCTGGTCGTCGGCCACTTCGAGATTGGCCTTGTTATCGCGCGCCTGCTCTCTCACATCTCCGGAGAGAAAGCCGAGCCGGGGGGCGGCCCCGATATCCGGCTCGGGCTTTGCGGCCGCGGTCTCGACTATCTTGCCGGCGATAGCGCCCGGGAAGGCGTTCATCGTCTTGAAGTCGGACTTCAGGAAGCACCACTTCAACTTCGGATTATAGGTGAAGGCCCTGCAGGACTTGTCACCGATGCAGGATGTCTTGCATTGATCCAGCGTAAGGTTCTGTTCGGTCCGCAGATCGAAGCCGAAGTAATCGGCGTCCTGGATTGTCTGGATTTCGCGTTTTACGTCTGCCGCAAATGCCGGAAGGCTTGGAGTGATTGAGGCGAGAGCAACTGCGGCTATGGCGAAAAACGCGCGTACAGACATAGGTTCCCCCCAAGGTGCTGGCGCTGTCCGGGGTGCACTCTCCGCACTCCACAACCGGTTGTCAACTCGGCATATCTCCGGTGGCGAATTCGTACGTTTCATTCTGATTGGTTGGCTGGAGCTGGGTCCGTCTTATCTGCATCGACCCTTATGTCTGTGTCGTCTGTTTACCTGTTTGGAAGGACGTGTAGGGCAGAACAATGCCTCACCCCTCTATTGGTTAGGTCCAGGCACATGCCGACGCGACACCCGGGAGCTCCATCGACTCCTGTAAGTGGCAAAATAATAGAGACGCAATCCCTAGTTTATTATCCGCTTTGGCGAACGTTGAAATATTTTTGATCGGCGCCATTCGCTTGCAACCAAAACCACCATGATCCCCGTTATCTCCAGAATCCAGTTCCATTTAAGGCCGAGGTAGCGGCTGCTTATAAAGCGGTCGAAATGGTGGAAAGATGCTGCTCGGATTATCACGTAGCTGAGGATAAATGCTGAGCCGACCAACGCAACCGAGGTCTGAATTGGAAACTTTCTGGCCCAGTAGATAATGACCGGTATCGCCACCAAACAAACTGCTGCAATGGCTATAATGAAATCCATTTGCACTATTCGCCGTGACTGATACCAGCCGTTCGCGAAGGCAACCATTCTTCCGATCTCAGTCATCGCGGACTGAAGGTCGAGTTGCTTATTGATGCCGAGAAAGAGAAACACAACGGATATTGTAAGCCAAACTTGGACGTCTGTTCGATCGCCGCGACCGACAAATGTTGTCGTT
>Ga0209129_1001713_pt1 | contig 11827 bp, 11 predicted proteins | sample AraplaMF_Col_mMS_FD_184257 | JGI IMG/M metagenome (GOLD analysis project Ga0209129, IMG submission 184257) | Arabidopsis root microbial communities from the University of North Carolina, USA - plate scrape MF_Col_mMS (SPAdes) (version 3) | ecosystem: Host-associated > Plants > Roots > Endosphere... | reverse complement strand
GACAAGAAGCAGCCCTTCATGTTCTCGCAGTCCGAATCGATCCACGCGCGCTCGTGGGTGCCGTTGCAGGATTCGCCGGCGATCCGCTTCACCTACGACGCCCATGTCAGCGCGCCGAAGGACGTCCGCGTGGTGATGAGCGCGATCAACGACGCGAAGCATCCGCTGGACGGGGACTTCCGTTTCGATCAGCCGCACCCCATTCCGTCGTACCTGCTCGCCATCGCGGCGGGCGACATCGCCGTGAAGGAAACCGGTCCGCGGAGCGCGGTCTATGCCGAGCCCAGCGTGGTCGGCAAGGCCGCGCACGAGTTCGAAGACACCGAGAAGCTGATCGAAACCACCGAGAAGCTCTACGGCCCTTATGCATGGGGGCGTTACGACATCCTCGTGCTGCCGCCGTCGTTTCCGTTCGGCGGCATGGAAAACCCGAACATGACGTTCGCGACGCCGACGGTGCTCGTGGGCGACAAGAGCCTCGTTTCGCTGGTGTCGCATGAACTCGCGCACTCGTGGTCGGGCAATCTCGTCACCAGTGCCGCGTGGCGCGACATCTGGTTGAACGAAGGTTTCACCACCTATGTGCAGGGCCGCATTACCGAGGCCGTCTACGGCAAGGCGCTCGCCGACGAGGAAGACCTGCTGTCGGCCCGCGAACTGCAGAAGACCATCGGCGGCATGCCTCTCAACACCCAGCGCCTGACGCCCGAAGCGCGCGGCGTGGGCGCCGACGATTCCCTCTCGTCCGTCGCGTACGACAAGGGCTCGTGGTTCCTGCGCACGCTCGAGAAGCGCTTCGGCCGCGAGACGTTCGATGCCTACCTGAAGGGCTATTTCGCCCACTTCGCGTTCCAGAGCATCGACACCGACACGATGTTCGCGTACCTGAAGGCGAACCTGCTCGACAAGTACCCCGGCAAGATGAGCGAGGCCGAAGCGCGCGCGTGGATCTGGCAGCCGGGCATTCCGAAGGACGCACCGCTCCCGACGTCGCCGCGTTTCGACAGCATCGACAAGCAGCGCGAAGCCTTCCTCGGCGGCAAGCTCGCCGCGGACAAGCTCGATGCGAAGACGTGGAACACGCAGGAGTGGATGTACTTCCTCGACCGCCTGCCCGACGTGCCGCCGCTGGCGAAGATGAAGGAAATCGACGCCGCGTGGCACCTCACCGGCACGCCTAACGCGGAGATCGGCATGCGCTGGTACGCGCACGCCATCGCCGCCGGCGACAAGGACGTATGGGCCGCGGCTGCCGAGCACATGACGCGCATCGGTCGCCTCTACCTCACCACGCCCGTGTACCGCGCGTTCGCGCGCACGCCGGAAGGCCTCGCGTTCGCGAAGTCGACCTACGCCAAGGCGAAGAGCGGCTACCACCCGATGACGCAGCAGGCCGTCGAGCGCATCCTGGCCGGCAAAACACGCAAGAAGTAACGCCCGGGACATCCCGGGGTTGCATCCCTCAGGTACGCCCCGCATCTTGCGGGGCGTCTACCGTTCGAAAAAGCACCTCACACATGGCCAAGTCCCCTACCCTCGCCTCGTCCGACCGGCGCCCGCTGTGGCAGCGCCTGCTTCTGCGCCGGCTGAAATTCATCGTGGTCGTGGCGCTGGTGCTCGGTCTCGGCGCCGGCCTCGTCTATCTTTTCGCACCCTCGCTGCTGCTCAAGGCGGATGCCGCCCGGCAGGCGATGAGCGCGCATCTGGAAAAGAAGACGATCATCGCCGGCGACACGACGTGGTCGTATTACGAAGGCGGCAGCGGCCCCACGATCATCCTGTTGCACGGCTTCGCCGCGAACAAGGAAACCTGGCTCGAAACGGCCAAGGCGCTGGGCGAGCATTTTCATCTGATCATTCCCGACCTGCCGGGCTGGGGCGACTCGTCGCGGAACGATGGCGGCGACTACGGCATTCCGCAGCAGGCCGCGCGCCTCGAAGCGTTCGCGGCCGCGGTCGGCGCGCAGCGCTTCCTGCTCGTCGGCCAGTCGATGGGCGGTGCCATCGCCGGCGTCTACGCGGGGCAGCATCCCGAGCGCGTCGCGAGCCTCGTGCTGATGAGCTCGCTGGGCCTCACGTTCAAGGACAACGACTTCACGCGCGAAGTGAAGGCAGGCAAGAACCCGTTCCTGCTCGACGACCGCAAGGATCTGGAAGCACTGCTGGCACGCATCTTCGTTACGCCCCCGCATCTTCCGGGTCGCATCGAGGACGCGCTCGTCGCGCGCAATCGCAAGGACCACGCGTTCATCGAGCGCACGTTCAACGAGCTGAAGCAGCCCGCGCAGGCGTATGCGCTCGATCCCGTGATCGGAAGCCTGCAGATGCCCGTGCTCGGCCTGTGGTGTCGCGACGACAGGATCATCGACGTCTCCGCCCTGGACACCCTGCGTGCGGGGCTGAAGAGCTCGCCGTCGATCGGCGCGACCGTGCTCAACGGGTGCAACCACATGCCGATGATCGAGAAGCCGGACGATACGGCGCGCATCATCACGGGCTTCGCGCTGGCGCATTAAGGTCAGCGCGAGCACCCTTCGCCGATACGATCGGCTCCCACCCTTCGGTAGGGATGCTTCCGCGAGGCTGCTACCGGAGGTGTGGGAGCCGATCGTATCGGCGATCCCGCGACAGCGGGTTCAATCCGCCACGTCGGCGATCAGCCGGTCCAGCTGCATCTTCAGCCCGCTGCCGTTCGCGCGCAGCCACTTGCGTTGTTCCTTGTAATCCGGAAACACGCTCTCCACCCAGTGCCAGAACTTCGGCGAGTGATTACGCACCTTGAGGTGGCAGAGCTCGTGCACCAGCACGTAGCGCAGCGCCGCGGGCGGTGCGAGCGCCAGCGCGAGATCGAGGTTGATCCTGTCGCGCGTGTCCAGGCTACCCCAGAGGCTCTTCAACGGCCGAATGCGCAACGCGGTGGGCGCCGCGTTGATCTGCGGAATGTACGCGGGCAACCAGCGCGACACGTCGCGACGGATCTGCGCTTCGAAATGCGTGGCGAGCAGGCCGCGCGCGACGAGCAAGGCACGCGTGTGCGGGCGCGGAATGCTGAGCACCAGTTGCCCGGGCTCGTGATCGACGCGCGGGTACGAGCCCTCCGCCCAATCCAGCGTGACCTCGTCGCCACGGAAAGGGAACGTGGTGGGTACTCCCACGCGCAATGGCGGGAGCGGTTCGGCGTCGAGGTGAAATTCGCCCAGCTTCTGCTCGAGCCAATCGGCGTGATGACGCAGGAAGGCGGTCATCTGCGCGACGTGCGTGCCATTGGGATAGGTGAGCCGCGCGCCCTTCGGCGTTACCGTGAGCCGAAGGCGGCGCGCACGCGGGTGCGCCGCCTTCAGTACACGGATCGTGGCGCCCGTGGGGGTCGCCAGTTCCAGCCAGTTGCCTTCGTCCGATGCCATGTGCCGAGTCTCGTGTCGATCCCGACGACCATCCCACCAACCCGTGTCAGACACTGCGACGCCGGACCGGGATCACTCCGGACGGGGCAGCGTGAACCATTCGGCGAGCTTGCCGAGAAGACGCTCGTATTCGAGCGCCATCAGGGCGAAGTTCGCGTCCATTTCCGCCGCGGCCGATTCGGGGCTATCCGCCTGTTCGTCGAGCACGACGTCCGTGAACTTGATTTTACGCAGGATCAGGTCTTCGCCTAGTACAAACGATATGCGGTCGTCGAACACCAGACCCAACTGGAATACCTGCTTGCCGGTCCGCAGGTGCTCCCGAATCTCATCGGTGTCGAGATCCTGACGGCGGCACCGGGCGATGGCGCCGGAGGCCGTCGCCGGGTCGCGCAGCTCGCACTCGTCACCCAGTGCCAGGCCGGCCGGCAGCTCGCCGGTGGCGACCCAGTGGGTCATCAGGATCCGGGGCGATTCCTCGGGTGCGAGGGGCACCGCGGGGAAGCTGCCCAAGGCTTCGCGCATCTGGCTCAGCGTATTCTCGGCGGACTTGCGACTGGACGTATCGAGCACCAGCCAGCCGTTCTTCTTGTCGACGTACGCCTTCATGCGCGAGCTGCGCACGAAAGCGCGCGGCAGCAGCTCGTTCATGACATCGTCCTTGATCTTCTTCCGCTCGCGGCCGCCGACCTTGCGGCCTTCTTCTTCGGCGATCTTTTCCACGCGGTTGGCGAGTTCGTCGTTGATGACGGACGACGGCAGGAGCTTATCTTCGCTACCCACCGTGACCATCGTGTTGCGGGCGACGGAGTGCGTGAGGCCTTCTTCGTTACGGCCAAGCGGCGAAACGAAGCCGCGCGTCGACAGCTCCATCGGCCCCACGGGGCGCAGGCGGTGTTCGGGCAGCGCGTCGTCGAGGCGATCGAGATCGGTGGCGACAGGATCGGAGAAACGGAACAGCGTCAGGTTTCGAAAGAACATCGATCGGAAAGTCTCATGCGAAGGGATGGCCATGACGGACGCCGAAGCGTCCGCCGGCGAAAGGCGATGTCGGCGGGGTTACACCACGCGGGCGATGGCGTCGGCCACGCGCTCGATGTTGCCGCCATTGAGCGCCGCGACGCAGATGCGGCCGGTGCCGACGGCGTAGATGCCGAACTCTTCACGCAACCGCTCGACCTGCGCGGCCGACAGGCCCGAGTACGAGAACATGCCGCGCTGGCGTTCGATGAAGGCGAAATCGCCGGCCGCCGAGAGACGCTGCGTGAGTTCGCGACGCATCGTACGGATGCGCTCGCGCATCTCGCCGAGCTCGGTTTCCCACATGGCGCGCAGGTCGGCGTGGTTGAGCACCGCCGAGACCACCGCCGCGCCGTGTGTCGGCGGGTTGGAGTAATTGGTGCGGATCACGCGCTTCAGCTGCGACTGCACGCGCACCGCTTCGTCGTGCGACGCGGTGACGATCGACAGCGCGCCGACGCGTTCGCCGTACAGCGAGAACGACTTCGAGAACGAGCTGGCGACGAAGAACGGTACGTCGGCATCGGCGAACAGGCGCACCGCGATCGCGTCGGCTTCGATGCCGTCGCCGAAGCCCTGGTAGGCGATGTCGAGGAACGGCACGAGGCCCTTGTCGCGCACCGTGGCGATGACGCGCTTCCAGTCGTCGGTGCCGAGATCGACGCCCGTCGGGTTGTGGCAGCACGCGTGCAGCACCACCACCGCACCGGTCGGCAGCTTCGCGAGGCCGTCGAGCATCGCATCGACGTCGACGCCGTGCGTGGCCGGGTCGTAGTACGGGTACTCGACGACGTTGAAGCCCGCGCTCTCGAACAGGGCGCGATGGTTTTCCCAGCTCGGATTGCTGATGGCGACCGGCACCGACGGATTCAGGCGCTTCAGGAAATCGGCGCCGACCTTGAGCGCGCCCGTGCCACCGAGGGCCTGCGCGGTAACCACGCGACGATCGGCGAGCAACGCGGAGTTCTCGCCGAACAGCAGTTTCTGCACGGCGCTGTCGTAGAGCGCGATGCCGTCGATGGGCAGGTAGCCGCGCGGCAGCTGCGCCTCGAGACGCGCCTTTTCGGCCTCGCGCACGGCGCGCAGCAGTGGCACGTGGCCCTTTTCGTCGTAGTACACGCCGACGCCGAGATTCACCTTGTCGCTGCGCGGATCGGCACCGAAGGCTTCGTTGAGGCCAAGGATCGGATCGCGCGGCGCGAGTTCGACGGAAGAGAACAGGGTCATGATCGAAGGGCCTGGAAAAAGTGAAGGGAAATGATCAGTTGGAATCGTCGTTGCCGTCGCCGCCAGCGAGCCATGCGTGCGCGTCGGGCCGCGACGCGTCGTCGCGTGCGCCGAGCGAGGCGAAGTCGAAGAGGTCGCGGTCGGTGAGCTGCGACGGTGCGATGTTGCCCATCGCACGGAAGATGGTTTCGCTGCGCCCCGGGTGCGCCTTTTCCCAGTCGGCCAGCATGCGCTTCACGACCTTGCGCTGCATGTTCTCCTGCGAGCCACAGAGGTTGCAGGGGATGATCGGGAACGCACGGGATTCGGCATAGGCGGCGATGTCGTCTTCGCGGCAATACGCCAGCGGGCGGATCACCACGTGCCGGCCATCGTCGGACAGGAGCTTGGGCGGCATCGCCTTCAGGCTGCCCTGGTAGAACATGTTCAGGAAGAACGTACCGAGGATGTCGTCGCGGTGATGGCCCAGCGCGATGCGCGTGATGCCGTTGTCCGCCGCCCACTGGTAGAGCGCCCCGCGACGCATGCGCGAGCACAGGCTGCACATCGTCTTGCCCTGCGGGATCACCCGGGTGACGACGCTGTAGGTGTCCTGCTCGATCACGTGGTACGGCACGCCGCGCGCCTCGAGGTACTCCGGCAGCACGTGCTCGGGGAAATCCGGCTGCTTCTGGTCGAGATTGACCGCGATGAGCTCGAACTTCACCGGGGCCTTCGCCTGCAGCGACAGCAGCATGTCGAGCAGCGTGTAGGAGTCCTTGCCGCCCGACAGGCACACCATCACCTTGTCGCCATCTTCGATCATGCCGTAGTCGGCGATGGCCTGGCCCACCTGGCGGCGCAGGCGCTTGGCCAGCTTGCCGGCTTCGAAGGTCTGCTTGCGGGTGACGTCGGGAGAGGCGGACATGTTGCGGGAATTCTGAGACGACGAGTCGCCTATTGTAGCCGCTGCGGGGACCGCCGCCGGGGGTTACAATCGAGCTTTCCCACGACCGGCCGACCGCCATGCAGGTCCAGGACCCGATGCAGCTTTCCCAGCGTCTCGCCGAACTGAAGGTGGAGCATCGCGACCTCGACGCCGCGATCGACCATCTGGCGGCCGCGATCAGCCGCGACGAACTTCAGCTGACACGCCTGAAGAAGCGCAAGTTGCTGCTGAAAGACACGATTTCGCGTATCGAAAGCCGCCTGATCCCCGATCTGGACGCCTGAGGCCGCCATGACGCCGGAACGGCTGGAAAGCGCCTGGGTCACGCTCGAACCCCTCGCCCTCGACCACATCGCCCCGCTGGAGCGCGCCGCGGCCGACGGCCACCTCTGGGACCTCTGGTTCACCTCGGTGCCCGGCCCGGGCCGGATGGCCGGTTACGTGGAGGCCGCGCTGCGCGGGCAGGAAGAAGGCCGCATGTCGCCGTGGGTCGTCCGCGAGAACGGCAGCGGCGAGATCGTGGGCTCCACGCGCTATTACGACATCGTGCCCGATCCGTCGCGCGTGGCGATCGGATACACGTGGTACGCCCGCCGCTGGCAGCGCAGCCACGTCAACACCGCCTGCAAGCACCTGCTGCTGTCCAACGCCTTCCAGAACGTGGGTACCGTGGCGGTCGAGTTCCATACCGACGCCTATAACCTCGATTCGCAGCGCGCCATCGAAAAGCTCGGCGCGAAGCGCGAGGGCGTGCTCCGCGCGCACAAGCGTCGCAACGACGGCTCGCTACGCGACACCGTCTGCTACAGCATCCTCGCCACGGAGTGGCCGGACGTCGACCGCTGGCTGCAGCTGCGGCTGCAGCGCCTGGCTCCACACCAGGCCTGATCAAACTTCAGGCATCGCACTTTGTGGGAAGCCCGCTGGCGGGCGAATGGGTGCTCGCGGCAAGCACCCATTCGCCCGCCAGCGGGCTTCCTACACCAATCAGCGAGCCGCCATGGCCTGCGCATTCGACGGCTTCACCACCAGCGTCGCCGTCATGCCCGCTGCCAGCACCGTGCCGGCCGGCAGGTACGTGGTGTCGATCTTCACGCGCACCGGCACGCGCTGCGCGAGGCGCACCCAGTTGAATGTGGGATTCACGTCGGCGAGCAGGTCGTTGCCGGTCGGGTTGTCGGCATCCGTGATGCCGCGCGCGATGCTTTCGACGCGCCCTTCCAGTCGCACGCCACCGCTCATCAGGCGGATGTCGACCGGGTCGCCCACGCGCAGGCCGGGAAGCTTGGTTTCCTCGAAGTACCCGTAGATCCAGTACGAGCCGCTGTCGATCAGCGCGAGACGCGCGGTGCCTGCGCTGGCGTAATCGCCGATGCGCACGTCGAGATTGGTCACGTAGCCGTCGACCGGGGCGCGTACTTCGGTGCGATCGAGATTGAGCTGGGCGGACGCCAGCTCGACCTGTGCCTGCGCGACCGCCGCGAGCGACTGCTGCTGCGATGCGCTGGCCTGTTTGGTGCTCGCCTGCGCCTGCTGCCAGCCGGCGCGTGCCGCGTTGGCGGCGGCCACGGCGTTAGCCTTGTCTTCCGCCGAGATCACGTTGTTGATGAGCTTTTGCCGGCGTTCGGACTGCGCCTCGTACATCTCGTAGTTCGAACGGCTCTGCTGCGCGCCGGCGAACGCGGCGTTGATGTTGGCGCCGGCAGCACGCGCGGCCGCCTCGGCGGCGTTGAGGTTCGCCTTCGCCTGGGCCACGGCGTTCTCGTAACGGGCGCGATCCACCACGAAGAGCAGGTCGCCCTTTTTCACCGTCTGGTTGTCGATCACGCGCACATCGGTGACGAGGCCGGACACATCGGGCGCGATGCGCACGATTTCGGCGCGCACGCGACCGTCGCGCGTCCAGGGCGAATACATGTAGTGCTTCCACAGGGATAGCCCGACGATGGCCGCGACGACCACGACGAGGGCGGTGACGGTGAAGCGGACGAGGGTGGCGAGTTTCATGACGGCATCACTTTAGTTCAGGAACAGCGCGAACGCGCCGAAGACACAGACGAAAATGGCGACGCGGAACAGCGGCGGATGCCACACGAACCGGTACAGACCGAAGCGGCCGGCGAGCGAATCGAAGACCCACATCGCCAGCAGCGCTAGCACGAAGAAGACGAGGAGCCCCGGAACGAGGGCGTCGCCAAAGGCGATCTCACGAGGCATGGGCGATCTCCTTGCTCAGCGGGGCATCCGGCATGTACGCGGCGAGAATCGATTCGCCATCGAGCAGTGCCATGCGGACGAGGTGGAGGTGCTCGATCAGATGGCCACTGTCGCCGTGCTCGCCGACACCGGCGATCGCGGTGGCGACGGCATCGCGCGCCAGCAGGTAACCGGCCACATCGGGCTTTTCGTAGAATCGCGCAAGGTCGCGCAGCGCGCCATCGAGGTAGGGGCGCAGCGTGGACGGCACGCCTCTGCGCGCCATGTCGTGACGTAGCTCGATCAGCGCGCGACCGGTTTCATGCACGGCCAGCGCCCAGGCGAACAGTGCGCGCGAGTCGACGCTGCCCGGCGTGGTCTGCGCGGCCACCTGGCTGATCAGGTCGTGGTTCACGCTTTCGAAGCGATGACGCAGGCCGGGCAGCGGTGCTTCCGCCGCGAGGGCCACCTGCGCACGCAGGCGCGCGAGCTGGCGGCGACGCAGCCACGGGCTGCCGATCGCGGGCGGTATCAGCAGGAACGACACCGCGGCGGCGAGCAGCCCGACGATCTGCGCGATGGCGTCGTTGATGAAGTGCGCCGGGTCGTACACCTGCATGTTCTTGAACGCGAGGATGTAGACGAGCCCGAGCGCCCACCCCAGCCCCAGGCCCGCCCAGCGCGGGCTGGCCATCAGCGCCACACCGGTGACGATGAACGGGAACGTGCCGGCCACGAGCAACCCGTACCCTTCGAGCTGCGTGAGCACGAAGAAATTGCAGAAGAAGCCGAGCACCATGCCGATGAAGTAGCCCCACGTGAGATCCCACGTGGCGCGCGTGGGGTTCGGGATGGTGGCGAAGAGACCCGCGAAGATGGTCGCGTTGAGCAGCGCACCCGCCCCCTGCGGCCACGCGCTCTCGATCCAGTACACGCCCAGCGCGAGCATGGTCAGCGTGGTGCGCAGCGTCGCGATGCCGGCGCCCAGGAAATCGTTGCCGCGATCGAAACGCACGCGTTCGACCGAGCCCGCGATCACGCGCGGCGTCTGCAGCGACGCGGCCGTTTCGATGTAGTCGTGCAGCTCGTCCACGAAGCGCAGGAGCAGCGATGCGCCCGTGTCGAAATCGCGGAGATCCTGCGCGTCGTCGAGCTCCACGCGCAACGTCGCGCGCGACGCGCCCATGCCGTTCCGCGCCGCGACCAGCCGCGGCAGCAGCACACGCGCCGCCACGCCCGCATCGATCGGCGTATCGAGCGCATCGCTTACGGGACGATAAAAGCGTACGAGCGTGTCGGCGGCGCGCTCGCGATGCGCGCGTTTCAGCCGGTTGATCAGGTGATGCAGCGACTGAAAGGTCGTGGACGCCGCCATGAAACGTTGGTTGAACAAGCGCAGGTGATTGCTGCGCGCACGCGCGTCGGCGTCGGCGAAGATCACGGAGCTGCGCAGGTCTTCAAGCGTCACCGCATCGCGCACGAACCGAAGGTGCGCATTTTCCATCGCGCCGCGCGGCACCGTGCCCGCGAAGCTCGCGCGAATGAAGTCGATGAAATGCGCGAACTGGTCGCGCGCCGTCCGGCGCAGTACGTCGCGCATGCGCGTGGGGAACACGACATCGCTGATCACACCGCTGACGAGCACGCCGAGCAACACTTCACTGAGGCGCGCCACCGCCGAATCGAAGACGCCGGGCGGGTTGTCGATTACCGGCAACGCGACGATCGCGGCCGTATAGCCTGCGAGCACGAAGGCGTACGCCTTGAAGTTGCGGTAGAGCGTCGCGCCGCCCGCGCAGAGGCCGATCCACAGCGACAACGCGACGAGGAGAAGATCGCGCTGCTGGGGAAAGGTCGCGACCATGGCGATCGCGCCAGCCGCGCCGGCGAACGTGCCAAGCCCACGATAGAAGCTCTTGGCGAGGACGAGGCCCGACTGCCGGTTCGCGACGATCAGCGTCGTGATCATCGCCGTCGACGGTGACGGCAGGTCGACGCGCATCGCGATCCAGCCGGCAACGAACAGCGCGGTGAGCGTCTTGGCCACGAACAGCCAGATCGACGCTTCCTCGCGCATCGTTTCGGCGAGCGCCTGGCGCGTGATCGGCATCCTGGAGGTAGTACCGGCGGTGGACATGACGGGCTCGCTTATCCCCCGAATCCGCCGAGCATCTTCTTCAGCAGCCCTTCGAGCTGGCGCTGTTCGTCAAGCGAGAGATGTCGGGTCTGCCGGTGAAGCAGCGTGACGATATCGGGAAGAAACGCCTCGATGGCAGCCAGCCCTTCCGGAGTGAGCGTGAGCGTCACCTTGCGGCGATCGGCTTCGCTACCGGCTCGCGCAATATAGCCCTTCTCGCAAAGCTGGCTGGTCAGACGCGTGACGTTCGCCGACTTCTCGCCGGCGGCGTCGGCCAGTTCCGAAGGGTGCAGGCTGTTGTCCCGCGTGCCGTACAGCATCATGAGGATGTTGTACTCAGGGTGATTGAGACCGTATTGGCGCATCACCCCGTTCGCCTCGTCGGAGATCTCCTTGAAGAGATGCTTCACCAGACGCATGAGGATCGTCGCCTCGCGCGGCAACGCCGGATATTTCTCCCGGGTAATATCAACCCGGGCTTCGGTAGGGGCGAAATCGCGCATGACGGAGGTCCAAGGGGTGGTTACCTCATAAGTATATAGTTCATTTGTGTATATTCAATATGCGTAGTTGTTTCGGCAGGGGCGCGCGGCGGCCTCACGGGACTATCGCGGCTGGGAGTTGGGAGCACGTGGCCGATGCAGGCTGAAGCGGCAAGCCGCCTACGTGGACGGCCCGGCTACCTTCGGGTGGGAGCGCGTTGGCGCGCGAATCGAACTTGCCGCGAGCGCGCTCCCGCCCTACGGTTGGAGGGTTTCCTGCGAGCACCCGTTCGCGCGCCAGCGCGCTTCTACAGGCGTATCTTCAGCCCGCTTTCCTTCGAGGCGCCTCTGCGTGGGGAGGGAGGCGGGGTGCGTCGTCCCTGGAGCGATTCCGCAGGGAGGCGAAGGCCGGACGAGGACTTAGCGACAGGGA
>Ga0209129_1001710_pt1 | contig 11844 bp, 8 predicted proteins | sample AraplaMF_Col_mMS_FD_184257 | JGI IMG/M metagenome (GOLD analysis project Ga0209129, IMG submission 184257) | Arabidopsis root microbial communities from the University of North Carolina, USA - plate scrape MF_Col_mMS (SPAdes) (version 3) | ecosystem: Host-associated > Plants > Roots > Endosphere ... | reverse complement strand
GCAACGTGGGCGCCGCCGCCCGCGCCATGAAGACCATGGGTTTTTCCGACCTGGTGCTGGTGGCCCCGCGCTGGGCCAACGTGCTGCGGCGCGAGGAAACCATCCAGCGCGCGAGCGGCGCGCTCGATGTGCTGGCCAACGCCCGCATCGTCGAGACGCTCGACGAGGCCCTCGACGGCGTCACGCACCTGTGCGCCACGGCAATGATCCCACGCGACTTCGGCCCGCCCACGCGCACGCCCCGCGAGCACCTGGAGCCGCTCGCCAAGCAGGGCGACCAGCACGTGGCCTTCCTGTTCGGCTCCGAGCGTTTCGGCATGCGCAACGAGGACGTCTACCGCTGCAACGTGGCCCTGAGCATTCCCACCGACCCGAAGTTCGGCTCGCTCAACCTGGGCGCGGCCATCCAGGTGGTCGCCTACGAATGGCGGCTGGCGCTGGGCGGCTACGAGGTGCGCGAGGCCATCCAGCCCGTGCAGGCGGCAGACGCCCAGGCCGTGGCCGGCATGCTCGACCACTGGGAGCGCTCGCTGGTGGAGATCGGTTTCCTCGACCCCGGGGCGCCCAAGAAGCTCATGCCCAGGCTGCAGCAGCTCTTCAACCGGGCCCGGCCCACGCCGGAGGAGATCCACATCCTGCGCGGCATCGCCAAGGCGATGAGCGACGCCACCCGGCCGCCGAGGGGAGACAAGGCAGACAAGGGCGGCAAGGCCCCCGGAAACGACTAAAACCTTATCGTTCGTACGCGAAGACGCCCGGCCTTAGACTGCGCGGCCCCTATCGATATAACGACAACAGACAGAAGGCACAAGGCAGCGATGTTCTCCAGACTGCGCGCCGACATCCGGTGCATCCTCGAACGCGACCCGGCCGCCCGAAGCGCCTGGGAAGTGATCACGGTCTACCCCGGCTTCCACGCCGTGGTGCTGCATCGCTGGGCGCACGCCTGTTGGACCCATGGCTTCAAGTGGCCCGCGCGCGCCATCGCGCACTGGGCCCGCTGGCTGACCGGCATCGAGATCCACCCCGCCGCCAAGATCGGCGAGCGCGTGTTCTTCGACCACGCCATGGGCGTCGTCGTCGGCGAGACGGCCGAGATCGGCGACGGCTGCACCATCTACCAGGGCGTGACGCTGGGCGGCACCTCGCTCTACAAGGGCACCAAGCGGCATCCGACGCTGGGGCGCGACGTGGTCGTGAGCGCCGGGGCCAAGGTGCTGGGCGGCTTCGTGGTGGGCGACGGCGCCAAGATCGGCAGCAACGCGGTGGTCATCAAGCCGGTGCCGGCCGGCGCGACGGCGGTGGGCATCCCGGCGCGGATCATCCCCTCGAAGGCCGGCGAGAGCGCTGACGTGGCCACGCCGCAGAAGTTCTCTGCCTACGGCATCACGCAGGACGACGACCCGCTGAGCCAGGCCATGCGCAGCCTGATCGAAAATGCATCGAGCCAGGAACACCAGATCGCGCTGCTGTGGCAGGCCATCGAGAAGCTCTCGGCGCAACCCGGCAGCAAGGACTGCGTGCCGGGCGACGCGGCGCGCGACGAGAGCTTCGAGGCCGACAAGCTCTCGCAGCTCATCGGCAAGTAGCTGGCTGAAGGGGCCGCGTCCGCGCGGCCCTTCCGGTGCTCAGCGCGCAGCTTCGAGCTGCGTCACCGTCGGCTTGCCTTTCACGACCTCCACATGGAACCGGACCTTGTCGCCGGGCTTGAGCGGGTCGAGCATCTTTCGGTCGGCCACGTCGAAGCCCATGGTCATCGCCGGCATCGCGAGGTTGGGGATGTCGCCGTGCTTCAGCACGATCAGCCCCTTGGCAGCATCGATCTTCTGAACTACGGCGTCGGTCATCATGGCGCCAGCCTGCTGCCTGGCCGCCGGCATCTTCATGGACGACATGTCGTCCTTCGACATTTGGGCCTGGGGCTGGGCCTGGGCGACGGCCGCAGATGCGGCGAGCAGCGCGAATGCGAGAGGGTGCAAGACTTTCATTGAGTGACTCCTTGGTCGGGTTGGTTGGAAACGAAGGGAAGCGAAACGGAAGATGAATGGCTGCGAGCCGAGCGCCGGCGCAGCAGGTACCAGGCGGCCGGAACGACCAGCATGCTCAGCAGCGGCGCCGTGACCATGCCGCCCACCATCGGTGCGGCGATGCGGGTCATGACCTCCGAGCCGGTGCCGCTGCCCCAAAGGATGGGCAGCAGGCCCGCCATCACGACGGCCACGGTCATGGCCTTGGGCCGCACGCGCAGCACGGCGCCTTCGCGGATCGCGGCGAGCAGGGTCCGGTCGTTCATCGGCTCCCCGGCCTCGAGGCGGAGCGCCAGCGCGTTCTTCAGGTAGACCAGCATCACCACGCCGAACTCGGCCGCCACGCCGGCCAGCGCGATGAAGCCCACGGCCGTGGCCACCGAGATCGAATGGCCCAGGGCCCAGATCAGCCAGAAGCCGCCGACCAGCGAGAACGGCACGGCCGCCATGACCAGGGCCGCGTCGACGAAGGACCTGAAGAGCACATACAGCAGCACGAAGATGACCGCCAGCGTGACCGGCACCACCAGCTTCAGCCGCTCGGTCGCGCGCTCCAGGTACTCGAACTGGCCGGACCACGACACCGCGTAGCCGGCCGGCATCTGCACGGCCTTGCCGACCGCGGCCTGCATGTCGTTGACGGCGGAGCGCAGGTCGCGGCCGCGCACGTCGACGTAGACCCAGCCCGACAGCCGCGCGTTCTCGCTGCGCAGCATCGGCGGGCCGTCCTCGACAGTGATCCGCGCGACATCGCCCAGCAGCAGCTGCGCGCCCCTTGCTGTCACGAAGGGCAGCTGCCGCAGCCGCTCCAGCGAGTCGCGGATCTCGCGCGGGTAGCGCACGTTGATGGGGTAGCGCTCGCGGCCCTGGATGACCTCGCCCACGTTCTCGCCGCCGACGGCGGTGGACACCACCGCCTGCACCTCGGCCACCGAGAGCCCGTAGCGCGCGGCCGCGATCCGGTCGACGTCGACATCGATGTAGCGCCCGCCCGTGAGCCGCTCCGCCAGCGCCGAGGACACACCCGGCACGCCCTTGACCGCCGCCTCGATCCGCGTGGTCAGCGCGTCGATGGTGGCCAGGTCGGCCCCTGCCACCTTGATGCCCACCGGGCTCTTGATGCCCGTGGCCAGCATGTCGATGCGGTTGCGGATGGGCGGTACCCACACATTGCTCAGGCCCGGCACCTTGACCGCGCGGTCCAGCTCCTCGACCAGCCTGTCGGGCGTCATGCCGGTGCGCCATTGCGAGCGGGGCTTGAACTGGATGGTGGTCTCGAACATCTCCAGTGGCGCGGGGTCGGTCGCCGTGTCCGCGCGGCCGGCCTTGCCGAACACGCTGGCGACCTCGGGCACCGTCTTGATCAGGCGGTCGGTCTGCTGCAGCAGCTCGGAGGCCTTCGACACCGACAGCCCCGGCAGCGCGGAGGGCATGTAGAGCAGGTCGCCCTCGTCCAGCGGTGGCATGAACTCGCCGCCCAGCCGAGCCAGCGGCACGGCGGTCAGTGCCAGCACCACCGCGGCAACGGCGAGCGTGCCCTTGGGAAAGCGCAGCACCAGCTCCAGCGCGGGCCGGTACGCAGCCATCAGGAAGCGGTTCACCGGATTGGCGTCTTCATGCGGGATGCGTCCGCGCACCAGATAGCCCATGAGCACCGGGATCAGCGTCACCGAAAGGCCGGCGGCGGCCGCCATCGCGTAGGTCTTGGTGAAGGCCAGCGGCGAGAAGAGTCGCCCCTCCTGCGCCTCCAGCGAGAACACCGGCACGAAGGACAGCGTGATCACCAGCAGCGAGAAGAAGAGGGCGGGCCCGACCTCCACGGAGGCGTCGGCCACCAGCCGCCAGCGCTCCGCCGTCGTGGGCTGGCGGCCCTGCGCCGTCTCGAAGGCCTCGATGTGCTTGTGCACGTTCTCGACCATCACGATGGCCGCGTCCACCATCGCGCCGATGGCGATCGCGATGCCGCCCAGCGACATGATGTTGGCGTTGACCCCCTGCCAGTGCATGACGATGAAGGCCGCCAGCACGCCGACCGGCAAGGCCACCACCGCCACGAGCGCGGAGCGCAGGTGGAACAGGAACACCGCGCAGACCAGCGCCACCACGACGAATTCCTCGATCAGCTTGCCGCGCAGGTTCTCCACCGCGCGGTCGATCAGCAGCGACCGGTCATAGGTCGGCACGATCTCCACGCCCGGCGGCAGGCTGGGCTTGAGCGTGGCCAGCTTCGCCTTCACGGCCTCGATGGTCGAGCGGGCGTTCTTGCCCGAGCGCATGACGATCACACCGCCGGCCACTTCGCCTTCGCCGTCGAGTTCGGCGATGCCACGGCGCATCTCCGGACCGACCTGCACGGTCGCCACGTCCCGCAGCAGCACCGGCGTCGCTCCCGTCACCGAGAGCGGAATCGAGCGGAAGTCGTCCAGCGAGCGGAGGTAGCCGCGCGAACGCACCATGTACTCGGCCTCGGCGAACTCGACCACCGAGCCGCCAGATGCCTGGTTGGCCTTCTGCAGCGCCTCCACCACCGTCGGCTGCGTGATGCCGAGCGCACGCATGCGGTCGGGGTCGAGCACCACCTGGTACTGGCGCACCATGCCGCCGACGCTCGCGACTTCGGCCACGTCGGGCACGGTCTTGAGCTCGAACTTCAGGAACCAGTCGTTCAGCGCGCGCAGCTGCCCGATGTCGCGCTTGCCCGTGCGGTCGACCAGCGCGTACTCGTAGACCCAGCCCACGCCCGTGGCGTCGGGCCCCAGCGAGGCGCTGGCGCCCGCCGGTAGCCTGCTCTGCACCTGGTTGAGGTACTCGACGACGCGCGAGCGGGCCCAGTACGGGTCGGTCTTGTCGTCGAACAGCACGTAGACGAAGGAATCGCCGAAGAAGGAGTAGCCGCGCACCGTTCTTGCACCAGGCACGCTGAGCATGGTGGTGGTCAGCGGGTAGGTGACGAGGTCTTCCACCACCTGGGGCGACTTGCCGGGAAAGGGCGTGCGGATGATGACCTGCGTGTCCGACAAATCGGGCAGCGCATCGAGCGGCGTGCGGGCCACGGACCACCAGCCCGCGGCCACGAGGAACAGTGTGGCGATCAGCACCAGGAAGCGGTTGCCGACCGACCAGCGGATGAGGGTGGCGATCATTGCCTAGAGCCCCTTTCCACGCGCTGGACCGTGACCAGCTCATAGCCCGTCGGCCCGCCTTCCCTGAACTCGAAGCGGACCTGGTCGCCCGGCCTGATCTCCGCGAAAGCGCCCGGCGATGCCTTGGCGAAGCCCATCGTCATCGACGGCCACTTGAGCGTCGCGACGGGGCCGTGCGAGATCGTGATGCCGTCGGGGTCCACGCTCTCGACCTTGCCTTCGGCCTTGTGGACGGCCGGAGCTGGTGCTGCTGCCGCTTCGGGCGTCGGCACCGGCGCGGACGCAGCCATGTTGCCGAGCACGGAGCGCAGCCGCGCCTCCGAGTCGATCAGGAACTGGCCGCTGGCGACCACCTGCTCGCCTTCGCTCAGGCCCGACAGCACTTCGGTGTCCTCGCCCTGGTCCGCGCCCGGCGACACCTCGCGCGGCTCGAAGGCGCCGTCGGCCTTGCGCACGATGACGACGGCGCGCTTGCCGGTGCGGATGACGGCCTCGGAGGGCACGACCAGCCGTGTGTCCGTCGACGCGGGGCCGGCCACCTGCAGGCGCAGCAGCATGCCGGGCGTCAGCGCTCCGTTTCTGTTGTCGACTTCGAAGCGGGCCTTCAGCGTGCGGGTCGAGCCGTCGATTTCGGGAAGGATCTCGTCGAGCGTTCCGTCGAATGTCCGGGCGGCGTCGGCCTGGAGCACCGCCTTGACCTTCTGGCCGCGCGCGAGGCGCACCGCCTGCGCTTCCGGAATTTCGGCGACCGCCCAGATCTTCTCGAGGCCCGCGATGCGAAACAGCGTCATGCCGGGCGTGACGGCCACGCCTTCGCGCACGCCCAGTTCGGCCACCACGCCGTCGGACGGCGCGGAGAGTACGTAGCGCGCCTGCGCCGTGCCGGTCTGCTCGCTGCGGCGGACGAGCTCGTCGGGGATGGACATGGCCCGCATGCGCTCGCGTGCGGCGGCGACCAGATCGGGCGCGACGCCCGATCTCTTGAGGGCGAGGAACTCGTTCTGCGGCCCGAGCCATTCCGGCGCGAAGACGGTCGCCAGCGCCTGCCCCTTGCGCACGCGCTCCATCGGCGCGCGCACCGACAGGCGCTCGACGTAGCCGGCCACGCGCGTCTGCACGGCGACGTTGAGGCGCTCGTCGAATCGGACGGTGCCGAGCGCATCGAAGGAGGTGGAGCCTTGCGTCTTCCGCACGCTGGCGTAGCGGATGCCGAGGTTCTGCTGAACCCCGGGGCTCACCTGCACGCCGCTGCTGGCCGGGCCCGTCGAACTGTCTTCGTACATGGGGACCAGCTGCATGTCCATGAACGGCGACTTGCCGGGCTTGTCGAAGCGCGGGCCGGGCACCATGGGGTCGTGCCAGTAGAGGACCTTGCGGCCGTCCGTCGTGGATGTGGCGGCCGGTGTGTTCGCGGGCTGGGCCGTCTTGCGGCCCAGGAGAAAGGCGCCTGTTGCGAGCAGCAAGGCTGCCAGCAGCGACGCGACGATCATGCGGGTTCTGTTCATTGCGTCACCTCTGCCGTGAGTGGCCGGTAGGCCAGTTGGATCTGTGTCTTTGCAAGGTCGCGCTGAAGCGCCAGCAGCTTGCGCTGTGCCTCGACTTCGGCATGCCGCGCCTCGAACAGCGCAACGAGGCTGCCCTGGCCCGACCGGTAGGACGCTGTCGCAGCAGCCGTTCTCTGGCTGGCGGGAGCGACGACGGCGCTGCGGTAGCGGTCGATGCGCTGCTCCAGGCGCTGCGCATCGCTGCGCAGCGAGCGGTATTCGGCGGTCGCGGCCCGGGAGGCATCGGCCAGGTCGGCTTCGGCCTTCTCGGCCAGCGCGAGCTTGGCGGCGGTGTCGCGGTCCTGCCGTTCGCCGGGAGCCACCGGCAGGGGGATGCTCACGCCCACCGAGACCATGTCGGAGTAGCCGGTGCGCTGGCCGTAGGAAACTTCCCAGGTCCAGTTGGGCTTGCGTTCGGATGCGGTGACGGCGGCTGCTCGCCGCGCCACCTCGGCCTCACGCTGCATCGCCGCGACCGTGGGGTGAGAGGCGACGTAGCTTTCTTCGGAGGGCTGCGCGATGGTTCCGGGAGGCAGCAATTCCTCAGGCGGCACGCCTACCCATCGCTGGAAAGCGGCGGCTGCGCTGCCTTGCTGCTGGAGGATCTCGGCTGACTCGTCTTCCGAGACGCCCTTGGCACCTGCGAGCGCGAGCACTTCCTGGCTGCTGGCCGTGGCGGAGGACAGGCGGGCGCGAGCGGCCTCCAGCTCCTCGTGCGCGTGGTGCTCCATGAGCCTTGCGAGCTTCAGGCTCTCGCCCGCGTAGAAGGCATCGACATAGGCGAGCGCGGTCTGGCGCCGGGTATCGGCGGCGGCAGCCTGGACCAGCACGGTTTCTCGTTCGACCGAGGCATCGGCGGCGGCCTGGCGCGTGGCGCGCTTCTCGGCGGAAAGCCACTCCTGGCTGATGCCGATGCGCTTCATCGTCATCGAGTCGCGGGTGGTGCGAAAGCGATCGGGTCCGGTCGCCGGCAGGTTGTCGACGCCGATGCGCAGCGTGGGGTCGGGAAGCTGGGAGGCGGAATGCGCCGACTCCGTCGCGCTCAGTGCGCCAGCGCGGGCGGCGCGGGTGGTTTCGGAGCGCCGGGCCGCAAGCTGCAGCGCCGCCTCCAGGGACATGGGAGATATGGGAGCCGCCGTCGCAAGGTACGGCAGCAGCGCAACGGCCAGCACGGCTGCGCGCGAAAAGGGAATGGACATGAAAACTCCGCGGACGAACGAGGTGATCGCTGGCAGGCGGACGAGCCGCGCCAGCACCGGTCAGTCGACGGAGATTTCAGACGCGCAGTCTGAGCGTGGAGAGAAAGACGGGATCGGGCGGCGGATGCTGCCGCTCGGGAACGGCCTGCCGCGGAAGCTCAAGGCCTTCGGACGCCAGCACCACGGGCATGACCACGAGCTGCACGATGGCGGGCAGCGACGGGGTGGTCAGCTTGACGGGCTCGAACGAGAGCGACATGTCGGCCGCGTGCTGGAAGCACAGAACCGGCTGCGCCATGTCCATGCCCTCGCAGGGGGCGCCGGTGGCCATCATCTCGGCCATCGAGTCGGTGTCAGGGGTGCCGGGGCACACATAGCCCGCCAGTGCCAGCTGCGAGAAAAGCAGCGACAGGACCACGAGGAACGCGGTCAGGCAGCGATGGAGGGAGTGCCGGCGGGACATGTCGGACATGTATTTCGGGCGTGGAGTGTAGCGCCGCGGAATTGCCCCGGGGGAGAGAGGGTGGTGGCCCGGGGAGCTCCAGCCCGAACTTCAGCCCGAACGCTTGGCCGTGCCGTGCAGCGAACCGTGCACGTGCCCCGCGTGCTGCCCGAATGTCTCGGACGCGAGCGCGGTGGTGTCCAGCTCCTGCAGGATGCCGCAGGCGTTCGCCGATTCGGGGCCGCAGCACTGCTGGCGCAGCGCCTTCAATTGCTTCTCGAGCGTCTTCAGCTCGGCGATGCGCGCGGCCACGTGGCCGATGTGGTCGTCCAGCAGCTGGTTGACCTCGCCGCAGTCTTCCTGCGGCGCATCGCGGAATTTGAGCAGGCTGCGGATCTCGTCCAGCGTCATGTCCAGCGAGCGGCAGCGGCGGATGAAGCCCAGGCGCTGGGCGTGGTCTTCGTCGTAGATGCGGTAGTTGCCCTCGGTGCGCGCGGGCTCGGGCAGCAGTTGCTCGCGCTCGTAGTACCGGATGGTTTCGACCGGCGTGTTCGCGACCTTGGCCAGTTCACCGATTTTCATGATGCGGCAAATGAACAAGTGGAATGAGTGATTGACTCTACACCTGCTTCAGGGTTTCCAATCGATTCCATGACGAACCAGAACGCCCTGAACCCGCCCGTGCCGCGCGCGCATGCGCACTCTCATCCGCATCCGCATGCCCATGAAGAGGAGCATGGTCATACGCACGAGCATACGCAGCCGAAGGCGGCCGATGCGTGCTGCGGCTGCAGCGCAAGCAGCCACTCGGCGATCCCCCTGGCGCCCGACGTGAGCGATGTCTCCACCGGCGCCTTGCTCTTTCGCATTCCCACCATGGACTGCGCGGTGGAAGAGTCCGAAATCCGCCGTGCGCTGGAGCCCATCGCGGGCGTCAAGGCGCTGCGCTTCCGCCTCGGCGAGCGCACCATGGCCATCACCACCGACGACGGCGTGCTGCCCGAAGCGCTTGCCGCCATCCGCAAGGCGGGTTTCAAGCCCGAGCCGCTGAATGCACCGGGCGCGCAGGCAGCCCCGGCAGCGCCCGCGAAGATCGCCGGCATGAGCGCCGGGCTCGCGCGGCTGGTTGCGGCGCTGGTGCTGGCGATCGCGGCCGAGTCGGTCTCGTTCATGGGGCTGGAGGGCCGGGGCTTCATGGTGTTCGAGATGGCGCTGGCGCTGGGTGCCATCGGCCTCGCGGGCCTCGACACCTACAAGAAGGGCTTCGCGGCGCTGGTGCGCGGGCGCCTGAACATCAACGCGCTGATGGCGGTGGCCGTCACCGGCGCATTCATCATCGGCCAGTGGCCCGAGGCCGCGATGGTGATGGCGCTCTACGCCATTGCCGAGCTCATCGAGGCCCGCGCCGTGGACCGCGCGCGCAACGCCATCCAGAGCCTGCTGGCGCTCGCACCCGAGCAGGCGGAGGTGAAGCAGGCCGATGGCAGCTGGAAGACGGTGATGGCGAGCGAGGTGCCGCTGCAGGCCATCGCGCGCATCCGCCCCGGCGGTCGCGTGCCGCTGGACGGCATCGTCACCGAAGGCACCAGCGCCATCGACCAGGCGCCGGTCACCGGCGAGAGCATTCCGGTCGACAAGACCATCGGCGACCAGGTGTTCGCGGGCACCATCAACCAGACGGCCGCGCTGGAGTTCCGCGTGACTGCCGTGGCGGCCAATACCACGCTCGCGCGCATCATCCACGCGGTCGAGGAAGCGCAGGGCTCGCGCGCGCCCACGCAGCGCTTCGTCGACAGGTTCGCCGCCATCTACACGCCCACCGTCTTCGTGCTGGCGCTGGCCGTCGCGGTGCTCACGCCGTTCTTCATGGACTGGACCTGGCTGCAGGCCATCTACAAGGCGCTGGTGCTGCTGGTCATCGCCTGCCCGTGCGCGCTGGTGATCTCCACGCCGGTGACGGTGGTGAGCGCGCTCGCTTCGGCCGCGCGGCGCGGCATTCTCATCAAGGGCGGCACCTACCTCGAAGAAGCGCGCAAGCTCAAGGCCGTGGCGCTCGACAAGACCGGCACCATCACCGAAGGCAAGCCGAAGCTGGTGGCGTCGTCGCTGATCGGCGAATCCTCTGGCAACGAGGCGGCGGTGTTTGCCGTGGCTGCGAGCATTGCCGGCCGGTCCGATCACCCGGTGTCGAAGGCCATCGCCGAGGGGCTGAAGGGACCGCAGGGCGAAGTCGCCGACTTCACCGCGCTGCCCGGCCGCGGCGTGCAGGCCGCGCACGCGGGGCAGGTCTACGTGCTGGGCAACCACCGGCTCATCGAGGAGCGCGGCCTTTGCACGCCCTCGCTCGAAACCGAGCTCGAGCGCCACGAGGAAGCCGGCCGCACCGTCACGCTGCTGGCTTCGGACAAGGCCGTGCTCGCGCTCTTCGCGGTGGCCGACACCATCAAGGAATCGTCGCAGGCGGCGGTGGCCGAGCTGCGCGCGCTGGGCGTCGTGCCCGTGATGCTCACCGGCGACAACACCGCCACCGCCAGGACCATCGGCGCTCATGCCGGCATCGAGGACGTGCGCGGCAACCTGCTGCCCGAGGAGAAGCTCGACGCCGTCAAGGCCATGCAGCAGCGCTACGGCGCCGCAGCGATGACCGGCGACGGCATCAACGACGCCCCCGCGCTCGCGCAGGCCGACATCGGCTTCGCGATGGGCGGCGCCGGCACCGACACCGCGATGGAGGCGGCCGACGTGGTCATCATGAACGACGACCTGCGCCGCATCCCCGAAACCATCCGTCTTTCGCGCCGCGCCCACTCGGTGCTCTGGCAGAACATCACGCTGGCGCTGGGCATCAAGGCCGTGTTCTTCGTGCTCGCCGTGTTCGGCAGCGCGACCATGTGGATGGCGGTGTTCGCGGACATGGGCGCCAGCCTGCTGGTGGTGGCGAACGGGCTGCGGTTGATGCGCGCGCAGAAGTGAGCGAGCCTTACCAGCGCGCGGCCCACTTCTCCAGCGGCACGCGCGCCGCATTGCAGACGTAGCTCACCGAGTGATACCAGCCCGCGAGCATCATCAGTTCGATGAGCTGTGCGTGGCTCCAGTGGGCGCGCAGGGCTTCCCAGAGCGCGTCGTCGACGTCGCTGGTGTGGTGGAGCTGATCGACCATCGACACCAGCAGACGGTCGCGTGGGGCGAGCAGCGAGAGATCGCCGTCGGGCGATGCCATCACGCTGCGGTCGATGTCGTCGAAGCCGGCGGCGTCGGCGAATCCGGTCCAGTGAACGCCCCATTCGTATTCGGCGCCGCAGCGGGCGCAGACCCGCAGGATGACGATCTCGCGCTCCCGCAGGCTGATGGCCGCCTTGCGCCCCAGCAGGTAGCGGCCGAGTTCCATCGTGCGCTCGGCAAGCGCGGGGTTGACGGCCAGCACGCGGAACAGCGCGAGTATTTCGGGCGCCTGCGGCGGCGTCATGCGTGTGAGCAGCTCGCCGATGG
>Ga0209129_1001692_pt1 | contig 11922 bp, 11 predicted proteins | sample AraplaMF_Col_mMS_FD_184257 | JGI IMG/M metagenome (GOLD analysis project Ga0209129, IMG submission 184257) | Arabidopsis root microbial communities from the University of North Carolina, USA - plate scrape MF_Col_mMS (SPAdes) (version 3) | ecosystem: Host-associated > Plants > Roots > Endosphere... | reverse complement strand
CCAGGCGACTCCTACTCGCGCAGCGACCTGGTCTTCATCCCGAACCCGGGCCAGGTGATCATCTCCGCCGCGACGCCGGCCCAGGCCGCGAAGCTGGAGCAGCAGTTCTACGCGTTCATCAAGAGCGACGACTACCTGAGCGACCACCAGGGCAAGGTGGCCGGCCGCAATGCCGCCAAGTCGGCCTGGGTCAACCAGCTCGACCTGAGCTTCAGCCAGGAAGTGCCGGGCATCTTCAAGGGCAACAAGGGCGAGATCCGCCTGGACATCTACAACGTCCTGAACCTGATGAACGACAAGTGGGGCCAGCAGAACTACGTCGGCTTCCCCTACACCCGCACGCTGGCGAACTTCGCGGGCGTCGACAAGGCCACCGGCAAGTACATCTACACCCTGCCGACCGACCCGAACGGCAACTACCAGCCGGGCCAGAAGACGATCTACGACAGCTCCACCGACAACAGCGCGACCAAGGTCAACCCGGCCTCGCGTTGGTCCGCCATGCTCAGCCTGCGCTACACGTTCTAAGCCAGGGCTGGACTTTGCGATTAGGAACCGGCGCCCCTCGGGGCGCCGGTTTTTTTATGGGAGAGGTTGACCGCCCCGGTTCCCCGGAGCCAAGCTAGCCGGCCGTCCCCGCTTGGGACGGCCCGCTCCGGCGGTGTGTAGCCGCGATCGCGCGGCCGAAGGAGATTCGATGAACGATGTTCAGACCGGCAAGTCCGGCAAGCAGGCCACCGTCAGTGCGCGCATCTCGCCCGCCGGCGGCCTGGATATCCTGTCCCGCAACGAGGTGGCGCGCCTGCGCGACGCCAGCGGTTCGGGCATGCACGCACTGCTGCGCCGCTGCGCGCTGGCCGTGCTGACCTCGGGCAACGTCAGCGACGATCCGCGCTCGATGTTCGAGCAGTACCCCGATTTCGACATCCAGGTGCTGCAGCAGGACCGCGGCATCAAGATCGAGCTGCAGCACGCACCGGCCCAGGCCTTCGTCGACGGACAGATCATCCGCGGCATCAACGAGCTGCTGGTGGCGGTGGTGCGCGACATCGTCTACGTGTCGACGCAGCTGGAACAGGGCGGTTTCGACCTCGACGACACCGTGGGCATCACCCACGCGGTGTTCGAGATCCTGCGCAACGCGCGCATCCTCAAGCCGCAGATCGACCCGAACCTGGTGGTGTGCTGGGGCGGCCATTCGATCTCGCGCGACGAGTACGAATACACCAAGCAGGTCGGCTACCAGCTCGGCCTGCGCGGCCTGGACATCTGCACCGGCTGCGGCCCGGGCGCGATGAAGGGCCCGATGAAGGGCGCCACCATCGCCCACGCCAAGCAGCGCCGTCGCGCCAACCGCTATATCGGCGTGACCGAGCCGGGCATCATCGCCGCCGAGTCGCCGAATCCGATCGTCAACAACCTGGTGATCATGCCGGACATTGAGAAGCGCCTGGAGGCCTTCGTCCGCATCGGCCACGGCATCATCGTGTTCCCGGGCGGCGTGGGCACGGCAGAGGAAATCCTCTACCTGCTGGGCATCCTGCTGCATCCGGACAACGCGGGCATCCCGTTCCCGCTGGTATTCACCGGCCCGCGCCAGTCCGCCGCCTATTTCGAGCAGATCGACAAGTTCCTCCGCCTCACGCTGGGCGACAGCGTGGCGCAGCACTACCAGATCATCGTCGACAATCCGGCGGCCGTGGCGCACGCCATGGTTCGCGGCATCGACAAGGTGCGCAATCACCGCCTGGACAACAAGGACGCGTTCTTCTTCAACTGGGCGCTGAGCATCCCGTATCCGTTCCAGCTGCCGTTCCGTCCCACCCACGAGGCCATGCGCGGCCTGGCGATCCAGCGCGAGCGCCCGCGCCACGAGCTGGCGGCGGACTTGCGCCGCGCCTTCTCGGGCATCGTGGCCGGCAACGTGAAGGAAGAAGGCGTGCGCGCGATCGAGCAGTACGGCCCGTTCGACATCGACGGCGAGCCCGACATCATGCGCGCGTTGGACGAACTGCTGCAGGCCTTCGTCGTGCAGCACCGCATGAAGCTGCCGGGCGGTGCGGCCTATGTGCCGTGCTATCGCGTGCGCACGAGCTGAGCTCCGCGTTCGCTCGCCCTGCCGGGCCGTCAGGCTTGACAGCCCGGGCAGCGGACTTCAAACTACGCGACTCACCCCGCCCGATTAGCTCAGCCGGTTAGAGCACTTGACTGTTAATCAGGGGGTCGTTGGTTCGAGTCCAACATCGGGCGCCAATACTAACAAGGGCTTACCTCTCGGTGAGCCCTTGTTTTTTGTGCGTTGTTGAAAATTGTGTTGAAAATTAAGTGTCGGAGACGGGGTCAACCACCGGTCGCGAATGGTCGTAGTGATTGACCATCTGCATAGTCTTGTGTCCGCTGGCAAGCTGTTTCTCGGCTTTGTTCCCCTTGGTGTCGGTGATGGCGCGGTGTTTGATCGCGTGCAATCCGAACTTTTCTTCGAGGGCCAGCACGCCAGTGGTGATCGCGATGGCGATGGCTCGGCGCCAAGCGCTGGACATCGTGCTCTTGATCACGGGCCTCCCTGTCTCTGCCACCACCAGATAGCGATCTTGAGGGCGGTGGGGGATCGGTAGGCGTTTGCTTGCCCATATGCCTTGTCGACGAACCTTGAGCCAATCCCAGGCCTCGCGCAGCGGTGGCGACCATCGCGTGACATTGCCCAGGCTTCCTTTACGCCGGTCCACGATGACACCTTCGTTTGTCTCGTCCGCATCGGTCAGGCTACGTACCTCCACGCTTCGCATACGGCATTCGTAGGCGATCACCGCGACGGCCCACACGTACGGTGCTAGTGAGCCTTTGGTGCGAGTAGGAAGGCCGCCGCGGCGTTTGAATAGAGCTACCACGGCTTTCATCGTCACCAAGTCAGGCATGCGGTGAGCACCCACTTCGGAGGGCATATCCACGCCTTGCGCTGCATTGAACTTACACAGACCGCGAGGCATGCCCCACACGAACGCGGCGGAAAGGTAGCGCTGTACATGCGCGCCACTTGACGGCGTCCTTTTTTCGGCGATGTCGTCATATCTCCGTTTGCCATCGGCCACCGCATCCACCAAGACCTGCACTACAGGCAGGTCCACCTTGCGAAGCTTGAGGTTGCCGAAGGGCACGCCTAGCTTGGTCTGGAATCCGTTGATGATCTTCCGACAACGTATGTAGTCCTCCTGGGTGTCCTGAGCTAGCTTGCGGAACGCCGCCGACTTTGCATGCTGGTCGAGCAGGAAATCGAGCGTATCCCGGTCGATACCAGCAAGGCACTCCATGGCGTGGTGGAGGTCAGACAACAGCGCGTCCTCCCCTCCGAGGCGCCGCATGCGCGGCGCCTCTCCTTCCACCATCGTGTACCAATACCGGTCACGCCGGTTCCAGTAGCATCCGGCAGGCAACAAGGGCTGTTGGATGTGAGCTGGGATGCTGGGGTCGTGTTTCCGTTTGCGCCCCTTGGTCATAGCACGTCATCCGGTCGATAGGCACTGACACGCTTGTTCGCTAATCCCAAGCCCATCGATTCGTTGACTGCGTCGAGTGTGGTCCAGGGGCCGTCGCCGCCCTCCTTGATGCGAATGTTTTGACTTTGCGCCCATCGGCGTACCGCAGCAGCCGAGGACTTGCCCGAAAGCTTCTTAAGCATCTCGGGCAGGATGATGTGCTTACTTGCATCGCCTCCTAGCACGTGGCCACCGTTCCTTGGATGAAGTCGCCCCGTGACCTCTCAGCCATGGCCGACCTCCTTTCTGTGTTTCTGTCGAATACGCACCGACTTGCCCGAAGAAGGAAGCGGTAGCACGAGAGGAGGGCGCATTCTGGTTTGTGCCGCCGAACGGCCAAGCCTTCCAGTTCGAACGGCCGGTGGTGCAGATGAAGGCACCGGCCGTGCGACAGGAGGTGTATGGCATTCCGGAGTACCTGAGCGCGTTGCACGCGGCCCAACTCAATCGCTCGGCCACGTTGTTCCGCCGCAAGTATTCGACAACTGATCGCATGCTGGCTTCATTCTCTACATGACGGACCCGGCGCAGAACCCCGATGACGTGGACAACCTGCGCAAAGCCCTCAAGGGGGCTAAGGGGCCGGGCAACTTCCGCAACCTGTTTTTGTATGCGCCGAGTGGGAAGAAAGACGGCCTGCAGCTGATCCCGATCAGCGAGGTGGCAGCGAAGGATGACTTCGCCTCGATCAAGAATGCGAGTCGGGATGACATCCTCGCTGCGCACCGCGTGCCGCCGCAATTGTTGGGCATGATTCCCACGAACGCAGGTGGCTTTGGCGATGTGGAGAAGGCGACGCAGGTGTTTATCGCCAATGAGGTGGCGCCGATTCAGGTCCGCATGCGGGGTTTGAATGGCGCGATGGGGGCGGAGGTATTTCGGTTCAGTCCGTCGTCTCTATCCTGAGACATCCAGGCGCGGGCGATACTCAAGAAGACCATGCAGATGATCTTGGGTGCGGGGGCATCCAAGAAGAAGGCGACCCAAAGGTCGCCTTCTTCAGTCACTAAAGCAGGTCAAGCTCTCGAAGATTCTCTTTTCGCACTTGGTCCAAAAGCTGTCGTGCAGCCTCAGGTCCCTGTCGAAGCTTTTCTTGCAGCAGCTGGCAGCGGGGTACGTCTTTCGGATGCAGGATAGGCGGAAGTTCGTCCAGCAATTTCGCCGCGCGAGATTCCTCCCCGAGCAAGATCAAAGACGCGGCATAAATCAGCTGCGAATGTGGATTTCTCGCCCCCTTCGACTCGACAAGGTACTGGACAAACTCCGTCAGACTGACAGGCGTATCTGACCCAAACGCATCTCGCGCTTCGGGTGACGCCAAGACGAAATCCACCAGCGCCTCTTCTGACATTTCCCCATTCTCGATGTAGGGGCGATCAGGGAGCCTATCGCTATAGAGAAGATTCGGGCCTGCAAAGTCAAACAAAGGGAATCGGAAATCTGAAATATAGACCCCTCTTGGTGTGTAATCGAGGATGATGCCTCGAAGTACGTCTTCGAACGCGCCGCGGAAGAAATACACGTCCGAGCTTTTGAGTCCGCTCACTCGGTCGTGCATCAGGCGAGATATCAAGCGTTTATTCATCGATTCAACGGCCTTCCGGGCGGATGACTGAGAAAGGGGTTCCAGGGGGTAGGTTGGCACCGTAGGCCTTGGCTTGACCAATGCTCAGGTATGCCCAGCCTGTTTTCAAGTCAAATACAGCAAGAGGAGCATTTACTGGTCCAAACACGACGTCCGCCCTAGATGATCCAGGTTGACCATAGCGGGTCTGGATGCCATCCAAGTAGCTGACTTCGGTTGCGTACTCGGATCTCGGACATGTTGCGTCAACAAGACGTTTGAACTCGCTGTGGATTAGGGTGCCGCGAATCCAGGGGAGGTAGCACTGCCAGCCACAAGAGGCATCCACGGTTTGCGCTGCCTGGGTGGCCAGCCCCTCAAGGCGAGCCATGGCGGCAACTACTGCTGGGCTGGGAACGGCTGGCTCAATGTGACCGCTTGTATTGGGTAGTTTGGGGTCTTGCGGGTCGAGGCCAAGTGGATCTGTGTAACGCAGAGGATTTCCGTTGACGTAGGCATAGGTGTTCATGCCTGCGTCCAACCCTTTGGGGTCACTCTGCAGATAACGTCCCGTAGCAGGGTCAAAGGTACGATGGGCGTTGTAGGTGCTGTTGGCCTCGACGTCGTAGTACTGGCCTGGAAGCCGTAGATTGAAAGCGTATCCGACGGCGGATGTTGGCGACTGCTCACCGAAGGGATTGCCTTGCAGAGACCACTGCCAAAGTATCGTGCCGTTGGCGTCAGTGATCGCACGGGGAATATTGAGCCCATCCGCGTGAACGTAATTCACTGTGCTGGCGGCTCCCGTGGTGTCAACCACGGCGACTGGCATTTCATCTAACCAAATGTAGTCTCGGCTAGTGGGGCCATACTCACCGACGAGTTGGCCGCCCTCGTCATACACAAAGCGCGCACTAAAGGATGACGGAAGCGAGGCAGTCTTCGCGACGCGTAGGCCTTCGGCGTTGTAGGTATAGGTGGCGACCGTCTGCCCGTTCCGCTGCGCGACAGTTAGGCGATTTCGTCCGTTATATCCGTAGCCGAATGTTTCACCACCGTTGGCGCTGCCGGTGGTATTGCCGTTGGCGTCGTACGTGCGGGCGCTACTGCCAATGCTCGTGAGCCAATGAGTATTGGTCTGGTAACCATATGTGCCTGTCGCAAGACCAGCGCTGCTTTTGCTTAGGCGATCCCCCGCCTTGCTATAGGTGTAGGCCTCGATAGCTGCGCCGGAGGGACCGGAAATGCCCGTCAGCCGGTACAAAGGGTCATAACTATAGGTCTCGGTAGCGGGATTTGCGCCCGGGCTGTTGCCCAGAGCGGTTATATTGCCCATAGCATCGCGAGCGAAATGCAGGTTCAGCACGGGACTTACCACGTCGGTTACGGCGTAGTTGGCGTCGTAAGTGCGAGCAACTACCTGTCCATTGCCCAGGGTGTAGCTGGTGATAGGGCCGAATGGCAAATATGTGATGTTGCTGACGACGTTTCCTGCGCCGGCGCCCGTCACGCCCGGTGGCAGGACGGTAGCGCCACTGATACGGCCAGCGGCATCGCGAGCGTACTGAACAGACGTGCCGCTCGGAGTCAGAATGCTAGCCAGGCGACCGGCCAAGGAGTAGGTGTAGCTAATTGCGTCTGTCTGCGTGCCTTGCGTCTGACGCTTTTGCACCACGTTCCCGCGGGCGTCATAGCAGTACGTGGTTGTGACTGCGCTCTCTACGATTCGGGTCAGCCTTCCGATCGGGTAGGAGCTGCTGCAACCGGTGGTGCTATTAGGATCGTCGTAGAAGTATGCGACATTGAGCGAGCTGTCGGCATATGTTGTCGCCGTTCGACGATTCAGCGCGTCATAAGTGCTTGTGCTCGCGATGCCCTTGGCATCGGTACGCTGGACGGCATTGCCGGCGGCGTCATAGACGTAGCTGATTGCGCCAGTGTCCGGACTCTGTATCGATTTGAGATCATCGAGGCCATTGTGGCTATAGATCGTATTCAGCCCGTCCGGGTCGCTGACGCCTTCCAAATGGTCGCTGGCGTCATACGAGGAAACGCTCTGAGTATCCTTGGTGGCCGTGTCGCTTCCATTGTAGTTATCGATGGTGCTGACCAAGCGGTGCAGCGCATCGTAACCACGCTTGCGTTGGATGCCCGCGGCATCAGAACTATGAACCGGATTGCCCGCTGCGTCGTAGCCATCTGTGTAATTGTGGCTGAGGATGGTTCGATTGAACGCATCGGCTACGGTTAAGAGCTGACCGAGCGTGTTGTAGGTACGCGAAATGGTTCGCTTCAGGTTGTTGGAGTTATCGAACGTTTCTTCCTTGAGTCGGTTGCCCGATGCGTCCAAGGTGTAGTGGATACGGTTGCCGAAGGCATCCGTAATGTCTGTTACCCGACCTGCGTCGTCGTAGGTGTAGGTGGCGATGACGCCGTCGGCATCTTTGGATTGCGTAATGTTTCCGGCCGCATCGTACGTCAACGTCGTGGTGGAAGCTGTGCCTGTACTATCGCGCGTGACGGTCAGTGGCCAGCCTTCTGGCGTGTAGGTTATGACCGAGACTATCCCGTTTGGGTCAGTCGAGCGGCCCGGATTGCCGTACATGTCGTACGTGTCATAAGACGTGACGTGCCCCAGGGCGTCAGAAGCGGTTGCCAGACGACCGGATGTGTCGTAGGTGTACTGGGTGACGTCATTGACGTCCGTTCTGGGGCCATCGATGCTCGACACCAAACCCTGAGCGTTATAGGTCTTTGTTACGGCTCTATCTGGTGTGGTGGCGTGCACTGCTAGCGCTGACAGGCTTAGTGCGACAAGACCGCAAAGCATCCATTTCTTCATGGCTATCATTCCTTGATCGCGTGGACGCTGGTTGAAAGAAGGCGCCCCTGGGCGTCATAGGTATAGGTCGTCACACGGTCCGATGTGGTCACTGTCAAGGGAAGGAAGCGAGTGGTGTCCCAGGTCGTAGTGATGGTCCGTTCCTGGGGCGTTCCTTGAGCTTCGATACGCTTGGTCTCACGGCCTAGCGTGTCGTATTCATAGGCGATCACCGTACCCACTGCGTCGGTTTTGGTTTGAACCTGACCACGCGTGGTATAGGTGTACGTGCTGTTGCTCGCCGGGCATCCGGCTGCAGGCTCGCCCTCAATGGCGGTGACACGCTTGATGCCTTGGATGACTTGATAGCGATAGGTGACGTTGTGTCCAAGCGCGTTGGTCACCACCACCGAGCCATCGGTCTGATAGGCCAAGGTCACCTTTTCTGCGCCATTGGCGTGCTCGCTCGAAATGGCGCGTCCCTGGCTTTCGTAGTGCCACGTGGCGAAGCGGATCCCGCGCTCATCAATGATGCCAGTCAGCAGCGATGGATGGTTTGTGTCTTCGTAGACATAGCTCCGAGTGGAGGTATGGTTTCCCCAGGTCTTCACGGCCTGCGTGATGACATTGTTGGTCCCAGTCGTGTAGGCAATTGTCATGCCGCCCGTTGTGAGGCTTTCGAGCGGCCCCCGATACCAGCTGGTGACGTATTGGAGCGACCGTCCACCCGAGTCGGTGACGGTGAAGGCCCACTTGCTGGGGGACTGGAATGCGTAGGTGATCGTTTGCGCGCGTCCATCTGCTAATTGCCGGCGCACCAGGAACCCGAGCGAGTCGAAGGTAGAAGTCGTGTTGTCGGGCGCGGAGTAGACCCATTGCCCGTTGACCTTCTGAAGGCTTCCTTGCTCTGTCGGCTCACCGACCGGCACCCCGTTGGTCAAGGTGAAGATTGACGAACGACCGTCTTCAAAGGTCAGCAACAGCGTATTGCCGCTGGTGTCCAGCGTCGCACCATAGCTGTGCGTCCAGGCACCACCAATCCCGTTGTAGTAGCGCTTGAACTCCAGCTCGCCATTACCGTCGCGGAAGTCCTCTTCTTCTTGAAACTTATTGCCGGACGAGATGCTGACGGGATTACCAGCACAAGTGACCACGCCACCGAGTGGCATGTCCGTCGGATCGCCCGACTCCTTGCGTGACTGATCCTCATTGGGATCTTCGCACTTACCCGAAATCTCATTCTTCACCTGCCCGTCCGGGCAGGGGACTTCCTTCTGCTTGCCTTGAATCAGGTGATAGAACTGCCCACCCGAGGCGACGGAATGGTCTGAATTCAAGACGATCTGATAGTTGGTGTAACAGTCGTAGCTCATCAACACCGGCGGATTCGAGTAGGCTGCGTTGAGCGTCGGCGACTGGTACGGAAGAATCTGCGTCGTCGTCGTTGCGGTATCAGGCGCTGCGTTATGAATGACGGGGCCATCCGCCTGATAGGCAGCCTTGCAGGCATCATCCGCGTGCGGGTAGACCGTTCCGTCGCCTCCTGTGATGGTGTAGTCATAGGGGTCGGGGTCGGTTTGCGCATGGGCCGACGAAATCCCGAACACCAGAAGCATGCATGCGGCCAAGCTTGTCGCTCGTCCCATCAATAGCTGGTTGGGTGTTGGTGTAAGGGCGCTAAGCGCCGAGTGTGCTTTTGCCTTCCTTGTCATGAAAGCTCTCCATTGGATAGACGGGATGCGTTTGCTTATGTGGGTGAAATGGGGGGGGCGCGCCAATGACGGGCAGCGCTCAGAGCTTTGTCCGGCCGCCGGATCGTCAGTTGTGAGGGAGAGGCGCAGTGATATCAGCTGGCCAATCTCCGCTTGGGAGTGACCTTTACGCGCATAGGGGGCGGCATCGACTGCGGGAAGAGCGGCGCCGTCTTGGTGCGATCATCCTGATCTCCTGTTCTTACAGGCCACGACTCTCTCAAGCCGTGGACGATATCCATATCTACGTCACTGCACTTCGCGGACAGAGTGTGCGTGGACCGTGACAAGATGGCGACAGGTTGCGTCAAGGAAGTGTGAATTTTTGGCAATGGCCATGCCGCTGGCCTCATATGACAAGCCCCGCGCTCGCGGGGCTTGTCTTTCAGTCGGATGCTGCAGCGCTTGGCGCTGATTGCTTGGTCCCATCGGCGAAGACGATAGTATCCGGCTCAAATTCGAACTTGATCTTCTCAGTGGGTGTGCTTCGCAATGTCTTATCGGATTGCTCGAACTGGTTGTAGTGCTTGGATGCATGCCATAGGAATTTCGCACTGGGCTGTATGTCGTGGGTGATTGCGACATTTGAGCGAGTAATGATGTCGCCAAACATATCTCGAAATACAGCAGTGCCCTTGACACCGGCTATGGCTTTGTCAGTTTTGTTCTCTATCGCTATTTCTAGCTGAATCGTGTCTTCGTAGGTCCCTTCACGAAAATTCGATTCTTCATAAGCTTTGGATACGAGAGCTACGGCGACGCTGTTATTCATGCGAGCAATTGCATCGTCGTGTTCTTTTTGCATGGAGGCCTTCAGTGTAGCGGCTTCGGCTTCCCGCTGTGCTTTGGCTGCTTCGAACTCCTTCTGCTCTTGGATGGCTTGACCGATAGTCACACCAATGCCGCTGGGCTTGTCGCCACCAAACGTATGGCGGAGCGCATACTTGGCGACGAGTTCGCGTTCTTCGTTAGGAAGTTTCTTGATCGCGTCTCGCGTTCCTTCGTCAATCTTGCTGATGTCTGATGGCAGTTCATGATCGTGCGGGTTCTGACAGCCGGCTAACATCAAGAGAGCAGCCAGGGCTGCTAATTGCAGCAGTCTTTTCATATCCATATCCCCTGTTCCAGTGCACCGCCAGGCCGGCGGGCGCGCCCATCTTGTATCAGAGGAGTGCGTGCGCCAAGGGCCGCCCAGGCGACCTGTGGACCTGCCTGCTGCGCGCGCGGTCGTCCCCCCTCCTCGCCTGCGCACTTTCTTCCACATTTTTGATGCAAGCGATGCGACGGTGCTGGGCCGCGTCCCGCTTGGCGCCGAGGGAAGCTTCTAACAGGCATTGCTGGATGCAAATTGATGCACGCTTGGACTGAGCCCCCGGGCCTGAACCAGGAGTGGCTCAAGACCTTATTGAAGAGGTCAGCAACCAAATTTGCCATGAACGGACGCGCACGCCATCAGCGTTTTAGGTTCAGCGGATGGCGCGGAGGAGGGGGCACGAAGGTATTGGAACACGCGGCCGCGGAACGGCAGAGTGCGGAACGTGCGAAGGCCGAAGGGAAGTTCCAGCAGAGGAAAGGCCCCGCTCCGAAGAGCGGAGCGCAGGCCTTTCCTGACGGTTAGTGGCGCGCCGCAATGCGCTTCAACTCCTTCTTCCGGCCCTCTAACTCTTCGCGCCATGCCTCCAACTTATCGATGTCAGCCAGCACCTCGTCAGGTGTAGGCACCTCGACATCTCCCCGCTTCGGGGTGTCGTGCGCATGGTTCGAGCAGTGAGCCATGTTTTCCACGACCATGGCCACGTCATCGTGCCTGACTTCTACCATTTTCAAACGGTTCGTTTCCACCGATTTGCGGAACCGTTCCACGGTTCCATTCAACAGAACCTCCTCGACGCACCCCTCCCAAGCCTCACGCAATGTCTTATAGAGTTTCCCTACGGCATCCTGGTAAGCCAACTGCTCCCCATCCCGCCGAAGCCTGGCACAGTTGACCTGTTCGTTGCGAAGCCACCGAATCCGCGCAGCGGTGGTCATCCCTTCGAAGGGAAGTTCGTCGGTTGAAACGCCATACCCGTCCCTTGTCTGTGCCAAGGTCCGGGTGGTCACCTGGGCCTCGATCTTCTCGGCTGCCTTACAGAGAGTGTATGGACCGGAGACATAGGTAACAGGTGTGCCAGGACATGGGTTACACCCGCTCGATCCCTATCGATCTGGCGAGGTGTCGTCATCCATGCCCTGGAAGGAAGTCACCCCCAT
>Ga0209129_1001670_pt1 | contig 12015 bp, 7 predicted proteins | sample AraplaMF_Col_mMS_FD_184257 | JGI IMG/M metagenome (GOLD analysis project Ga0209129, IMG submission 184257) | Arabidopsis root microbial communities from the University of North Carolina, USA - plate scrape MF_Col_mMS (SPAdes) (version 3) | ecosystem: Host-associated > Plants > Roots > Endosphere ... | reverse complement strand
TGGGAAACGAAAGTTGCCATTTCTCGAGCGCAATTTGCATTTCTCCATCGAACGCCAAATCGTTCACATTTGTTAACTCTCATTGATTCAAGAAATGGAATTCACCCGTTCATTTGTCGATGCAATCGATGTGGCAAACGGACCAGTGCGCTCAAGTCGATGAGATCGACGAGCAACGGCACCGACATGCGCAGGGGCCAGAAGGTGCACACAGGCACTCACGCGGCCAGCAGTACGGGAGCCTTGGCCAGCAGGAGATCCCCGGCTCAAGGCGCCCGACGGATCGTCTTTGCAATGGGAGAGTCGCCCCCGCTGCTGCCATTGGCAGCGCCGCGCGTCGAGGAAGAGGCCGCGCATGCCCCTGCGAAGACAGTCATTGACGGAAAGGCAAGAACTGCTCGCTGCGAGCGACGCAGTTCATGCATGATGCTGACTCGATCAGCCCGTCGCCATGCGCATACCCGGACGCTTGCGCCAAAGCAGGCATGCGCGAGTCGCCCATCGGCAGCAGTGCTCGCGAGCTTCACGGCAAGTGACGGCCCGATCCCCGAGGTCGCGGCCTCGCATTGCGCAAGGGCGACTCGTGGCGACGAGGCCGCCCTCGTGCCAGACACACGGCAAGTGTCGCCCGGCACATGGCAGCGCGCCTTGACCACCTCAGACGATCGCGCGGCCCATGGCGGCGTGGTCCTTCAGGCCGAGTCTCTCCACCACCATCTCGACGAACATGGAAACGGCCAGCGGGCGGCGCCCCCGGCTCGGGTACACGACGTTCAAGCCGGGGTCTACACGCGTGTATCCCGGCAGCACCCGCACCAGCCGTCCCGCAGCGACATCAGCGCCTGTCAGGATCGAGGGCAAGGCCGCAATGCCGAGCCCCGCGCAGGCCGCCTTGCGCAGTGCCTGGTGCGCGTTGCTCTTGAAGCGCCCCTGGACTCGCACGTTCGTCTCCACGCCGGCCATGTCCCGCAAGCGCCATGTGCTGCCGCTGGCGTCGGATTGCACCACGCACGCGTGCTCGCTCAGTTCCTCCGGCGAGGCCGGCATGCCTTGAGCCGTCAAATACGCAGGGCTCGCAATGAGCTCTGCGTCGCTCGCGCAAATCTTCCGGGCCGCATAGCTGGAGTCCTGCAAGGGAGCGCAGCAAAAAGCGACATCGATGCGATCCGCGATCAGATCCAACGGCAGATCGCTGGGTACGAAATCCAACGTGACCAGCGGATGAGCCGCCAGGAACGCCGCCACCCATGCCATGTCGAAGAAATCGAAGAAAAGGGTCGGTACAGCCACCCGTACCGGGCCACTCGGCGCCGAGCTGTCCGCGATTTGCAATTGCCCGGCCTCAATGAGTTGCTTGATGGCGGGTCCGCAGCGTTCGTAAAAGGCCCGCCCTGCACTGGTCAGCTCGAGCTTGCGCGTGGACCGCTGCATCAGCCGCGTGCCCAGCCGCGCTTCGAGCTGCTGGATGCGCCGGCTCACCGTTGGGGACGGCATGTTCAGCCGCCGCGCGGCCTCGGCAAAACTGCCACACCGGACGACCTGCACAAACATCGCCACTTCATTCAGATCGAGCACGAAGATTCTTTCTATTGTTGAGATTCGGATGGTTGCCCCCTCCTCCTGCGCCAGGGCACGCAACCCGCGTGCACCTTCGGTTCCTGCCAGGCGCCTTCGCGCGAACTCAAAAACCCGCAATCCGTTCTCCCGATCGCTCGAAAGTGCTTGAGCAACTGAGCAATCGGGAGACCTGCCCCTGCAAAGTCCATTGCGGGAGCTCGCGGATGACGTCCCGCTGACTTCGGACGAAGCGAGGCGCCTGTACAGTCAATCAGTCAGCCCTGAACGCGCAGGGCAACGCGCGGTCGGGTGTCGATGAACGCCTCGACCCCAGCGCATGAAGCGCTGGGAATCCGATGGGTTTCCAATGCCTAATCCACCGGATCCCGGCCTGAGCCCTCATGGCACTCGCCGGGACAGCGATCCCACCGGCCATGTGGGGACCTTAGAGCCCCGGCGGCCTATCGCTCGCCGCTGACCTCGAGCTCGACGCGACGGTTGGGCTGCAGGCAGGCAATGAGCTGGCTATGCGGCCCGCCGTCGGTACACGGGACCAGGGGCTGCGTCTTGCCGACCCCGAAGGCGCGCAGCGCCGAGCGCGGCAGGCCCTGCGCGATCAGGTAGTCGCGCACAGTCGCCGCACGCGCGGCCGACAGCGCCTGGTTGTAGGCATCGCTGCCCAGCCTGTCCGTGTGGCCGATCACGGTGATCGTGTCGACGCGCTTGTACTGGCCCTTGAGCTGTGCGGCCAACTGGTCGAGCTGCGCCCGCCCGTCGGCCGACATGTCGGCGATGCCCGACTTGTCGAAAGCAAATAGCGCGTCCGCGGCCAACTTGAACCGCTGCGGCGCCGCCGCCACGGCGGCGGCCGGCACCGGTCCCGCCACCTCGGCCTTGGCCGCGACATAGCCCGCGCAAGCCGGGTCCTTCCAGTACATCGCGTCGGACAGCCCGTCCCTGTAGACCACCTTGTACTGGCAGGTGACGAACTCGTCGCCGCGCCCGGTGCGGAAGTTGAACAGATAGTCCCACTCCTTCGGGCCGAACAGTCCTTCGCTGAAGTGCGGATAGCTGATGAGCTCGCGCACCTGATTTTTCGTCATCCCCCGTCCGACGCGGCGCAGTTGCTCCACATTGACGAAGGTCCCACCCTTGAGCCAGGCACTGCCCGCCTCGGGAAAGCGCACCGCCTCGGGAAAGCGCACCGCCTCGGCGGCTGCAGGTGCCGCGCCTGCCTGCTCGGGTGCTTGGGTGCCCGACGCGCAGCCCCCCAGGACTGCCAACAGAGCGGTCAGTGCGAGGCTTTGGATTGCATTGTGTGTTTTCATAGATGTTGTTCCTCTTGCGCTCAGTCGAACGAGAACCCGAAACCCACGCGCACGATGGCCTTGCTGCCACCGGTGGCCCAGCCCACGCCCGCATGCAGGGTGGTCTGTCCGTTGTCCGAGCGTTTGAGCAGGTTGAAGCCGATGCCCGCCTGCCCGTTGTAGCCAGCCACCGCCCCGCTCACGTGGTATCGCCCGGGCTCCACCGGCGTGACCACGGCCATGGCGGCCGAGGCCGCGATGCCGCCCGAGAGCATCCGCGCGTTGGCATCGACCTTGTCGCCCAGGGCGTTGATGCGGTTGTTCAGGCCGGCGCTGGTCGCGTTGAGCTGGTTGACGTTGACCGCGTCGGTGCCCGCCACGCCCGGGGCCACGTTGTGCACCGTGACCGGGCCGGTGGCGTTGCTGCCGCCCATGGTCACGCTGTTGTAGTTGGTCGTGCCGTCGGCGTTGGTGTCGTACTTGACCGTCGACTGATCGATCACCGCCACCTGGCCCTGCACGCCCCGCAGCTGCGACACGTTGACCGCATCGCTGTCGGCCGTGCCCGCGGCCACGCCGGTGATCTGGCGGAACTGGCCGCTGGCGGCATTGCCCACCGACACGGCCGCCAGCGTGCTCGTGGTCGCACCGATGGCGATGCGCTGCGCGTCGGTCGCGGTGGGCGGCACGTAGCCGGCCACGCCCGCCGCCGTCGAAGCCACCGAGCCCGCGCCCAGCGCCACGCCGCCGGCCTGCGTCACGCTGGTGCCGGCGCCCAGCGCCACGCCCTGCACCGCGGCGGCCGACGACTGCGTACCCAGCGCGATCGAGTCGGCCAGGTGCGAGGTCGAGCCCTGGCCTATCGCGATGCCGCCGGGCGCACTCTGCTGCACCACGGCACCGTTGCCGATGCCCACGCCGTTGTTGCCGTTGACCACCGTCTGTGGGCCGACCGCGACGGATTCCGCGCCGATGGCCAGCGAGTCGGCCGCCGTGGAGTTGGCGTGGAAGTACTGGATCGGCGTGACCGCGAAGGACTGCAGCGCGCCGCTGAGCTGGCGCACCGTGACCGCGTCCTGCGCCTGCGTGCCGTCGGCGACGTTGGTGATCTGGCGGTAGGTGGTCGCGCTGCCGACGGAGAGGGCGCCCAGCAGCGTGCGGTCGGTCGTGTTGAACGGGATCAGGGAACTGCCCGCCGGGATGTTGCCGGTGCTGCCCGCGACCGTGCGGTCGGAAACGGAGCCCGAGCCTAGTGCGACCCCGTTGTCGACGGTGGCGCTCGCATCCTTGCCCACGGCGACAGCGTCGGCACCCGTGGCGCCGTTGTTGTTTTCGTTGCCGCCGCCGGTGGACTGGACGCTGAAGTACCTGATCTTGTTGGCGGTGACCGTGCTGCTCAGGTTCTCGATCGACTGGTTGGTGAAGAAAAGCTGCGAACCGTTGACGGCATCGGTCGACGAGCCCGAGAGCCTGCCGGCTGCCACGTTGGTGATCGTGCGCTCGGCTCCGACCGAACCGACGCTGACTGTGCTCGTCGGCGCGGCGCCGGCGAAGTTGTAGGTCGTGCCGTTGATCACCGTGCTGGCCGTGCCGACGGCCGCGGCCGTGGTGGACCCGGCGCCCAGCGCTACGGCGCCGGCGTTGCTGGCCACGGCGTTCGGCCCGATGGCGACGGAATCCGTCGCCAGCGCCTGGGAGTCGGGCAGGACCGAGTTGGCGTGGAAGTACTTGATGCCCGCACCGGCGTTGATGTTGGTGATGTCGGTCGTGTTCTTCGTGACCTGCAGGTTCGTGGCGTTCAACTGGGAGCCGTTGACGGCGTCGGTCGAGGTGTCGGAGAGACGGCCGGCGGCCACGTTGGTGATCGTGCGCTCCGCGCCGACGGCACCGATGCTGACCGTGCTGGTCGGCGTCGTGCCGGCGAACTTGTAGGTTGTGCCACCGATCACCGCGTTGGCCGTGCCGATGGCCACGTCCGTTACCGAGCCCGAGCCCAGCGCCACGGCACCGGCATTGTTGGCCACTGCGTTCGGGCCGATGGCGACGGATTCCGCTCCCACCGCCTGCGAGTCGGGCTGGGTCGAATTGGCGTGGAAATACTTGATGCCCCCGCCGGCGTTGATGTTGGTGATGTCGGCCGTGTTCTTCGTGACCTGCAGGTTCGTGGCGTTCAGCTGCGAGCCGTTGATGGCGTCGGTGGAGGTGTCGGAGATGCGGCCGGCGGCCACGTTGGTGATCGTGCGCTCCGCGCCCACACTGCCCACGCTCACGGTGCTGGTCGGCGTGGTGCCTTTGAAGTTGTAGACCGTGCCGCCGATGGTCGCGCTGGGCGTTCCCACCGCCGTGGCGGTGACCGAGCCGGAGCCCAGTGCGACGTCGCCCGCATTGGCCGCCGCCGTCGCCGCATCGCCGATGGCCACGCTGCCCGCCTTGCCGATGGCACCGGCCGTGGAGCCATTGCCCAATGCCACCGACCCTTGGCCGATCGCCTTGTTGCCGTTGCCGATGGCGACGGCGCCATTGGCCTGGTTTGCGGCGGTAGCCGAGGCCGTGCCATCGCTGTTGGCGATGTTGTCCGCGCCGCCGACGAACGCGCCTGTGCCGCTCGCAAAACTCGGATCGCCGATGGCGACAGCGCCGTTGCCAAAGGCCGTGTTGCCGGAGCCGATGGACACGGCCTTGCCGCCGGTGGCGGTGGCGTTGGTGCCGATTGCAACCGCTTCGGCCGAATCCGCCCGGGTGTTGCTGCCGACCGCGATGGTGTTCAGGGCCGAGGCGCTGGACAGGCGGCCGATTGCGATCGCTTCCGTCTGGGTCGCGGACGACTCTCCGCCGACGGCAATGGCATTGGTTCCTGCTGCATTGGCGCCGGCGGTCGTGTTGCCGCCAACCGCCACGGAACCGGTGCCAGTGGCACGCACTGCGGTGGCGGCGGTGGTCCCGCCCGAGCCGAGCGCGGTGGCGTTGTCGGCGCCCGCATTGGTTCGGGTACCGATCGAAACCGAGTCGACGCCGGTCGCGTGATTTGCGATACCCATCGCGACAGCGCGTGTCTGGGACGCCTCCACGTCCGTGCCGACGGCGATGGCGGCATCCGCCGTGGCGCCCGTTCCCGCCACTGTGCGTGCGCCAAGGTTGATGGAATTTATCTGGGAAGCCACAGCCTGGAAGCCGATCGCGATGGCGTTGCGGCCGCTCGCGCCGGCGCTGGTGCCTTGCGCGATGGCGTCCTGTGCGGAAGCAGTCGCGTTCAGGCCGATCGACGTCGTCGCATTGCCCGCAACCCCGATGCCGGCGTTGGTGCCGATGGCGATGTTGTCGTTGCCGCTGACCAGGTTGCCTGCGGAGGCCTTCAAGGTGGCATCGTAGGCGACCGCGCCGTCGCCTGCGCCGAAGGCGATGTTGCGCGTTCCCGTGACGCCTGAGCCGGCGCCCCGCATCGCGCTCGCGATGCCTCCACCCATGGCGGTGTTCTGCGCGCCGCTGACCAGTGTTCCCGCGGCAATGCCCACTGCGGCCGAACCCGTATTGGCGCTCGTCGATCCCGCGCCCGCGCCCTGGCCGACCGCGACCGAACTGGCCCCGCTCGCGACAGCCTGTGCTCCGAGCGCAAGCGAACTGTTCCCCAGCGCCCGGGCGGCGTTCCCTACGGCAGTGGCTGCCTCGTCGCTTGCCTTTGCCGTGGAACCGAGGGCTGTTGCCGTCTGGGCGGTTGCGGCAGACTGCACGCCGATGGCAACGGCAGCGTTACCGCTTGCGGTCACGTCCGTGCCGATTGCGATCGAACTCTCGCTCAGGGCGCCTGTTCCCGCAGCGGTACGTGCGCCCAGGTAAAGGGAATTGATCGCAGAGGCAATGGCGCCGAAGCCGAGAGTCACGGCATTCAGGCCCGTACTGCTGGCGCCATAACCTATGGCAGTGGCTCCGCCGGCAGTTGCTTGAGACTGCTGCCCCACGCAGGTTGCGCTGCCGCTGTAGTAGTTATAAGGCGCCGTGGTGCAAATTGCCGACTGCGCATGCGCCATCGAGGCCCCCCCGAGGCCTCCCATGGTCAACAGTGCACTCATGACGCCCGCGCGCCACTGCCCTGACCGGAGCAATGTGAGCGCGCGGGGCGCTGCATCCACGCGGCTCCCGCCGCGTTTTCCTCCAGCGGAAGTGATTTCAGACGCCGCTACCCAGGCGCCGAGGGATTCGTTCCACAACGAACGATAAGTCTTGTTCATGAGCCCCGTCCCATCCATTCAAAAGGTCGTTGAACGGCCAAAACCGTTCGGGCTCCCTGTGCAATTTTCAAATTATTTTTTGCAAACAAATCTTATTGAATGAGTTGAAGGAGGTGCCTTTTAATGTCTCATTTTGGAGTCAAATTGTCGAACTGATTTGAATTTTAAATCAAGCCAAATGTCAAAATAGTAATATAAAGATACTCTTTGAATTATTTTGTTGTATTTTTAAAAAAATCAGCTGTTCAGATATAAGTTGTAATCACATTTTTGATATAGATCACGCTTGAAAATCAATTTGATTTTTTATTGAATTTGATATTTCCATGCCCGACGCGGTGTCCGGGGAAGCGCGAATGCCGCGACTCGTCGTGATAATCCCGGCCGGTCCCGAGTGGCAACGCCGCTTCGAAGCCTTCCCACCACTTCTCTCCATCCCCGTCATGTCTTCCCACTTCTGCTTTCCCGCCATTGCTGCATCCGCCGCCCTCGCACTCGGCTTTGCGCCGAGCTTGCCGGCCGTGGCCCAAACGGGCGCACCGGCGCCGCGCGTGCAGTCCGACCTGAAGGACATCCGCATGCGGGCGATCACCGGCCTGCCCAAGGCGGGCGGCAGCGCCGACGACCGCAATAGCTGCTCATGGCGCGTGATCCAGCCGAAGTCGCCAGCGGCCAAATTGGTGGCCGCGCAGGGCTGGGCGGTGACCGCCGATGTGCCGATGGGTTCCTATCGCGCCGTCAGCTTCGCTGGCCAGATGGAAGCCGGAACCAGCGGCACCTGCACGATCACCCAGGGCAACGTGGCGGTGTTCGATGGCGACAGGCTGGTTGCGCTGGCCTACGGCAAGTCGCCCGAAGACCCCGCCATCGGCAACCTGACCGCGCTGGAAGGCGGCTCCGTGCGCGTGTGGGACGGCGACCTCATCGGCTCGCCGGTGGGCGACCTGCGCGTCGAGGCCGACGGCACCCTGCGCCTGGGCAAGCTGGCCGACGAGGAGTCGGTCTGCAAGGGCCACGCCAAGGTGCCGAACGTCTACGGCATGCCGATCGACAAGGCGCGCAAGGTCCTGGCTGCCAGCGGATGGAATCCGGTGCGCGGCGGGGCCAGCAGCGAGTCCCGGCAGGCCGGGTTCGTCAAGCGCGGCATCGCCGAAGCCGAGTCCTGCGCGGGCACCGGCCTTGCCTATTGCGACTTCGGCTATTCCGGCCCGGCCGGCCGGCTGACCGTGACCACGGCGGGCGAGAAGAGCCTCCCGAACGTCGTCGGTTACGACGTCAACTGCCGCTGATGCAGATGAAGCCTGGCGCCGCGCACTGAAGCCAGGCCGGCGGGGCAGGGCGGGGCGGATTCAGGCAGGCGATGCCTGCGCACCTACACGGGTTGCCCGGCCGTTCCCACATTCGCCCGCATCGCGGCGCAAAAGCATCGACTCCGGATCGAGTACCGGCACCGGAGCACAGACTTGGCAACCCCGTCCACCCGAAGAACGCGCACGCGAGCGGCGAAAAAGCCGCATGGAGACATCCGCATCGGAATCTCCGGCTGGCGGTACGCGCCGTGGCGGGGCCGCTTCTATCCGGCCGGGCTGGCACAGCGCAACGAGCTTGCCTTCGCCTCGCGCATGCTGCCCAGCATCGAACTCAACGGATCGTTCTATTCGCTGCAGCGCCCCGAGTCGTACGAGACATGGCGCGACCAGACGCCCGACGGCTTCGTGTTCGCGGTCAAGGGCTCGCGCTACATCACGCACATGCTGCAGCTCAAGGACGTGCGCCCGGCGCTCGCCAACTTCTTCGCCTCGGGCGTGCTCGCACTGGGCCGCAAGCTCGGCCCCATCCTCTGGCAGCTTCCTCCGCGCATGCGCTACGACGCCGAGCGCGTCGAAGCCTTTCTCTCGCTGCTGCCGCACGATGCCAAGGCCGCGTCGGCGCTGGCGCGCGAGCACGACGAGCGCATGAACGGGCGGTCCTCGATGAAGGCCCCGCGCGGCCTTCGCATCCGCCATGCCATCGAAGTGCGCAACCGCAGCTTTGCCGACCCCGATTTCATCGCCACGCTGCGCCGGCACGGCGTGGCCCTGGTGGTGGCCGACACCGCGGGCCGCTGGCCGATGCTCGAAGACATGACGGCGGACTTCGTCTACATCCGGCTGCACGGAGACAAGGAGCTCTACGCCAGCGGCTATGGCGACGCCGCACTCGACCGCTGGGCCGAGCGCATCGAAGCGTGGAGCCAGGGCCGCCAGGTCGGCGACGCCAGGCTTGCTTCGGATGTCGGTGCACGGCGGGGCCGGCACGATGTGTACTGCTACTTCGACAACGACACCAAGGTGCGCGCGCCCTACGACGCGGCGCACCTGGCGATGCGGCTGGGGCTTCCGACGGGCTTCGAGCCGCAAGAGAAAGCCCGCCACCGAAAATGAAGGAGCCCGGCCGGCTCTCGGCGTGAAGCAATCTTCTTCAACTACATTGCCCGCATGACCGCACTCATGCCGGGCGAAGCGCCCATCTACCTCGAAGCCGCGGCAAGCGGCGAATTCATCGAACTGCACGAACACGACAACCTGCTGCGCGTGCGCAGCGGCGGGCGCGGTTGAAGGTATTGCAAGGCCAGGTCTTTTCCGCCCGATGATCTTCGACCGCGACACCTACCGCCGCTTCTTCGACGGCTACTTCATCCGCGACTGCACCATCGGCTTCGAGGATGGCCGCCTTGGCTTCCTGCTGTTCGAGGAGCAGGAGGACAAGGACCATGACGAGCCGTTCAAGGTCCGGTTGCTCGCCGTCAAGCTGGCGAATCCGGTCGAGACGCGGTTTTTCACGCTGACCACCCATGCGCTGGGGCTGGGCTGCGATCTGTCCAGCGCCTGGGCGCCGGACCATTCGGAGTTCGTTACGGTGGGCATCGGGCGGGAGACGCTGGCCTACAAGCCGAAAGTCCACAAGGGGCAGGAGGCGCGCATTCCTTTCCATGGCGGAGGCGAGCCGCATCCTGTTTCGGGGCTGCAGTACGACAGCATCGTGCTGCGTACCGCGCGCGCCGGTACCACGGTGTTCTCGGTCGGTGCGCCGTTCCGGGTGTACGAGCGACTGGGCCCCGGGCAATGGCGCGAGCACACGGAGATTCCGCTGCCCGAGGGGCTGGCCAGCACGGAGCCGGATGTTGCTGACGAGGCCCTGTCGAACTCGGATTTCAACGATCTTGCCGGCCTCTCCGCGCAGGACCTGTACGTGGTCGGCTCGCGCGGCGCCGCCTGGCGACGGCATGAGGGGCTCTGGAGGCAGCTGCCCTTTCCCTCGACGCTGGATCTGAAGACTGTAGCCGTTGCGCCCGACGGCACGGCCTACGTCACCGACGAGCGCGGCCACGTATGGCAAGGGCGCGACGACAGCTGGCGTTGCCTGACTCCGAAGCCGCACAGCGAAAGCTTTCTCGACAGCGCCTGGTTCGCCGGCCGGCTCTGGTGCACCGGCAGCACGGGCGGCTGCTACGTGCTCCAGGGCGGCAGGATGGTGCTGGCCATGGATGCACGCCGGCAACCGATGCCCAAGGGCTGCTCGCTGGTATCGCGGCGGCTCGATGTGTCGCCGGATGGCCGCAGGATGCTGGTTGCCGGTTGGCACGGGGCGCTGGAGTTCGACGGCGAGCATTGGACGGCGCTGTTCTACGGCGAACCCTGAGCCCGGCCATCCATCGGCTGCCAGGGTCGCTCGCTCATCCCCCGGAAGAAGTCTCTCACCCATGTCCAGCAACAAGTTCCAGATCGGCAAGTGCGCATTCGAGTTCGCGCCGGATACCCAGGTCGTCTTCGAGGACGGCGGCATGTCCTTCGAACTGAAGGCGCGGCCCGTCGCCTTCGACAAGGCGCTGCACGCGCCGCCCTTCGACCCCGAGGGCTCCGACAACCCGGCGCCGGGGCAGGTTGCTCCTTCGTTCCGCTCCTCGACCTTTCACTTCCATGACAACCACGACACGCCGCACCGGCGCGTGCGCTACCTGAAGGATCAGCCGACGCACGGCTTCTATCTCTGGGAGAAGGGCTTCGACTTCGGCACGCGCTTCTTCGGCGAGATCGACCTGCGGCCCGACCGCATCGAAATGCACGGCCTGCTGCGGCACGACTACGAGACGGACGAGGAGGGCGTTGCGGTCGACGTGGTGTGGCACTGCACGCCGGGAGAGGTGAAACTGCGCGCGCACACCTACGGCAGCTTCGATGAGGCGATGGCTGCTCCGCCAGAGCGCGTGCGGCGGCTGATCATCAGCCATTGGGATGCCGTGTGGCGCGAGGAACTGCTGCGCTTCACGCAGCTCGAGTTCCTGTCGATGGAAGACCTGTGGACAGGCAACCCCGAGAAGGCCGTCACGGCCTTGCCCGAATCCCTTTGCACGCTGACGCGCCTGCGCGAGCTGCATCTGCGCAGCCGCCATATCGCCTGTCTTCCCGAGAACCTCGGGACGCTCGAATCGCTGGAAGTGCTTTCGCTCCAGTACTGCCAGATCGAGACATTGCCCGACAGCATCGGCGAGCTCGTGCATCTGCAACGACTGCTGCTGGACGGGAACCAGCTCAAGACATTGCCTGAATCGGTAGGCCACCTGCCGGCCCTCCAGCTGCTGAGCATCAACCGCAATCCCTTCGAGTCGCTGCCGGCCTCGCTGCGGAACATCGCGAAGGTCAATATCGAGAGGAAGAACGAAGCGCTCTTCCGCGACATCCGCTATCGCCCCGACGTGGAGGTCGCGATCGACCGCGAGGCTTTCATGGCACGCAACAGCCCGCGGCATGTGGCGCTGTTGAGCGATGCGCTGGCACGTCACGATCTCAAGGCCTACGAAGGGCCGCTTCGGCGCCACGCGCGCCAGGCGCTGCGCCTGTGCACCACGGAGCGTGAGAACTATGCGATCCCGGGCGGCACGCGCA
>Ga0209129_1001614_pt1 | contig 12267 bp, 8 predicted proteins | sample AraplaMF_Col_mMS_FD_184257 | JGI IMG/M metagenome (GOLD analysis project Ga0209129, IMG submission 184257) | Arabidopsis root microbial communities from the University of North Carolina, USA - plate scrape MF_Col_mMS (SPAdes) (version 3) | ecosystem: Host-associated > Plants > Roots > Endosphere ... | reverse complement strand
GGCCATGGTTGGCATCCGATGGCTTCACGACCACGGGCAGGCCGATGTCCTCGGCGGCTTCCCAGGCTTCCTCGGCGTCGGCGACCACCTGGCCTTCGGGCACGGGCACGCCGCAGCTCGCGAGCAGGGACTTGGTCAGCTCCTTGTCGCTGGCGATGGATTCGCCGATGGCGCTGGTGTAGTCGGTCTCGGCGGTCCAGATGCGCTGCTGGTTGGCGCCGTAGCCCAGCTGCACCAGGTTGCCGCTGTTCAGCCGCATGTGCGGAATGCCGCGGTCGGTGGCGGCGGCCACGATGGCGGCGGTGCTGGGGCCGAGGTAGCAGTCTTCGACCTTGGCCTTGACCGCGTCGACCGCCTTCTGCACGTCGGCGGCGGTGAACGGATCGTTGTTGATGGCCGCCATCAGCAGGCGGTGGCCCTCGGCCAGCGCCACGCGGGCGACCTGTTCGTCACGCGCGCGGAACACCATGCGGTAGACGCCATGCTCCGAGGTGCTGCGGGTCTGGCCGAAGCCGGTCGGCATGCCGGCCAGGTTCAGCAGCTCGATGACGACGTGCTCCAGCACATGGCCCGACCAGGTGCCTTCGGTCAGGCGCTGGATGAAGCCGCCGCGCTCGCCGACGCCGCAGTGGTGCTCGATGAGCGCCGGCAGCAGGGCGGTCAGGCGGTCGGTGAAACCGTCGATCTTGTTGGAGGGGAAGTCTTCGAGCTGGCCCAGGTCGAGCCAGACTTCGAGTACGGGACGGTAGGTCCAGAGATTGGGGCCGCGCAAATAATTGATGCGCAGCAGTTGGATGTCGTCGAAACGGGTCATGCAAACGTTCGATGTGCTTTGGCCGAGCACCACGGCGCCTTCAAGCGCACCCATGGCTATCGGTCAGAATCGGCGCCCGACCTGGGGCGCCATGACGCGGTCCAAGAGGCCCGCGACGGGCAAGAGTCAAAGAAACACAATGCAACATCACGATCCAGTCGGCACCCGGGAGGGCGAAACAGAAGCGGCATCAGCGCAAGCACTGAAAAACCGCCTCGCAGTCGCGGAAAACGTTCTGGTAACACTGACGGTTGACCTCGACGACCAACTTCGCTTCGCTTCCGGCCTAGTCGCCCTGACTGACCGGAAGCTGATTTCGCTCGATCCCGATGGGACTTGGCGTGAGTGGCCGCTAACCGATGCGGCCTTGGAAATGCGCGTTTCCGACCATGCAGGCGTCGGGACCCTCGACCTGGCGGGGCCCGCCGGACGGCTCGCACGGTGGCGCTATACCCTGGCCGGACAGGTCGCGGCGCTGCGGCTGATGAAGCTGTTCGGCCAGCGCATGGCGGGCGGTGTCGCCAAGGAGACACCCGAGGCCGTGGAAACTGCCGACGGCGAGGATTCCGCCGACGCCGAACTCCAGACCCCGCCCTCCACCTGGGTGCTGCTGCGCCTCGGCCGCTTCGCCAAGCCCTACCGCAAGCAGCTGATCGCGGGGTTCTTCCTGACCCTGTTCTCCACCGCCGCGACGCTGGTGCCGCCCTACCTGACCATTCCGCTGATGGACGACATCCTGATTCCGTTCCAGAACGGGCAGAAGATCGATTCCATGCGCGTGGGCCTGTACCTGGGCGGCCTGCTGATCGCGGCGCTGGTCGGCTGGGGGCTGGGCTGGGCGCGCACCTACCTGCTGGCGCTGGTGTCCGAGCGCATCGGCGCCGACTTGCGCACCACCACCTACGAGCACCTGCTGACCCTGCCGCTGGACTACTTCGGCGGCAAGCGCACCGGCGACCTGATGGCGCGCATCGGCTCCGAAACCGACCGCATCAACGTCTTCCTGTCGCTGCACGCGCTCGATTTCGCCAACGACGTGCTGATGATCGTGATGACCGCGGTCATCCTGATCTCCATCAACCCGCTGCTGGCGGTGGTCACGCTGGTGCCGCTGCCCTTCATCGCCTGGATGATCCACGTCGTGCGCGACCGCCTGCGCACCGGCTTCGAGAAGATCGACCGCGTCTGGTCCGAAGTGACCAACGTGCTGGCCGACACCATTCCCGGCATCCGCGTGGTGAAGGCCTTCGCGCAGGAGCGCCGCGAGGCCGAGCGCTTCCGCGTCGCCAACGCCTACAACCTGCAGGTCAACGACAAGCTCAACCGCACCTGGTCGCTGTTCACGCCGACCGTGTCGCTGCTCACCGAAATCGGCCTGCTCGTGGTCTGGGCCTTCGGCATCTGGCAGGTGGCGCGCGGAAGCATCACGGTGGGTGTGCTCACCGCCTTCATCGCGTACATCGGGCGCTTCTATACCCGGCTCGACTCCATGAGCCGCATCGTCTCGGTCACGCAGAAGGCCGCGGCGGGCGCCAAGCGCATCTTCGACATCCTCGACCACGTGAGCAACGTGCCCGAGCCGGCCAACCCGGTGAAGGTGGAGCGGGTGCAGGGCCGCATCGACATGAGCGGACTGGGCTTCCGCTACGGCTCGCGCGCGGTCATCCACGACCTCGACCTGACCATCGAGCCCGGCGAGATGATCGGCCTCGTGGGGCACAGCGGCTCGGGCAAGAGCACGCTGGTCAACCTGATCTGCCGCTTCTACGACGTGACCGACGGCGCCATCAAGGTCGACGGCACCGACATCCGCCGCTTCGCCGTGGCCGACTACCGCCGGCACGTGGGGCTGGTGTTGCAGGAGCCGTTCCTGTTCTTCGGCACCATCGCGCAGAACATCGCCTACGGCAAGCCCGACGCCACGCGCGAGGAAATCGTGGCCGCCGCGCGCGCCGCGCATGCGCACGACTTCATCCTGCGCCTGCCGCACGGCTACGACTCGCTGGTGGGCGAGCGCGGGCAGGGTCTGTCGGGCGGCGAGCGCCAGCGCATCAGCATCGCGCGCGCGCTGTTGATCGACCCGCGCATCCTGATCCTCGACGAGGCCACCTCGGCCGTGGACACCGAGACCGAGAAGGAAATCCAGAAGGCGCTCGACAACCTCGTGCAGGGCCGCACCACCATCGCCATCGCGCACCGCCTGTCGACGCTGCGCAAGGCAGACCGCCTCGTGGTCATGGACCGCGGCGAGGTCGTCGAAGTCGGCCCGCACGACGCCCTGATGGCGAAGCAGGGCGCCTACTGGCGGCTCTACCAGGCGCAGCTGCGCCAGGGCGACGATGACGCGAGCGAAGGCGCTGCCGACGAACGCGCCAGCGCGCAGGCGCCGCTGGCTATCAGCCACGCGGCTCATCCGGCGGGGGACGCATGACCGACCACAACACGCCATCTTTCGAACTCGAACGCGATGCCTTCGGCCGCCTCGTGCTGACCGACGCCCAGGGCGAGCGCCACGTCGGCATCGTGCCCGTGCGGGCCTTTCCGCTGAGCGCGCCCGGCCACGGCATCTCGCTGGTCGGCAGCGAAGGGCGCGAGCTGGTCTGGATCGACAGCGTCGAGCAGTTGCCGGCGCAGGCCAAGGCGCTGCTCGAGGAAGACCTCGCGGTGCGCGACTTCGCGCCCACGCTGCTGAAGCTGCACGGCGTGTCGAGCTTCGGCGTTCCCAGCACCTGGACCATCAGCACCGACCGCGGCGAGACCAGCTTCGTGCTCAAGGCCGAGGAGGACATCCGCCGGCTCGAAGGCGGCGCATTGCTGATCGCAAGTGCGCACGGCGTGCAGTTCCGCATTCCGGATGTGAAGACGCTGGACCGGGCCTCGCGCAAGCTGCTGGAGCGCTTCCTCTAGCCCAAAAGAAAAGAGGCCCGTAGGCCTCTTTGCGTGGAGCAGTGGGGAAGCCGGTCAATCCAGCAGGTCGGAATATTCGCCGCGTTCGTAGGAATCGGCGGTCTTCCACGGCAGCGTCTTCGGCGCCGGGATGGACGAGGCCGTCATCACGTTGAGCGAGGTGCCGTGCCCGTTGCGCTGCTCGATCCTGCGCGCGTAGCGGCCGACCGTGTCCCACTCGATGCGCAGCGTGCTCTCGCCCTGCTGCAACTCGTAGCGCTGAACACCCTTGCCGGCCGCGCCCAGCGACTTCATGCGCGGCAGGCTGGCGGGGTCGACGAGCCAGTAGGCATTCGCCCACGAGCCGCCGTAGCCCACGTTGCCGTAGTTGGCCTTGTCGACCTCGATCAGCTTGCGCTGCTGGCGCAGCACCATGTTCACCAGCACCTTGCCGGCCGGATCGCGGCTCAGCCACAGCGGCGCGGCCGTGTTGTCGGCGTGCGAGTGGCCGATGTGCACCTTGGCTTCGCTGGCCTCGTGGTCGTGGTCGGCGCGAAGCGCGGGCGGCAGCTCGCGCTCGATCCACACCGTGCCGGCGCGGCGGAACATCAGGTCGGCGTAGCGGCTCTCGCGCTGCACGCCGTCCTTTCCGATCGACATCACATGGTGCAGGATGCGCAGGTTCTGGTCGGGCGCCTCGGCATCGCCGGCGGCGCCGGCCGCCAGTGGAAGTGCCGCGAGGGCCGCTGCCGCCAGCAGCGTTTTCAGTGCCACGGATGCGCTCACAGGCCCGCCGCTTCCTTGACCTTGTTGAACACCTTGATGTTCTCCACGGTGCCCTTGAAGATCTTCGAGCCCGCACCGCCCGCGAACAGCATCACGTCGCCGCCGCCGTGGGTTTCGGCGCCGGGCGTGCCGAGGTTGATGCCGACTTCCTGCAGGAAGTTGTCGTCCGTCGTGTCCATCGCGGTCTGGTCGTCGCGCGAGGCCGCGCGCGCCGGAGCGATCCACGGCTTGTTGCCATCTTCGGGGTTGACCTGGCTGGAGCCCGTCGCGTTGGGCCGGCCACCGTTGCCGAACACCAGCGTGGTGTACGGGTTGCCGTCGGCGGCCTTCGCGAGCTTGCCATCGGCGTAGCTGTTGACCTTGCCCAGGATCGGGTTGCCGATCTTCGGATAGCCGTTGAAGGCGATCGCGTGGTCATGGTCGGCCGTGACCACCACCAGCGTGTTCTTCAGGCCCGGGTCCTTCTTGTTCATGAAGTCGAGCGCGGTCTGGATGGCGGTGTCGAAGGCCAGCGTGTCTTCGAGCGCGCGCTTGGCGTTGGTGCCATGCAGCGCATGGTCGATGCGGCCGCCTTCCACCATCAGGAAGAAGCCCTTGTCGTTCTTGCTGAGCACGCCGAGCGCCTTCTCGGTCATCTCCGACAGGCTGGGCTGGTCGAGGCTCTGCTTCACGCGGTCGAGCTCGTAGGCCATCTCGCTCTGGGAGAACAGGCCCAGCAGCTTGCCGGTGGCGGCCGTGTCGACGGCCTTGAGCTTGGTGCCGGTGTCGACGTAGGTGTAGCCCTTGGCCTTCATCGCGGCCACCAGGTCGACGCCGTCGGTGCGCTTGCTGCCGGGGTTGGTCGCCACCGGCAGGTAGTTGCGCTGGCCGCCACCCATCAGCACGTCGACGCCGTCGAGCAGCTTCGGGTTGTAGTTGGCGTGGCCCGGAACGCTCTGCTCGGCGATGGTGTTGTAGCCGTTGCGGTTGCAGATGTGCGAGTAGGTGGTGGCCGGCGTGGCGTGGCCCACGCGCGTGGTCGACACCGCGCCCACCGAGCGGCCCTTGGCCTTGGCGAGTTCGAGCAGCGTGTCCACGGCCTTGCCGTTGGTGGGCGGGCAGGTGGTGTCCTCGCCGCTGATGTACTGCTTGCCGGTGCCGTCGACGGCGGTGGTGTCGCTGGACATCGAGATGACTTCGTTGCGCATCTTCACGCCGGTCATGTAGGCGGCCATCGAGGGCGCGCTGTCGGTGGTCTGGCCGTCGAGCGAGAAGGTCTTCACGCGCGCGGCGTAGGGCAGCGACTGCATGACGAGGTTGGCGCGCTCGGGACTCACCAGCGAGCCGGGCTGTGCAGCCAGTTGCTTCTCGCCCTTGTAGATGCGCGCGGCGGTCACGGTGACGGGGCCCATGCCGTCGCCGAGGAAGAAGATGACGTTCCTGGCTTCGCCGGCGGCGTGCGCGGTGCCGGCCAGGGTGCCGGCGGCGGCGCAGACGAGGGCGGCGGCCAGGCGGGTGTTGCGGGTGATGCGGTTCATGGTCGTCGTGTTCATGGTTGTGTTCGTCGATGAGCGTTCGCTGCCTTTCACAGGCCGACCGCCTTCTTGATGAGGCCGAACACGTCGGTGTTGGTGATCACGCCGGCGAAGTTGTCGGCGCCCAGGCCCTGCGCGCCGAGGAACACGTCGGCGCCGCCATGGGTTTCGGAATCGCTGGCCGCATCCATCGGCACCACGGCTTCCTGCCTGTAGTCCTTGCTTTCCAGCTCGGCGTCGGAGATCGGGCCGCGCGTGGCGAGGCGGCGCGGGCCGTTGCCGAAGCCGATGATGGTGTAGGGGTTGCCGTCGACGTCCTTGCTGGTCTTGCTGGTGTCGACGTAGTCCTTCACGAGGCCCAGCACGCCGGGCTTGCCTGCCTCGGTCTTGCCGGTGCGCGCGGCGTAGCCGTTGAGCTGCAGCGTGTGGTCGTGGTCGGCCGTGACGACTACCAGCGTGTTCTTCAGGCCGGGGTCGACGGCCTGCATTTTGTCGAGCGCGAGCTTGATGGCGTCGTCGAAGGCGCCGGTGTCCTGCAGGGCGCGGCGTGCGTTGGTGGCGTGCAGCGCATGGTCGATGCGTCCGCCTTCCACCATCAGGAAGAAGCCCTTCTTGCGCGCGGCCAGCGCGTCGATGGCCTTGCCGGTCATCTCGGCCAGGCTCGGTTCCTTCGTGGCGTCGCGGTCGAGGTCGTACGCCATGTGGCTCTTGGTGAAGAGGCCGGCGATCTTGGTGGCGCCGTCGGCCGGCAGTTTGTCGAACTCGCTCTTGTTCGCGGCGAAGCTGTACTTCGCGGCCTTCAGTTCGGCGATGAGGTTGCGCTTGTCGTTGCGCTTGCCGCCGTCTTCCTTGGCGGTGAAGTAGTCGGTGCCGCCGCCGAAGAACACGTCGACGCCGTCGCCCAGCTTGCCGTTGTAGCCGGCGCCGCCCGGCACCAGCGCGGCGGCAATGGTGTTCTCGGCGTCGCGGTGGCACACGTGCGAGTACGTGGCGGCGGGCGTGGCGTGCGTGATGCGGGTGGTCGTGACCACGCCGGTGGCGTAGCCCTTGGCCTTGCTCTGCTCGAGCAGCGTTTCGACGGCCTGGCCGTTGCCCGAGGGGCAGGTGCTGTCGAAGTTGACGTGGTAGGCCTTGCCCGAGGCGTCGGTGGCCTTGGTCTCGGCGCTCATCGAGATGACTTCGTTGTTCATCTTCACGCCGGTCATGTAGGCCGACATCGAAGGAGCGCTGTCGGTGACCTGGGCGTCGTTCGAATAGGTGTGGACGAAGGCCGTTTCGGGCAGCGTGTCCATCGTGAGGTCGCCGTCTTCGCCGACCTTGTAGATGCGCGCGGCGGTCATGGTGGTGATGCCCATGCCGTCGCCCAGGAAGAACAGGACGTTCTTCGGCGCCTGCGCCGCGGGCGGAGGCGGCGTGGTGTTCGACGGTGGGATGAACGGCAGCACGATGCCGTTGTTGTTGCTGCTGCCGCCGCAGGCGGACAGCAGGAGAGAGACGCCCAGCAGTGCTGGGGCGATGAGGCGTTGGGTCATGATTCCCTCGGTTGGTTGTTGGACCGGCGCACCGGGCGTGCGCCATTTCTGGCGATGAAATCTAAAGACGTCAGATGACCCGGCCGTGACGAGTTGAAAGCCGAATGAAAGTTCGCCGATCGCTCGGAAATAAATGCCAAGGCTGTCTTCGGCGTTTCATGCGCATCGTCTGGCCGATGCGGTGAATTCCGGCAGTTGCGCGAAGCTGACGGAAAATCGCGTCTTTGGATTGCGGCGGCACGCACCGCCGCCGACGGATATGCCCCTGCACACCACCGCCCTCGTCCTGTTCTCCGGCGGCCAGGATTCGACCACCTGCCTCGCCGATGCGCTCTCGAAGTACGAGCGCGTCGAAACCCTGGGCTTCGACTACGGGCAGCGCCACCGCGTCGAGCTCGACGTGCGCGGCACCATCCTCGCGAAGATGCGCGAGCGCTTTCCCGACTGGGCGCCGCGCCTGGGCGAAGACCACGTGCTCACGCTCGCGGCCCTGGCGCAGCTGGGCGGCTCCTCGCTCACGGAAGAAGTCGCCTTCGCCATGCAGGCCGATGGCCTGCCCAACACCTTCGTGCCCGGGCGCAACCTGCTTTTTCTCACGCTCGCCGGCGCGCTGGCCTACCGGCGCGGGCTGCAGGTGATCGTCACCGGTGTCTGCGAGACCGACTTCTCGGGCTACCCCGACTGCCGCGACGACACCATGAAGGCGATGCAGCTCGCGCTCTCACTCGGGCTGGAGCGCCGCCTGGTCATCGAGACGCCGCTCATGTGGATCGACAAGGCCGAGACATGGCAACTGGCGCACCGCCTGGGCGGCAGGCCGCTGGTCGACCTGATCGTCGAGGAGACGCACACCTGCTACCTGGGCGGTCGCGTGCACCGCCAGGACTGGGGCTACGGCTGCGGCGAATGCCCCGCCTGCGAGCTGCGCAGGAAGGGCTGGGAGCGCTACGTGGCCGCTGCCGTGCCGGCCGACGAGGGCACGACCTCCACGCGATAGCGGGCGGCCGCTCCGTCTGCCTCGGGTACCAGCGTCCAACGCTGGCTGTGGAACTCGCCCACGGCAGCACGATGGGCCACGGACACCATCGCGCCACCGCTCGCGCGCACCATCTCGGACAGCCGTTGGTAGAGCGTGCGCTCCGCCGGCGCGTCGAGCGCGCTGCTGATCTCGTCGGCGAAGACCCAGCGTGGCTTCTTCAGCAGCACGCGTGCGATGGCCAGCCGCTGCTGTTCGCCGCCGGAGAGCTTCTGGCTCCAGGCGTCGCTGTCGTCCAGTCGATCTGCGAATTGGGGCAGCAGCGCATCGCGCAGCGCCTCGCGCAGTTGCGCGTCGCTGTACCTGGCTGCGTCGTCCGGATAGGCCAGCGCAACGCGCAGGGGCCCGTCGGGCATGTAGGGTCGCTGGGGCACGAACATCGCATCGGACGGCACCTGCACGCGTCCCCGCGCGAACGGCCAGATGCCGGCGAAAGCGCGGAACAGGGTCGACTTGCCGCTGCCGGACGGCCCTTGCACGAGGACGCTGTCGCCGGCCTTCGCCGAGAGCGCCGCGTTCACGAGCAGCGGCGTGCCGTTCGGTAGGCTGAGCGAGAGTCCGTCGGTTTGAAGTTCGGGAGCTTCGCTGCGCTCCAGGGGGTGTTCCTGCGCGGCGCGGGCCCGGATCGCATCGTCGAAGCTCGTGAGACGGTCGGTGGTTGCGCGCCATACGGCCACGCTGTCGTAGTTGTCGACGAACCAGCTCAGCGAATCCTGCACCTTGCCGAAGGCGGACGAAATCTGCATCAGCTGGCCGAGCTGGATCGCGCCGCTGAAGAAGCGCGGCGCCGCGACCACGAAGGGAAAGATCACCGCAGCCTGGCCGAAGAAGGCGGTGAAGGTCACGAGATTCTTCTGCTGCTTGATGAGCTGCAGGTAGTTGCGAAGCACGGCGCCGAAGCGCAGGTCAAGCTGGCCGTGCTCCACCTTCTCGCCGCGGTCGAGAGCAATGGCCTCGCTGTACTCGCGCACGCGCACGAGGTGGTGGCGGAAGTCGGCCTCGAAGCGCTGCTGGCGGAAGTTCAGCCCGATCAGCGGCCGACCGATGTAGTGGGTGATGATGGTGCCGACCACGCAGTAGGCCAGCGCGAGCCAGACCATCGCGCCCGCGACCTGGTAGGTGGTGCCGCTGAGCGAGAACTCGGTGGTTCCCGAGAGGCCCCAGAGAATGCCGACGAAGCTCACCAGCGTGACCACGGCGTTCAGCAGGCCCATCGACAGGGTCATCGTGGCGCTGGTGAACAGCTGCATGTCCTCCTGGATGCGCTGGTCGGGGTTGTCGGGCGTCGTGCCTTCCTTGCCGGCGTAGCGTGCCAGTTCCATCTCGTAGAAGGTGCGGTTCGCCATCCAGCGACCGAGATAGTTGCGCGTGATCCATGCGCGCCAGCGCAGCTGCAGCAGCTGCGTCACGTAGAACTTGAGCACCTGCAGCGCGATGTTGAAGAAGGCCAGCACGAGAAACACGCGGATCTCGCGCCAGAACACCGTCACATCCTTGTTCTGGAGGCCGTCGTAGAAGCGGCCATACCACTGATTGAAAAGCACCAGCGCATACACATAGGCCAGGTTGAGTGCCACGATGGCGGCAAACATACTTCGCGCCCGCCATTTCTCCTCAGACTGGAAATAAGGCGCCGCAAGCCTGAAAACACGGCGCAGCACCTGGATGAACGAGCCAGCGCGAGCTGTGACTGATAGAGACATTCGGTTTCCTCGCAGGCGCTCGCGCGCCGGTCATGGTGAGGAGACCATCGTAGACAAATGTTTCTTAAACCGGCCTGAAACCGGCTTCGGCCCTCGAAAAGAGTTCGTCAGCGCAAAAGCACGCGTGCGGCCGTCGTCAGGAAATGGGCCAGCGGTGGTGTCTGCAGGCCCTCGACCTTCGCTTCCTCGTCCCATTGCCGCAGCCGAACCGCGTCACCGGCCCACTGATGGGTGGCGAAGCGCTGGGCGGCTTCGGCGTCCATCACGCCGCCCTGCAGGGCAAGGCTGCGCACGGAATCGGGAGAAAGCCTGGAGAAATAGTCGGGTTGGGTGGCGCAGAGGTAGCGCTTGGCGTCCACGTGCAGCCGGATCGGCTCGCGCACCTCGACGTCGAAGGCGCCGCGAAGCAGGGGCAGGGCGATGTACTGGTGCCGGTCGTCGATGCCTAGCTGGGTGGGAGAGTGCGAAAGCGTCTGGTGCTCGGCGATCAGCAGGTGGCCCAGGTCGTGAAGCAGCGCGGCCGTGACCAGCGAATCGCTCGCGCCGGCCTGCTCGGCGAGCCAGGCGCACTGCAGCGCATGCTCCAGCTGCGACACAGGCTCGCCCGCGTACGCGATTCCGCCGCGTTCGGCGAACAGGCGGGCGATCTCGGCGAGGTCGAGTGTCATGGGAGTGGAGCGCAGCGGGCGACGCGAAAACACAGGGCAATAAGTCCGCGAGTCTGCCGCGCCACCGTGACATGCGGATGACGAAGCCGTTGCAGGGCCGCTCGGAGTCGCCAATTTCAGCGTGATTTTGGGGATTTGGGTTTTTTTGAGGCATCTGACAAATCGCTGTCACATGCCGCTGCCAGCATCGCCCCCATTCGTTGCCCGGTGGAATTTGCGTACTTTCGCTTGCCCGTTCGCGGTTCCGCCCGGCCTCCCTTCTTGTCTCCCGTTCTCCACTTCTCCACTTCTTTCTCCCGAGGAACCTCCCCCATGCTGCATCGTTCCATCCGCTGGGCCGCCGTGCCGGCCGCTCTGCTCTCGCTGGCCTTCGCCGCCTCGGCCCAGGGCCGTACCGAGCTGCTGGTCTACACCGCGCTCGAGGCTGACCAGGTCCAGGCCTACAAGGCCGCCTTCGAAAAGGAGAACCCGAGCATCGAGCTGAAGTTCGTGCGCGACTCCACCGGCATCGTCACCGCCAAGCTGCTCGCCGAAAAGGCCAACCCGCAGGCCGACGTGGTCTGGGGCCTGGCCGCCACCTCGCTGATGCTGCTCGACAAGGAAGGCATGCTCCAGCCCTACGCGCCCAAGGGCCTGGACGCCGTCAAGTCCAACATGCGCGATCCGGCCAACCCGCCCAAGTGGGTCGGCATGGACGTGTGGTCCTCGGCCATCTGCTTCAACACCGCCGAAGCGCAGAAGAAGAACCTGCCCAAGCCCACCAGCTGGGCCGACCTGACCAACCCGGTCTACAAGGGCCAGATCACCATGCCCAACCCGGCCGCCTCGGGCACGGGCTACCTGATGGTGTCGGGCTGGATCCAGATGATGGGTGAAGAAAAAGCGTGGAAGTACATGGACGCGCTGCACCAGAACATCGGCATCTACAGCCAGTCCGGCAGCAAGCCCTGCCGCCAGGCCGGCGCCGGCGAGTTCGCGCTGGGCATGTCCTTCGAATACCGCGCCAACAAGACCAAGCGCGACGGCGCACCCATCGACATCGTGCTGCCCAAGGAAGGCCTGGGCTGGGACATGGAAGCCACCGGCATCATCAAGACCAGCAAGAAGCAGGAAGCCGCCAAGGCGCTGGCCGACTGGGCCGTGACGAAGCAGGCCAATGAGCTCTACGCCAAGAACTTCGCCGTGCTCGCGCTGCCGGGCATCCAGGAGAAGCTCGAATTCGTGCCGGGCGACGTCGAGAAGCTGCTGGCCAAGAACGACTTCAACTGGGCCGCCGCCAACCGCGAGCGCATCCTGACGGAGTGGTCGAAGCGCTACGAATCGAAGTC
>Ga0209129_1001596_pt1 | contig 12369 bp, 7 predicted proteins | sample AraplaMF_Col_mMS_FD_184257 | JGI IMG/M metagenome (GOLD analysis project Ga0209129, IMG submission 184257) | Arabidopsis root microbial communities from the University of North Carolina, USA - plate scrape MF_Col_mMS (SPAdes) (version 3) | ecosystem: Host-associated > Plants > Roots > Endosphere ... | reverse complement strand
ACCGATGCTGAACTTGGCTTTCGGGGTGATCGCGTAGGTGAAGCCCAGGTCGGCCGAAGTCTTCGCTTCGTATTTCTGGTTCGCCACTCCAGCTGCGGTGCCGCTCCAGGTGCCCAGGGTTTGCGGTCCAAAGTGGATGATCTTGAAGTTGGTCTCCAGCGGGCCGGTCACGTAGTCGAAGCCCAGGGTGGCCTTGCGGCGCGGGCCGCCCTGTTCCAGGAACAGGCGTTCGCGTTCGGACAGCAGCACGTCTTCAAAGCCTTGCAGCGCGGCCGGGGCGTGGATGTCGGTCACTTCGGTCTTGCTGAAGTTCGCGGCCAGGAAGGTGGTCAGCTTGTTGCCGAACACGGTGCTCTTGTGCGATGCGGTCAGGTCCAGGCCCTGGGTCTTGGTGTCGACCGAGTTGACGAAGAATTGCGCGCCGCCCACGCCCAGGGTCGCCAGCTTGGCGGCCAGGGTAGGGTAGTTCGATTCGTCGAACAGGCCGGACAGCACGATGCGGTCCTTGATCTTGATGTGGTACAGGTCGGCGGTGACGGACAGGTCGGCATTCGGGGTCCAGGTGGCGCCGAGGGTGAAGCTGCGCGACTTTTCTTCCTTCAGCGGGTCGAGGCCGGCTACCTTGCCCACCGGGCCCACGGCCGGGGTGATCGAGATATCGGTCGGCACGCCGCCCACGAAGTCGGTGTAGGTCGACGAGAAGTAAGCCTGCTGCAACGACGGCGCGCGGAAGCCGGTCGAGGCCGAGGCGCGCAGCAGCACCGGATCGGTGACGCGGTAGCTGCCGGCGATCTTGCCGGTCACGGTGGAGCCGAAGTCGCTGTACTTCTCCCAGCGCAGCGCACCTTGCAAGCGGGCCTTCTGGGTCAGGTCGGCTTCCAGGTCGATGTAGGCGGCGGTGCTGTGGCGCTTGGCGTTGGTCACGTCGCCCGGCTGGAAGCCAGGGAAGCCCTGGCTGCCGGCATTGCCGCCGCCGGCGCCGTCGGCGTCGATGTAAGAGCCAGGCTCGCCGGCGTAGATCTTGTACTTCTCGGCGCGGTATTCGCCGCCGAAGGCCACGTTCAGGCCTTCGCCAACCAGGCCTTCGAAGTAGCGGTTCATGTCGAAGTTGGTGGTCGACTGCTGGAAGGAGAAGCCGCCCGCGTCGAAGGAGCTTGCGCTGACGCCTTTGCCGCCGTTCAGCAGGTCGAGGTTGGCGATGGAAGCGTTCAGGGTATTGCTGATGTTGTACTTCAGGCGGTTGTAGCCGTAGGTTTGCGACAGGTCTGCATTCCAGTCGCCGACCTTCTGCTTGTAGCCGAAGATGGCGTAGCGGTCATCCAGGTCGCCGTTGATGAACGGGACGAAGCCGTTCGGGTACATGGCGGCGGAGTTGCGGGTCGGGATGTCGTCGGTGCCATTGCGGGCCCAGGCGCCGCTGGATGCGTCGCGTTGCTGCACGCCGCCGGTGAAGTAGACGCGGCCAGGGCCGGCCGGGATTTCGCCGTTGACGTAGACGGTCTTGTTCTTGGACTTGGAATCGCCGATGGTGCGCGGATTGCCCTCTTCGGCGCGATTGGAGCGGCCGCGGTCCAGGTATTCGCCGGTGATGCCGACGGTGCCGCCAGCCACGGCGAAGCCGCAGTAGGCCGATGCCAGCCAGTTCTTGCCGTCGCCTGCGCCGTACTGGCCGTAGCCGACTGCCGATTCGCAGCCCACGTTCTTTTTCAGGCCGATGTCCATCACGCCGGCAATCGCGTCGGAACCGTATTGCGCTGCGGCGCCGTCGCGCAGCACTTGCACGTCCTTGATTGCCATCACAGGAATGGCGTTCATGTCGGTACCGGTGGCGCCGCGGTTGCGCGCGCCGAAGATGTTGACCAGGGAGGAGGTGTGGCGGCGCTTGCCGTTCACCAGCACCAGGGTCTGGTCCGAGCTCAGGCCGCGCAGCGCGGCGGAGTCCACCAGGTCGGCGCCGTCCGCGCCGGTCTGGCGGGTCGAGTTGAACGATGGGGAAATGAAGGTCAGGGTTTGTGCCAGGTCGAACTGCGCGCCTTGCTCGGAAGCCTTGGTCAGGGAAATGACATCGACCGGCGCCACGGTGTCGGTCAGGGAACTGGTCGCGCGGCGCGAGCCAACCACGTTCACCACGGTCATGTCGCCGGAAGCGGCTTGGGTTTGCGCTGCCACAGGCAGGGCGGACAGGGCGCCCGCGCCATACAGGGCAGTGAGGACGGCTTTACGCAGAATCGAATGACTTGACAATTTTTTGCTCCTAGGAAAAATTGCCTTCAATTCTAGCTGAACTACATTTGTGCAGCGTTCACAAATGACAAGTTTACGTTGCAACTACGCCACTCTGGCGCTGCGGATCATACGTATTCAGCCGCGCCGCCGATCAGGATGTGGTCGTCATCCAACCGGGTACGCAGCAGGCAGGGCTGGCCGAGTTCGGCGCCCTGGTAGAGGTCGAGCGAGCGGCGCAGGTGGACGGTAAGGGCGCCGGCGGCGACGCCAGTGGCGCTGTCTTCAATTGTCGGATCGAGGTGGTTGAAGTTGCGTCCCTCATAAGTGCCGTCGGCGCGGCGGCACCATGCGTAGATGCCGTTCACGCCGTTTGCCTTGCCCCACTCGACGATGGCAGCCAGGTCCGGGCGCAGTGCCTGTAGTGTGTCGCTGTCGGCGACTTCAACCAGCATTTTGGGGCTGCCCACGGACGCGACTGCAGGGGGCGAGACGATCGCCAGGCCGGGCGTTGCCAGCAGGCGTTCAGCGAGGTCGGCGGGTAGTGCGACTTCCGGTGCGGCCTGGGGCGCCAGGCTGACGAAGATGCCGGCGTCGCTGCGCGTCAGTACCAGCTCCTGGTTGCGCATTGCCGTCCGCACGGCCATCGGGCCGCATGAGTTGGCCAGCAGTACGCGCGCAGCGGCCAAGGTGGCATGCAGGCAGAGGGGCGAGCGGGTGTGCGGGTAGTAGTAATCCAGCGTTCCGCCATCGATAAATACGCAAGCGCTTTTATTGGCCGCCGTGGCGAAAGCCTGCCTTTCCTCGGCAGCGGCCGGGCCGTCGAGGATCACGAGCGCTGCATTGCCCTCGCCGGGCCTGATCCCGAAGCATTTCAGTTCATAAATAGCCATCGGCGCAGCATACAACAGGGTGGCGCGGGATGCTGGCGGCGGTGTAGAATACTGTATGGATATACAGTCATCGCGCGCCGGGCTGCCCGCCTATGCGGAGCTGTTTTGCCTGACAAACTTTTCATTCTTGCATGGCGCCTCCCATGCTGAAGAGCTGGTGGAGCGCGCGGTAAAACTTGGCTATGGTGCGCTGGCCATCACGGACGAATGTTCGCTGGCCGGCGTGGTGCGCGCGCATGGCGAGGCAAAGCAGGCTGGCCTGAAGCTGCTGATTGGCGCTCATTTCCACCTGACGCATGCCGATGGCAGTCCCGCGCTCTCCCTGCTGGCGCTGGCCACCAACCGCAATGGCTACGGCAATCTCTCGGAAATGATCACCCTGGGCCGCATGCGCGCAGGCAAAGGCAGCTACGAATTGCATCCGGACGATTTCGCCAATCCGCCGCCGGAGCGCGAACACTTGCGCGGCCTGCCGGATTGCCTGCTGCTCCTGCTGCCTGAATACCCGGCCGACGTGGAGCGCCTGCACCAGCAGGCTTCCTGGATGGCGGCCACTTTTGGGGAGCGCACCTGGCTCGCCACGACCATGCTGGGCCGCGCCTTCGACGAGGCGCACGGTGCAGCGATCGAGGAAGTGTCGCTGCAGCATGCCTTGCCGACGGTTGCGGCTGGCCACGTATGCATGCATGTGCGTTCGCGCAAGCCGCTGCACGATACATTGACGGCGGTGCGGCTCGGCAAGCCGGTCAGCGAATGCGGTTATGAACTGGGGCAGAACGCCGAACAGCATTTACGTTCGCGCCTGCGGCTGGCCAACGTCTATCCGGCGGAGGCGCTGGGAGAGACCATGCGCATCGCCGACATGTGCAAGTTTTCGCTGGAAGAGCTGCGCTATGAATACCCGAACGAATTGATCCCGCCGGGCCATACGCCATCCAGCTTCCTGCGCCAGGAAACCTATATCGGCGCCCACCGCCGCTACCCAGCCGGCGTGCCGGCCAATGTGCAGACCCAGATCGAGGAAGAACTGGCGCTGGCGGCGCAACTGAAATATGAATACTTCTTCCTGACGGTGTACGACATCGTGCGCTATGCGCGCTCGCAGGAAATCCTGTGCCAGGGGCGGGGCTCGGCCGCCAATTCGGCCGTCTGCTATTGCCTTGGGATTACCGAAGTTGACCCTGCGCTGGGCAATAGCGTGGTAGGGCGCTTCATGTCGATCGAGCGCGACGAGCCGCCCGACATTGACGTCGATTTCGAGCACCAGCGCCGTGAAGAGGTCATTCAGTACATCTACCGCAAATACGGACGCCACCGCACGGCGCTGGCCGCAACCGTCATCTGCTATCGCACCAAGAGTGCGCTGCGCGACAGTGGCAAGGCGCTTGGCGTCGACTTGGAGATTGTCGAGAAGGTGGCCAAGTCGCACCGCTGGTTCGACCGCAAGCACGAGCTGATGGAGCGTTTTGCCGAATGCGGGCTTGACCCGGAATCGCCGGTGGCGCACCAATGGGCCCACCTGGTGCTGCAGTTCCTCAGTTTCCCGCGCCATCTGTCGCAGCACGTCGGCGGCTTCGTCATTTCGCAGGACAAGCTGTCGCGCCTGGTGCCCATCGAGAACGCAGCCATGGAAGAGCGCAGTGTGATCCAGTGGGACAAGGATGACCTGGAAGAGCTGGGCTTGCTGAAGGTGGACGTGCTGGCGCTGGGCATGCTGTCCGCGTTGCGCCGCGCCTTCGACCTGGTCAGCGCGCGCCGTGGCGAAATCTTCACCATGCAGGACGTGCCGCGCGAAGACCGCGCCACCTACGAGATGATCTGCCAGGCCGACACCATTGGCGTGTTCCAGATCGAATCACGGGCGCAAATGAGCATGCTGCCGCGCCTGAAGCCGCAAGTGTTTTACGACCTGGTGATCGAGGTCGCCATCGTGCGGCCCGGCCCGATCCAGGGCGGCATGGTGCACCCTTACCTGCAACGGCGCATGGGCAAGGTGCCGGTCGATTTTCCACCAGGGTTGAAGAAGGCGCTGGGCCGCACGCTGGGCGTGCCGATTTTCCAGGAGCAGGTGATGCAGGTAGTGATCGATGCCGCCGGTTTCACGCCAGGCGAGGCCGACCAGTTGCGGCGTTCGATGGCCGCATGGAAGCGCAAGGGCGGCCTGGAAAAATACCAGACGCGCATCGTGTCGGGCATGGTGGACCGAGGCTATGAGGAAGCCTTTGCCTTGCAGATCTGCCAGCAGATACAAGGCTTCGGCGAATACGGCTTCCCCGAATCGCACGCCGCCAGCTTTGCCTGGCTGACGTATGTGAGCTCGTGGATCAAGTGCCACGAACCGGCCGCCTTCCTGTGTGCGCTGCTGAACAGCCAGCCGATGGGCTTCTATTCGCCTTCGCAACTGGTGCAGGATGCAAAGCGGCATGGCATTGAAGTGCGGCCGGTCGACATCACGTGCAGCGGCTGGGAATCTTCGCTGGAAGAGCGGGCAGGGGAAGCGCAGCCTGCGGTGCGGCTCGGCATGTCCCTGCTGCGCGGCATGCGGGCCGAAGCGGCGCTGCGTATCGAAGAAACGCGCGCGATCAGGCGGTTTGCCAGCGTGACCGAACTGGCGCGGCGCGCTGACCTCGATCGCCACGACCTGCAGGTGCTGGCCAGCGGCAATGCCTTGCGTTCGCTGGCCGGCAACCGGCGCCAGGCGCTGTGGGATGCTGCGGGCGCGGTGCCGGACAAGGATCTGCTGCGACCGACCGAAGTGGAGGAAGAGGTCCCGCAACTGGTGCCGCCCACCGAGGGCGAGGAAATCCTCGGCGACTACCGCTCGCAGGGCTTGACGCTGGGCCGCCATCCACTGGCGCTGCTGCGCCCGGCGCTGCTGGCCAAGCGCTTCCTCCCGGCCGAGGTGCTGAACACCTTCAGCAACAACCAGCTGGCGCGTGGCGCCGGCATCGTCACCGGCCGCCAGCGGCCCGGTACTGCCAAGGGCGTTCTGTTCGTCACCATCGAAGACGAAACCGGTTACGTCAATGTGATCGTCTGGCCGGATCTGGTGGAGAAATACCGGCGCGAAGTGCTGGGATCTTCGCTGCTCGGCGTGTACGGCGTGTGGCAGCAGGAAGGCATTGTGCGCCACCTGGTCGCGCGCCGCCTGGTCGACCTGTCGCACCTGCTCGGACGCCTTCCAACCGCCAGCCGCGATTTTCAGTAGGCTACTTAAGCAAAAAAGATGCGCGAGCAAAAAAGTATGCAGCAGCTGGACTCGAAATAAGGTGTTCCAAAACTTCGGATTTCAAGCGTTCTTTTGCTGAATTTAAGTATCTTAATTCGGTTTCTTCTTGCCCCCTAAATCGCCAAATAATTGAGCTAAGTCTAAATAGACGAAGGAGGTTATCTATTTGACCGGATTTGTAAAATTGGTTCCATAAGATCTCATGGCACGAAATGAATAGGCTCCTAAATGACTCGCCATATAAGTAATGATAGGATTCAATAACAACATCGAGCTCGCTTGAGGTAAGCAAGCCCCCCGTCTTTATTGTGGCCTCGGCGAAACGCAAAAATGCCCGCATCGCGTTATGAAGATCACCGTCCTCTTTTGCCTTTTGATATAACTTCTTGGACAGTATCTTTTGCTCTTCTAAATTTTCTAGTGAGTTAACACGTTGAATCGCTATATTGTTTGCGACAATAAAGGCCTTTTTCTTTCTAGCCTTTTCTTCAATTTCAGCTAATTCTTTCTCCCGCAAAGCCTCGTCATCCTCTGCATCAGCGATGATACTTCTGGCCTGTAGGGCACTATGACTGCGAGGATTTATTCGTGCGCATTCCCGTGCTACGGAAACGGCCGCTTCCTCCTCTTTAAGGGTGTTGTGGGTGATAGCTAACCCTAAGAGAATTTGCGATTTAAGTGTCTTTGGGGCTTCAGAGTCCTTGATTTCGAGATAAGCATCACGAGCCTGTAAAAACTCTGTGGTCATTCGTAAGGAGCGAGCCCGCTGAGTTTTCAGGAGAATTAGGTCCAGTTCGGGTGATTGAAGGTTCTCAAATAATGGTACCAAATCGGCTGAACTTGCAACGATATTATAGTAATGATCGCCAGAAATAAGTGCAGCATAGAATGCTGTTGTCAAATCTAATGCGGCCTTAATTTTCTTCATGGCACCATTTTCGATTGCCTCTTTGGTAAAACGTAGGACAATCATGGCTGCATTTGCTATTTGCCATGTATCGCAATTTCTATTGTCAAACTTTGGCCCTTTTGAAGTGCGAATACCTTTTAACTGCCATTCACTTCCAAAATAGGCATCCAAGATTTTCCTATTTAAAGTGCGAACTTCAGACGAAGGCATGCTGGCGTGTAAGTATTCTCGAACAGGTCGTTTGACAACAAGAACGGCCCCGAAATTCTTAGAATGAGAAGAAGAGATGCTTGGCATTTCAACAACGTCAATAAGAATTCGTTCGACCAAAATATGGACATCTTGGGGGTAAAAGGTGAACTTTGGATTCAACCGTTTAACTGCATCCAGGCGCTCGCCTTTAGGAAATAGGGCTAGAATTTTAAGTAGCTCGTACGCTCGCTTTAATGACGGGTCTTCCGACATCGAAAGCTCATTAACAACGGCGACGAGCGCGATAGGAGCACGACTGAGCGACACAGCATTGCTGACTACATCGGCATTCAACGTATGGAGTTCGCTTATACCTACGATACTTGCATCGATAAGTACAGAGTCAATGCGAATCGGAACTCCATCAGTATGTTGATAAATTTGCGAAACCAATTGCGATGTTAATTGAAGACCTGCAGTCTTTTCATGGTGTCGAAGATAGGTTGCTGTATCAGCCTCGTCAAAGGATGATAAACGAATGCTACGATAGTCGGACTTAGCAGGTTCACTACGTGATTGCAAAATTACATATGTAGATTTGCAGAAATCCAATAAAGTAGAAACTATAGAATTCAGGTCCTGCTGAATCCCCGCAATTTCTCCTGCCTGATCGCGGGACTTAATGTCGGTGAGTAAGAGCAAACTCTGCGGCATATTCGATAATGTTTCGCAAATTTTCTCGAAACTAATGCCAAATGTTTGCTTCACGCCGTCAATTAACTCCTGGCCTGTATTGAAGTTTTGGCAATCAAGTTCATAGATTCCTATGTTCGGGCCTAGACGATGGCAGATGGAGTGAATGAATTCAAAATCACCAGATCCCCAGTCCGAAGTAAGCCAAAAAGCCCGTCGATCCTTTAGTACTGAGAGTGCGGCTTCCTGTTCAACTGTTCGTACGAATGCATGTGAGCCGGTCGGAGGTAATCGCTTTTTTATCGCGTCCAACTCGTCGCCCAACTTAAGCCCAAAGTTCTGGGGATGAATTGCTTCAGAAATCGAACTCAACTGTACGCTCGATGTTTTCTTACCATCGATTAAGAACGATTCATCGTCATCCAACTCGAACTCGAAGTCGGCGATAAGTTTTCTTGTTCCATTCTTAACAACCACCGATTTACGAGGCCAAATTCTAATTGATTTTTCAGATTCATTAAACTGAATCGTAATCGCCGAGTATCCATGAATGCGAGTCTCGTTCGATCCTTCAATTGTTTCTAGTCCAAAAAGCGAAGCGGCTTGGATGGAATTCCTTATCTTTGCACCCCCGATCGACGTGGAATTTGTAGAGGGATCGTGCATATGTCCGAAGAGATGTGCGTCAAATCTTCCTTCTCGGTCAATATCGCTTCTCCATTCCAGAAGTGCTTCTTTGTGAAGCCAACTGATTGGGTGGTGGGTGACGATTAGATTCGCATCATTACGCTGGCACCATTCATCCGGATTATTTTGCGTCACCCCTAAAATTTGACGAATGTCCACCTGAAGCTTTCCAAAGAAATCGCCCGCCGCCACTTGTAGCCAAGCGGAGTTGAGTCCTATAAGACCAAGGGCTCTATCATTAATCTGAAGCGTAGTGGATATATCTCCAGGAAGCAGTCCTAGCTTGAGTTCGGGCAGAGGGATACTTGTAGAAACCTCTTTGAGCCAATTGCGATAGTGTGAAAAAATGGATTGCACAAGGTCCCAATATGCTGGGGGTTTCTGTTTCCAGAACGCCTCTCTGATATCTGGATCTTTCCACCAATCCTGCATAATTTTTGCGGTCGGGTCTAAACTTTCAGGACGTTGAAGATCATGATTTCCCGGAATCGGTACTAATACAGGGTTACATCCAAGACTTTTAAAGATGGACCATAGCTTCTTCAAGAAGACCGTCAGCGCTGCATACTCATCTGGAGTGCCCTTTTGCGTCAAATCACCAGAGAACACCACACAATCCCAATTGCCGGTTTTTTTGTGGAGCTTTCGAATGTCTTCAAAAAAAGCGGTCTCGAAAGCCGGCATGAGCCAGCCTTGTGCTGTAAGTCCGTAGTGGATATCGCTGAGATGTAGTAGGTTCATCGAAAGTTTGCCTATTGTTAAGTGTAACTTATAGTAATGTAGCTCCTAGTTTGTTACGAAAATTAAGAAAAAGCAACAAAGATTGTCATTCTGAGTAGCTTCGATCCGGAAGACGCTTTGTGGCAGATCGTTACTTGTTATTCTGCAAAGTGATAAAATTTTTGCATGAATAGAAAGTTGATATCAGTTGCTTTATCTATGCTGGCTGCTTGTCAGCGGACCCCGGAAGCCACGCCGCCCACCACGAAAGACGCCGCGGTGGCCGCTCCCAACGAAGAACAGGATCTTGAAAAAGCCTTGTCGCGTGCCGTGTTCGGCAATGCCGCGCTTATCAACGGCCGCGAAGTGCTGGGCTTTAATAAGCTGGGAAACGGTAAAGCGGCGTTGGTCATCGGCGAAATTCCTCCGGGCAGTCCTGAACTTGGTATGCGCGATATGGCGCAACAGGCGACTATCAGTGTTTACCTGCTCGATAAGGTCGATGGGAAATGGAGGCTTGCGCAAAAACATGAATCGATTGCGGAAACGGGCAGCTTTGGCAAGGCCGGCGAACTGACATGGGTCACGCTGGGAGAGAACCGGCCAGGCTTTGCAATCGTCGCTGAGAGCGAAATTCTCAGGAAAACGGTGAAATTGCTCGCGCTGTTCGACCTGACGGCGAAAGACATGCGCTCTTTGCCGAGCAAACCGATTCTTGTCCATTCGGACAACGCCACCGATTGCGAAGGCGAACGTCCGTATTGCTGGGATATCAGCGGCGAGTGGAAGCTGGTGCGGAAACCGGGACAGGCCTTTGCTGACCTCGAGATCAACTTCACAGGCGTTGACGAAACAAGGTCTGAAGAAGCTGTGGAAAAGGCAGATGCGATGGCAAATGCTCCGGGCGCCGCGCAGTCGTATGACGAATATCTTGCCGCCCTTGGGCCTCGTGCCCAGCGCAAGGTCAAATCAGCGGTGCGTTATTCCTTGAGCGAGAAAGGCATCAATCTCGTTAGCGGTAAAAATATTGCGGAGGTGTCCTATGGTGAATAAGCTGGCATTGCTTTGCGTGACATTGGCGCTCACGGCCTGCGCGAAAAAAGCGGAACCGCCGGTGATCGGTGAGCCGGCTTCGGCGTCAGCTGCAGCGGTGGCCATGGAGGCAAAACCCGCGGTTAGCGCGAAGACCGCCCGCATGATGGAGCTTTTGCGCGCCGTGTATGGCGATAAGGCTGCGCACGAAGAATACCTGGACGTTGAGCTGCCAAATGAAGAGGAGCGAAACGTCATGGGGGACTATCGCCTGGAACCGGTCGCCATGCACGAATTGCCGGACGGCCAGGTGGCTGTCGTTGCGAATGCCCAGATGCTGGATACGAGTGGCGCAACAATCGACTCCCACGCAACGTCCGGCTTGCTGAGTGCCTACCTCCTGCGCAAGGATGGCGAAAAATGGAAAGTCGAAGCACGTCATGAAAACATCGCTGCGCTTGGCTCGAACGGAAGATTTGGCAAGGTGGAGTGGGTCACGCTGGGGCAGGGAAAGCCGGGGTTCATCGTGCAGCACGGCGGTACCTGGCAGGGCAATTCGATCCGCCTGATGTCCGTATTCGCCCTGGCATCCGATAATGAAGGCGACTGTGGCGACTACCGGGCACATTGCTGGTCGGTGAAAGGCGACTGGCAATTCGAAAAGCGTGAAGGGACTCCCTACGACGACCTGGTGCTGCGTTTCACCGGTTATGATGAGAGCCGCCCTGAAGAAGCCGCTGAAACCGAAGAGCGCAAGCGGAATGAAGTGAAGGGCATGGCGCGCTACAAATTTGATGGCGGCCGCTATGTCCTGATTGAAGGAGAGAACATTGTCCCGGGAGTTTGAAATACGGCCAGCAGTGGCCAGTGATGCACCGGCGATCAGCGCGCTGATCCTGTCGCTGCAGCCTTACCTGACCATCGAACAGGATGGAAGCGGGGCCGAGGAATTCCTGGTATCACTGTCGCCCGATATCATCCGCCGCAACCTGCAAGACGAGAACTATCGCTACCAACTGGCCTTCGACGGCGACGTGCTGGCCGGCGTGGTCGCGGTGCGCGATAACGCGCACCTGTTCAGCCTTTACGTCGGATCGCTCTGGCACGGGCAGGGCGTGGGCAAGCGGTTATGGGAGATTGCGCGCGACGGGGCGCTGGCACGCGGTAACGCGGGCAGCTTTACCGTCAACTCGTCAACCTTCGCCGAGGCCATGTACCGCCACCTGGGCTTCACGGCAACCGGCCCGGTGGCGGAGATGCATGGCATCAGGTTTATCCCGATGCGGCTGGAGCTGGCCCAGGCTTAGCGGGAGCTCTGGTCCAGATGGCTTGGGCCGCTGGTCGTGCTGCTGGTGCCGTAGAAGTTGTGCAGCTCAGTCGCCCAGGTCTGGTTGGCCATGTCCGGCCAGTGGTTCTTGTCGAAACCGGGCGCCTGTTCGATGCGCTCCTTTTCGATATTCAGCGTCATGCGGTGGTTGGAAGTGTCGAGCGACAGCGCTTCGAACGGCACCGCAAACAGCTTTTCGCCGATGCCCAGCACGCCGCCGGACGCCATCACCACATAGGCGATATGCCCGGTTTGCATGTCGAGCATGATCTCCTTGACCGTGCCCAGATGTTCATTCTGCAGGTTATGGACATGGTCGCCGATCAGGGTGTCCGCGCCCATCAGGCGGGGACCTGGACCCTGGTGGCCAGTGTCGACATAGTTGCCATATTCGTCGCGATCCAGACTCATGGTGGCCTCCTGTTGAAATAAAATCATTGTTGCGTCCCGGTGGGGGCGGGGT
>Ga0209129_1001571_pt1 | contig 12542 bp, 11 predicted proteins | sample AraplaMF_Col_mMS_FD_184257 | JGI IMG/M metagenome (GOLD analysis project Ga0209129, IMG submission 184257) | Arabidopsis root microbial communities from the University of North Carolina, USA - plate scrape MF_Col_mMS (SPAdes) (version 3) | ecosystem: Host-associated > Plants > Roots > Endosphere... | reverse complement strand
GGCGGAGAACTTAGTGAAGATAAGTGTCGGAAGCGTGTAGATCGAGGCGGGTATGCCGAGAATGGCGGGAATGCCGAAGTTGCCTGTACAGGATACGAAAGAGATTGCGGCACCGGCAATGATGCCCGGCAACGAAAGCGGCAGGATGATATCGCGGAAGACCCGAAAGCTGCCCGCCCCAGCAAGACGCGCCGCCTCGACACCATCGCGAGGCAACGCCATCAGGCCTGCACGGAGGGCGAGATAAACGAGCGGCGCGTGCTGTACTCCGTAGAGCAGCGAAATGCCCCCGACCGAATAAAGCGGCTGCGGCGATCCAAGCGGAGGCGCAAGGTGCAACGCCTTCAGCAGTGGGCTTGACGGCCCGGACATCTGCACCCAGGCAAGCGCCGTCACCTGCGGCGGGATCATCATCGGCAGGACGAACAGGAAGCTTAGCGCTCCCTTGCCGCTGATATCCGTCAGCGTCAGCAGGAACGCGAAGGCGCAGCCGATGGCAAGCGAGATCAGTGTGCCAAGAACGGCCGTGGCGAGCGTGTAGTAGGTTGCCGACCAAAGGGCAGGATCGCTGAGCACCGCGCCGACGCCGCCCTTTGCGAGCGACGCAATGCCTGTCATCGCGAGCCGCGCTAGCGGCAGCACGCTAAGTATCAGGACAATGATAACGACAAAAGGAAACAGCCAAGCAGGCTGGCTGTTTCCAGGACGAACATATCCGCGCATCTGCTTTCCGGCGGCGATCAGTTCGAGCCGTAAATGCCGGAAAAGGTCTTGAGGTCCTGATCGGTAGTCTTCAGCGCCTCCGCGGCATTGACTGGCAGCACCTTGATGCTATCACGAGCCGGGAAGCCTTCCGGCAGCTTCATGCCGTTGCGGGCGGGGATATAGCCGAGCTTGAGGAAGCCGTCCTGCCCCTTTTCAGAGAGCACGTAATCGACGAATTTCTTCGCCGCATCGGCATTCTTCGAACTTGCGAGAATACCGACCGGCTCGGTGACGGCGGAGACGCCTTCCGTCGGGAAGACGAATTCGACCGGCGCGCCCTTGGCCTTTTCGCGGATCGGCATGTAGTCGACGATCATGCCGAAGGCTTTTTCACCCGAGGCAACCGACTTGAGCACCGCACCGTTTCCACCTGCGGCGGTCGCGCCATTGGCGGCAAGATCCTTGTAGAAATCCCAGCCGAGGCTGCTGACGCCGGCCAGCGTCTGCGCATGAATGAGGGCTGCACCCGACGTCAACGGGCTCGGCATGGTCACGAGACCCTTGGCTTCGGCCTTCGTCAGGTCCTTCCAGCTAGTCGGCTTGAACGCGGCAGAGGTGTTGTAGACGATGCCAGTCGTGATCAGCTTGGTCGAATAGTAGTAGCCGTCACCGTCGTAGAGTGCCGCGTCGTAGCTAGCAGCTTCCGGCGACTTGTAGGCGAGCAGTTTGCCGGCTTTTTTCAGACGCTCGAGCGTCACCGTGTCGGCGATCAGCAGGACGTCGGCGACGGGATTGCCGGCCTCGATCTCCGCCTGCAGCTTCGCCATGATCTTGGGCGTGCCATCGCGCACCCAGTCTACCTTGACGTCCGGATTGGCTGCCATGAAGCCATCCACGGTTGCCTGCGCGTCCTCGTTCGGCTGGCTCGTATAGAGGACGAGATTGGCGGCGGAGGCTGGGATTGCAAGCAAGCTCGCTGCGAGTAGCGCGGCGGCGGAAACGATCGTCTTCATGATTGGTCCTCGGTGGTGGGAGACCCGTTCCTTAGCCATCGCGGATAACATGATTGTGACAGTCGGCTTCGGTACCAAGACGTCGGACATCTGCCCTTGACCCACCTTCCCCGCCCCTATCTTCTACCGCACGTTTTGACTTGTGCATTTTGGAGGAGCGCAAATGGAATACCGGCTTCTTGGCCGTTCTGGCCTGAAGATTTCGACCTTGACGATGGGCACCATGACATTCGGTGGCCAAGGCTGGGCAAAGATGGTTGGCGATCTCGGCGTTACCGAGGCACGCAGGCTTGTCGACCTGTGCATAGACGCCGGCGTCAACCTGATCGACACTGCCGACGTCTACTCGCAGGGTGTTTGCGAGGAAATCCTCGGCGAGATCATCGGCGGGCCGCGCAAGGACGGCGTTCTCATCGCCACCAAGGCGCGCTTTCGCATGGGAGACGGCCCGAACGACACCGGCCTGTCGCGCTATCACTTGATCGGCGCCTGCGAGGCCAGCCTGCGGCGCATGAAGACTGACGTCATCGACCTCTACCAGCTTCACGAGTGGGATGGGCAGACGCCACTGGAGGAAACCATGGAGGCGCTCGATACACTCGTGCGCCAGGGCAAGGTCCGCTATGTCGGCTGCTCCAATTTCTCCGGTTGGCATATCATGAAGGCGCTCGGCGTCAGCGAGAGGGAAAAGCGGGAGCGGTTCGTCAGCCAGCAGATCCACTATACGCTCGAAGCACGCGATGCGGAATATGAACTCCTTCCGATCAGCATCGACCAGGGCCTCGGTGTCCTCGTCTGGAGCCCGCTTGCTGCCGGCCTGCTTTCGGGCAAGCATCGACGCAACCAGGCAGCACCTGAGGGTTCGCGCCAGTTCTCAGGCTGGACCGAGCCGCCGATCCGCGATGAAAACCGCCTCTGGAATATCGTGGAAACGCTGGTGGCGATCGCCGATGAGCGCGGTGTCTCGGCAGCCCAGGTGGCGCTTGCCTGGCTGATCGGCCGCAAGGCGGTCACGTCTGTCATCATCGGAGGGCGCACCGAAGCCCAGTTCAAGGACAATCTCGCCGCGGCCGAGCTGAAGCTGACCGAGCAGGAGCGCAGTCGACTGGACGCGGTCAGCCTGCCGCCCGTGCTCTATCCGTATTGGCACCAGCTGAACACGGCCAGCGACCGGCTGAGTGAGGCGGACCTCGAATTGCTCGGCCCACACCTCAATCGATAGTTGGCTCTGAAGAGGTCGGCGGCTGATCAGCCGCCGATTTCACCGGCGATCAACGCACCAAGGCGGCTGATCCCCTCCTCGATCATTTGATCGTTCGCGCAGGAGAAGCTGACGCGGAAGGTGTTCTCACCCGAACCATCGGCGAAGAAGGCCTTGCCCGGGACGAAGGCGACGTTGGCCGTTTCCAGCGACTTGGCAAGCAGCTTCGCGCCATCCATGCCATCAGGCAGCGTCACCCAGATGAACATGCCGCCTTCGGGCTTCGTCCAGCTCATGCCTGCAGGCATGTACTTCTCAAGCGCCGCCAGCATGACATTGCGGCGGTGACTATAAACCGACTTGATCTTGGCGAGCTGTGCATCGAAACCTCGTTCCGCGACATGCGCGATCGCCATCTGATTGATCGTCGAGGAGTGCAGGTCAGCCGCCTGTTTCATCAGAACAAGCTTGCGGATAACGGGAGCGTTGGCGACGATGAAGCCAACGCGCAGGCCCGGCGCAAGCGTCTTCGAGAAGCTGCCGCAGTAGATCGTGCGGGTATCGTTGATGTGCCCCTTCTTCGCGATCTCCGTCGCCAGAATCGGCGCGATCGGCGTCCCATCGTAGCGGAGTGATTGATACGCGGCATCTTCGATGACTGCGATATCGAGTTCCTCTGCCAGGGCAAGAACCTTCTCTCGTCCAGCCTGATCGACAGTCTCGCCCGTCGGATTGGCAAAGTCGGCCGAGAGATAGGCGAACTTCACCTTGCCGCCCGCGCTCGCGGCCTGCGCCTTGTAGGAATCAGGCGTGCGGTTGCCGTTCGGCGTCAATTGATCGTAGGCCGGCTCATAGGCATTGAAGGCCTGGAGCGCACCGAGGTAGGTCGGCCAGGTGACCAGCGCCGTGTCATTAGGCGAGAGGAAAAGCTTGCCGAGATAGTCCAAGCCCTGCTGCGAGCCAGAAACGATGAAGACATTATCGAGTTCGCAAGGGATGCCGATGGCGGCCATCTGCTTGACCAGCCATTCGCGGAGCGGCTTGTAGCCCTCGCTGACCGAATACTGCAGCGCCGAGTTCACGGCCGAGCTATCGAAGATATCGACGTAGGCCGCCTTGAATTCCTGATCGGGGAAAAGCGCCGGATCCGGAATACCACCGGCAAAGGAAATAATATCTGGGCGGTCAAGAAGCTTCAGAAGCTCGCGGATCTCCGAAGCACGCATACGGGAAGAACGCGTCGCGAATATGCTTTCCCAATTCAGCATGGGCATTTCCTCGTAATTTTTTGTCTTTAGGCGACAGAACCACGCAACAAATAATAAGTCAACGTTACTGACCTATTTGTTTGCTACCATGACAATTTTGGGAAGCGAAGGTCACTTCCGTGATCAGAAGCCAGAACTGGCTAAAATCGATCTTTTCAAGACCCACTCCGTGGCAGTAGTGTCGCCGCCACTATCAAATATGCTATGAAGGTGCCAGCAATGCCCGCGTCGTCGAACACTCCTGAAATCAAGATCGAATTCCACACGTCGCCGGTCTCGGACGCCGACCGAATTCAGGCCCTGGAGTCGCCCGGCTTTGGCAAGGTCTTTACGGATCATATGGTTCTGGCTCGGTGGACTCCTGACAAAGGGTGGCACAATGCGAAGGTAACGCCCAGGCGGCCCTTGGAACTCGATCCTGCCAGCGCGGTGTTGCACTACGCGCAGGAAATCTTTGAGGGCATGAAAGCCTACAGGGCGGACGATGGTCGCATTCTGCTCTTCCGGCCTGAAGAGAACGCCCGCCGCTTCGCCCAGTCAGCCATCCGCATGGCGATGCCTCCCGTGCCGGACGAACTTTTCCTGAAGGCGGTGGAAGAACTCGTCCGTGTTGATAAGGACTGGATTCCATCGGGCGACGCCAGCCTGTATCTTCGCCCCTTCATGTTCGCCAACGAGGCATTCCTGGGTGTTCGTCCGGCTCAGGAATATATCTTCTGCATTATCGCTTCTCCGGTCGGCGCCTACTTCAAAGGTGGAGCAAAAGCGGTCTCCCTATGGGTCGAGACCGAATACACTCGGGCGGCCAACGGCGGCACCGGTGCTGCAAAATGCGGAGGAAACTACGCCGCAAGCCTCATCGCGCAGGCCGAGGCCTCGAAGAGGAATTGCGATCAGGTCGTCTTTCTCGATGCGGCAGAGCACCGCTGGGTCGAGGAACTCGGCGGGATGAACGTATTCTTCGTGATGAACGACGGATCCGTCGTCACGCCACCGCTCGGCGGCACGATCCTGCCGGGCATCACCCGCGCCTCGGTTATCGTTCTCGCCGAAGAAAAGGGCTTGCGCGTCGAGCAGCGCCCCTACTCGTTCGCGGAATGGCAGGCCGATGCCGTCAGTGGCAAGCTCGTGGAAGCCTTCGCTTGCGGCACTGCAGCGGTACTCGCGGGCATCGGCCTGGTGCGACACGCTCGTGGCGAATTCCTGATCGGAGACGGGCAGACCGGGAAGCTGACCACCGAGCTGCGCCAGGAGCTGGTCGGCCTGCAGAAGGGCGTGACGAACGATGAGCGTGGCTGGACACGCCGCATCCTGGTTTGAGGTCAGCGGCCGCAAGTAGTCGGCCCAGCAATTCAGAAAACTCGAAAACCGGGCAACGCCCGGTTTTTTTGTGGCCGGACCAGAGGAAGAGCGCAGAGAGGCGCGAGGCTTCGGCCGGTCGCAAAATCATCAGGTGCGGCATGGATAAAACACTCGTTTGCCCCGCTTCCGACCGGGAAACGGGGCGAGTCTTCTTCGATACTGCAGCTCGATCGTACCGCGCTCAGGAACGGAACAGGGAGGCGATCTGCTCTTGTGTCGGCAGTTGGCCTCTGGGTGTCAGCTTGTCGACCACTCCGGGCAGGACTGTCGAAAGTTGATTCAGGAGTTCTTGCTCACTGATTCCCGCCTGGCGTGCGAGATCGCTGATCGTCTTCGACCCAAGCGCATCGTTGAGGCTGCCCGGCGCGATCGGTTTGTTCTGTCCGGGCTGGACCCAGGAATCCACCGTATCGCCCTGCCCGGCCTCCGTCAGCTTGCCGAGAAGACCGCCGAGCCCACCAAGAAGCCCGCCGTCACCAGCTTGGGGATTAGCCTGCTGAGCTGCTGGATCCGTCTGGCTGCCTCCAGCACCAAGAAGCTTTCCCACTAGTAACGCGCCAAGCGCGACCATGATCGGCTTCGAGATACTTCCGCCCGGAACGGCGTCATCAAAGATACCCATGACATCCTCCTTTTCGGTTGCTTCAATTCATTGAACAACAACTGTAGAATGAAAGAACAAGGTTCTCGCGAACCTTGAATTCCCCGACGAGCTATTTAGCTTAAACGGGAAGATGGTCTGAATATTCAACCAATCAAGGAGGGGAATGGCAGATGTCTGTTATCGGGTGGATTATCCTTGGATTGATCGCAGGATTCATCGGCAGCAAGATTGTGAACAAGTCGGGCGCAGGCATGCTGATGGACATCGTCCTCGGCATTGTCGGAGCGATCGTCGGTGGCGTCATCTTCAGCTTCTTCGGCGCATCCGGCATAACGGGCTTCAATATCTACAGCCTCGTTGTCGCCGTCATCGGCGCGGTCGTGGTTCTTTGGCTGTACCACGCCATCAGCGGGCGCCGTTCCATCTAGCTCGCTCTTTTATATCGACGGAATGAGCGCCGCCTCAAAGGCGGCGACCTTATGCGTGTAACTCCGGCCTAGGGTCATTGGGCGAACGATCATGGCAGACGAGAGTACATCTTCATTCTATGACGACAACGCGGCCACCTATGCTTCGCGGCAACGCACGCTGCCGGTTCGACGCCTAGACGCTTTTCTGTTGATGCTGCCGCCAGGTGCAGCCATCCTCGATCTGGGATGCGGCGGCGGACAGGACAGCGCCTACATGCTGTCAAAGGGCTTCGATGTCACGCCAACGGACGGATCGCCGGCGATCGCGGAGCAGGCCGAAACCTTTCTTGAGCGTCCCGTCGCGGTGTTGCGCTTCGAGGATCTGGACGAAGAGGAAGCCTTCGACGGCGTCTGGGCCGAGGCCAGCCTGCTGCATGTCCCCCGGGCAGACCTCCCTGATGTGCTGGAACGGATCCGCACGGCGCTGCGGCCCGGCGGCGTCTTTCACGCCACCTTCAAGGCGGGCGAGGCCGAGGGGCACGACGGCTTCGGTCGCTACTACAACTATCCGTCGGCGGAACTGCTTTCGGAAATGCTGAGCAATGGCGGCTGGCACAACATTGTGATCAGCGAAGGCGATGGGACCGGCTACGACGGAAAGCCGACCCGCTGGCTTGCGGTACGGACGCAAAAATAAGGCCGGAGCTTTCGCCCCGGCCCTGCTGACTCAGCAGTGTGAAACCGCTTAGTTGACGGACTTGTCGACCAGCTTGTTCTTGCCGATCCAAGGCATCATGCCGCGCAGCTTCGCGCCGACTTCTTCGATCTGGTGGCTGTCGTTCATGCGGCGGATGCCCTTGAAGCGCGCCCCCCCTGCCTTGTACTCCTGCATCCAGTCGGACGTGAACTTGCCGGTCTGGATGTCGTGCAGGACGCGCTTCATTTCAGCCTTGGTTTCAGCCGTGATGATGCGCGGGCCGGTGACGTATTCGCCCCACTCGGCCGTGTTCGAGATCGAGTAGTTCATGTTGGCGATACCGCCTTCATAGATCAGGTCGACGATCAGCTTCACTTCGTGCAGGCACTCGAAGTAGGCCATTTCAGGCGCATAGCCGGCTTCGACCAGCGTTTCGAAACCAGCACGGATCAGTTCGACGAGACCGCCGCAGAGAACGACCTGTTCGCCGAAGAGGTCGGTTTCGCACTCTTCGCGGAAGTTGGTTTCGATGATGCCCGAACGACCGCCGCCAACGCCGCAAGCGTAGGAGAGAGCGAGTTCGAGAGCGTTGCCGGAAGCGTTCTGGTGAACGGCAACGAGGCAGGGAACGCCGCCGCCCTTCTGGTATTCGCCGCGAACCGTATGGCCCGGGCCCTTCGGCGCGATCATGACGACGTCGAGCGACGCCTTCGGCTCGATCAGGCCGAAGTGAACGTTGAGGCCGTGTGCGAAGGCGATTGCAGCGCCGTCACGGATGTTGCCGGCGATTTCGCCCTTGTAGATGTCGGCCTGCAGCTCGTCAGGCGTTGCCATCATGATCAGGTCGCCCCACTTGGCAGCGTCGGCAACGGTCATGACCTTGAAGCCGTCGGCTTCTGCCTTCTTGATGGTTGCCGAGCCAGCCTTGAGAGCGATCGCCACGTTGGCATGGCCGCTGTCCTTGAGGTTCAGCGCGTGCGCACGGCCCTGGGAGCCGTAGCCGACGATGACGACGTTCTTCGACTTGATGAGGTTGAGATCTGCATCACGATCGTAATAGACGCGCATTTGAATTTCCTTCCCTTTGCTTGTCCTGTGACTTGTAAGAGGGGATCAGCCGACGAGCGGCATCTCCGCCAAAACCTTTTCCGTGCCATAGAGGCGCAGGAAGGCGGAAACCGCCCTCTCCGCCTGACGCGCGGTATCCTTGAGACCCGGCTCGCCGAGCAGCATGCGAACATGCAGATCGGAAACGATCAGGCCATAAAGCGTGTGATATGCCTCGTCGGCATCATGGAAGCGCAGCAGCCCAGCGCGCTTGCCGGAATCGATCAGCCCCATGGCGCGGCGATCGATCTGACGGCGACCCCGCTCCAGAAGCAGCTTGCCGAGCTTGGAGCCGTCGCGATGCGACTGGCCGATGGCGAGACGGTTGAGCGCCAGCGAGACATCGCCGGCGAGAACTTCAAGCAAATCCTTTGAGAAGATGACGAGGTGGTCGTGGAGGCTCGCCGACGTCAGCCGCTCGCCATTGCGCTCGAAGGTGCGCACCTTGCTCGCCTGATAGGCGATCATCGCGGACAGCAGGCCGTCGCGGTCGCCGAACCACTTGTACAGGCTTTCCTTGGAGCAGTTCGCCGCGCGCGCAACGCCCGATGTCGTCAGCGCCTTCTCGCCGCCATCGACGAGCAGCTGCAATGCCTGCTCCAGGACGGCGTTTTGGCGCGGCGAAAACTCGCTGGGCTCCAAATTATCGACGGACACGGCCTCACTCCCAATAGTACCGTACGGTACGGTTCGCAGGCTTTATGCTGCAAACCACTGTGCGCGTCAAGCGGCATGGCACGAAAATTTCAGCGTCCTTGTGCGCTATCGGCGCGACCGTCGCTGCCTACAGCGCACTACTCAGGCGTCGTCAGAAGGCTCGCGCGCCGCCTCGACGTCTCTCACCGGGGACATGCCGTAGACGCGGCTGTATTCGCGGCTGAACTGCGACGGGCTCTGATAGCCGACGCGATGCCCTGCCGTCCCGGCATCCAGCCGCTCGATCAGCATTAGACGCCGCGCCTCATGCAATCGCAACTGCTTCTGGTATTGCACCGGCGTGATCGCGGTGATCGACTTGAAATGGTGATGGAAGGACGACACGCTCATGTTGACCTGCTCCGCGAGATCCTCGATGCGCAGCGGCTGGGCAAAGTTTTGCCGCAACCATGCGATGGCGCGTGCAATGCGGTTGCCGTGACTGTCGGCGACCGCAATATTGATCAGCCGGCCACCGTCCGGGCCGGTAAGAACCCGATATAGAATCTCCTGCTCTATCAGCGGCGCCATCGCCGCGATGTCCTTTGGACTATCGAGCAAACGTAGCAGTCGCACTGCCGCGTCCAAGAGCTCGGGCGTCGCGACATTCACGACGATCCCGCGTCCTCCAACGGGCGCGGTTGGCCGCGGGATTTCGGCGCGGCTCAAGAGATCGAGAACCTTCTCGCTGTTGATGGCGAGCGTCAGGCAGAAATGCGGAACCTCGGGGCTTGCCTCCACCACTCGCCATGTCACCGGCAGGTCGAGCGATGTCAGCAGATAGTCGCCAGGCCCGTAATTGATGACGTCGGTGCCGAGGCGCAGGCTCTTGGCGCCTTGGATAACAAGGGCGATGCAAGGGCGGTAGCTGCCGTGGCAGGGGGCGCTTGGTGAAGTGCGCCGACTTATCCCCACGCTTTCGATCGCGGTCCTGCACTCCCCGTCGTCGCCAAGATGGCGCGCGGCAATGGAGACGATTTCCTGGTAGGGATTGAACGGCAGAGTCATACGAGCGAACCCTTTATGTATCGCCTCGGAGAGATGCGCACTATCTAGGACAGCTTTGCTCCCGCGAGAATAGGCCCGCCTGTCACTTTTGCAGGATCGTGCAAGAAGCTCGGAGTATCGCTCTAACGCATCGACATCGATCCGGTGCATGGTCTGCCATCACCTCAGCAACCCGAAAGGAAGTCTTAGATGGCCATTGCAAAAGGCTATGCTGCCACCGACGCGTCCAAGCCGCTTACGCCCTTCACCTTCGAGCGCCGCGAACCCAATGCCGATGACGTCGTGATCGACATCAAGTTCGCCGGCATCTGCCATTCGGACATCCACACCGTCCGCAACGAATGGAAGAATGCGGTCTATCCGATCGTGCCGGGCCACGAGATCGCCGGCATCGTCTCGGCCGTCGGCTCGGCCGTCACCAGATTCAAGGTCGGCGACCGTGTCGGCGTTGGCTGCTTCGTCGACAGCTGCGTCGGCTGTGCAGCCCGCGACCTCGACCGCGAACAATATATGCCCGGCCTGGTCGGCACCTACAACGACTTCGAAGCCGATGGCAAGACGCGCACTCAAGGCGGTTACTCCGACTCGATCGTCGTCAAGGAAGGTTACGTCATGTCCATTCCGGACAACCTTCCGCTCGACGCCTCGGCCCCGCTGCTCTGCGCCGGCATCACGCTCTACTCGCCGCTGCGCCACTGGAATGCCGGACCAGGCAAGAAGGTTGCAATCGTCGGCATGGGCGGCCTCGGTCACATGGGCGTCAAGCTCGGCGCGGCCATGGGTGCTGACATCACCGTCCTCTCGCAGAGCCTTTCCAAGAAGGAAGACGGCCTCAAGCTCGGTGCCAAGGAATACTATGCGACCAGCGACGAGGAGACGTTCAAGAAGCTTGCCGGTACATTTGACCTGATCATCTGCACGGTCAGCGCCGAGATCGATTGGAACGCTTATCTTGGCCTTCTGAAGGTGGACGGAGCATTTGTGGTCGTCGGCATCCCGGAAAACGCGATCCCGGTTCATGCATTTTCGCTGGTCCCGGGCCGCAAGAGCATTTCCGGCTCGATGATCGGCTCAATCAAGGAAACCCAGGAAATGCTGGACTTCTGCGGCAAGCACAACATCGTCTCCGAGATCGAGACGATCAACATCCAGCAGGTCAACGAGGCCTATGAACGCGTTCTGAAGAGCGACGTTCGTTACCGCTTCGTCATCGACATCGCCTCGCTGGCAGCTTGATAATGGGAAAGGGCGGCCTTGAGCCGCCCTTTCTATGCGCTGCTATCGTCGCGCATCGTTTCCTTCTGGGTGATCAACCGCGCGCTGTGCTGGCCGCTCAGGTAAATCCAGAGCCAGCTCCAAGCCACGGCAAAACGCGAACGCGTCCCGATCAGGAAGTAGATGTGGGCGATGCCCCATATCCACCAGGCAATCCAGCCTTTCAGCTTGATCCGACCGAAATCGATGATGGCCGCGCTTCGACCGATCGTCGCAAGACTGCCCTGATGGCGATAGCGGAACGGTGCGGGCGCAGGGTTTCCCGCAAGACGCGCGCGGATGACCTTTGCGACATAAGCGCCTTGTTGTTTGGCCGCAGGCGCGATCCCCGGCACGGGAGCGCCACTTTCCCGAATGACGGAAGCCGTGTCCCCGACAACAAAGACATCCGGATGCTCCGGTGCCGTCAAATCCTTCTCGACGACGACGCGCCCTGCTCGATCGGCCGGAACATCGAGCCACTTGGCTGCGGGCGATGCCTGTACGCCTGCAGCCCAGACGATCGTGCGGCTCGGAATGAACGCCTCGCTCGTCTCGACACCGTCTGCCGTGCACTCCAGGACACGCTCGCCGATATGCAGCTCGACGCCGAGTTCCTGGAGGGCTTTGCTGGTATAGTCGGAAAGCTCCTCGGCAAAGGTCGGAAGCACGCGCGGCCCCGCCTCGACCAGCACGACCCGTGTCTTGCGCGTATCGATATTGCGGAATTCGCGCGGCAGGGTCTTGCGTGCAAGCTCGGCGATGATCCCGGCAAGCTCGACCCCCGTCGGCCCGGCGCCGACGATAGTGAAGGTCAACAATGCGTCGCGCACGGCAGGATTGGTCTCGGTCTCCGCCCGCTCGAACGCGAGCAACATGCGCCGGCGGATCGTTGTTGCATCCTCCAGCGTCTTCAGACCGGGGGCCACCGCCTCCCAGTCGTCTCGCCCGAAATAGGCGTGCGTTGCACCCGTGGCGAGGACGAGCGTGTCATAACGCAACGCAGTGCCGTTAAGCAAGGAAACTTCCTTTACGTCAGTATCGACACCTATGACTTCGCCTAACAGCGTCGTCACGTCCTGGCGGTCGCAATAGAGATGGCGAATGGGCCAGGCAATCTCGGAGGTGGAAAGGATTGTCGTCGCCACCTGGTAAAGGAGCGGTTGGAAGAGATGATGATTGCGTCGGTCGATCAGCGTGATCCGGACGCCCGCACC
>Ga0209129_1001561_pt1 | contig 12581 bp, 10 predicted proteins | sample AraplaMF_Col_mMS_FD_184257 | JGI IMG/M metagenome (GOLD analysis project Ga0209129, IMG submission 184257) | Arabidopsis root microbial communities from the University of North Carolina, USA - plate scrape MF_Col_mMS (SPAdes) (version 3) | ecosystem: Host-associated > Plants > Roots > Endosphere... | reverse complement strand
CGCTTCCCAACTCATGCTCAAAGACTACGATCCCGACGTCGACTACAGAAGCGTCAGTTATGAGATCGTCTATGGCGGGGCCCGCCGCTTCGGCCGCCCCTTCGAGGAAAGCATCGAAAAGCTCTCCGAGATTGCGCACCGCGATGTGTCGTCGTTGCCTCGGTTCGGCAGTCCGCAGGACATCAACGTCGAGGACGACGAACAGCTGCAGGTTTTCAATGGCCCCGGATCGGTGATCGGATACGTTACGCAGGTCAACGTTCTCTTTGACGACGACTATCTCGATATGACGGATGGCTACCACGCCCCCCGGGACACGAGCTTCGTCACCGAACGGCTGGCAGAGTTCAACGACCAAACCGAAATATTCACTCCCTTTGCCAGTCTGCAACGGACCGACACTTTCGAAGGTGTCAAACATATCGCCAACGATATGGAATCCTACATTCAGGTGGTGAAGGATTCCGGCCAGACATCGCTCGGAACGAACGAACCGCCGGCAGACAATCCAAACGACCAGGCGCATGATTTCGTCCTGGCGGGATCCGAGATCACCGGAACCCACATGAACGGCAAGCTTGTTTCAGAAATACCGGCGCTGGACGATCTGCTGCCGGACCGTGGCCTTGCCAAACTGCCGGAAGATCCCGACGAAACCCAGACCTCGGTCGAGCAGCATGACCCGGCTTCAAGCAGCCTGGAGGTCACTGCCGGCGCAAACCTCGTCGCCAATATAGCCTCCGTCATCAATACCGCGGTAATCTCTTCCGTGACGGCCATCATGGGCGACTATCACCAGATCGATGCCATCACGCAGGTTTACGCCTACAGCAACGATGACGATATCGCCTCGATGTTCCACTCCTCGGCCGATGCTGCCGATGACGCCGGTGTCACGGCCTACAATATAGCCAGCTTTGAACGCAGCACGTATCAATCGCCCCAACCGGAGACGACCGTCGATGCACATGGCGACCCCATCTTTCCGATGGCCTGGCGGGTCAGCATCGTCAACGGCGACGTATCCTTCGTAAACTGGATCGAGCAGTATCATTTCGTCAGCGATAACGACACGATGACCGTCACGACGAGCGGCTCGCAAACGACCGTTCTGACCGGCGGCAATACGACACTGAATTTCTCGTCGTCCTTCCAGATGGGCCTGCAATACGATCTGGTGATCGTCGGCGGCAGTGTCTACGACATCAATAGCATCACGCAGATTTCACTTCTCTACGACAACGATTGGGTTCGCGCCGAGGACGGCGCGGACGGCAATGCCGCCGTTCAGTCCGGCAACAATCTCATCTGGAACTTTGCAGCGATCCACAATGTCGGGGCCAACGACCGGTTCGAGACCATGCCCGACTATATGCATCAGGCAGAGAAGGGAATTCTGGAGCGCGATCCGTCAATGCCTGAGGGCTTGTCCACCGATCTCAATTTCCAGGGCTATGTCGGCCTGAATGTTCTCTACATTACCGGCAATCTCTTCGACATGACCATCATCAAACAGGTCGCCGTGCTCGGAGATTCCGACGACGTGACCCAGGCAGCAGCCGAGCTCCTTAAGAATAACCAGGACGCCGTGATCACGATCGATACGGGCAGCAATACCGTCGCCAATATCGCTCAAATCGTCGACTATGACAGCTTCGGCAATACTACTTACGTTGCCGGCCAGCTCTATTCCGATGCCATTCTCATCCAAGGCGGGATCATAGAACACGATGCCACTGCGCCCGAGGCGGCAGGGGCAAAGCTTGCCAATGAAGTCATTGCCTTTCTCGATGACGATGGTCCCCATGGCACGGACAGTGGCGATGGCATCATCAACGGCGGCCATGACCTTTCATGGTCATCCGCCCATCCCTCAGATGTAATGCAAGTCGTGGTCGCGTGACCTGGTATTGGGAGAGACCACGATGAACCAGATCTCAAAACAGATTTTTGCCAATGGCAGCGCGCTCGATCTGCGTGGCGACAAGCCGTCCCCCACAGCGGCGGATCCTCAGGATTTCATGACGCAGGCCTGCGTTTCGGCAATCGATGATGCGGTGGATCATCTTCGCCAACTGACACACACGGCGCCCTCCCATCCAGATGAAGCCGGCACTGTCGCCGAAGAGAAAGTGAACGAAGTGCAAGCGATGCCTATCGTACGATCTGAAAGGCAGCTTTCCGGTCATGATGTTCCCGCCGTCGATACCGTAGAACCAGAAACAAAGCCGCAGTCTGGCGAAGAACTGCGAACGATACCCGATATCGAGGCACGGCGGGCGCCTGGTGACGCCGACGAGATGAAGGCCAAGCCGGATATTCCCTTTGCCAAGACGATCGACGGCAACACCGGTCCGCTGAAGGAAAATGAGCGCCGCCCGCGGACTGGGGACGGTGGCGGTGGCGGCAAAGAACCGGATCTCGGTGGCGGTGGTGGCGGTGGCGGCGGCGGAAACAGTGGCTTCCACAAGCGCAGCGAGCCGGTGAATTTCGCCTTGAGCCTTGCGCGAGGTATCGCGGTCATCAGGCGCAACCTCGCCATCGTGATGATCTTCACGGTCGCGATCAACGTGCTCCTGCTGGCGATCCCACTCTACCTCTTCCAGATTTCGGACCGCGTCCTGACCAGCCGTTCGATCGACACGTTGGTGATGCTTTCGATCGTGGTGGTGGGCGCGGTCCTCATACAGGCTTTCCTGGATTCTGTCCGCCGCTTCATCCTGATGCGGACCGCTGTGGAACTGGAAGTCCAGCTGGGCGCCCCGATCCTCAGCGCGGCGGCTCGCGCCTCGCTGCATGGAAGCGGCAAGGATTACCAGATCCTGCAGGATCTTCAGCTGCTGCGAAGCTTCCTGACGTCCGGCACGCTGATCGCCTTCCTGGATGCGCCGTTGATGCCGCTCTTCGTGATCGTTGTCTACCTGGTGCATCCGCATCTCGGCATCATCATCATGGTCTGCTGCGCGGTCCTGTTCCTGATCGCCTTCCTGAACCAGAAGCTCACCGCCAAGCAGTTCGCCGAATCCAACAGCTATCTCAGCCGCGCGAACTTTCATCTCGATTCCATGTCGCGCAATTCGCAGATCATAAATGCGCTCGCCATGATTCCGGAGGCAGTGAAGATGTGGGGCCGGGAAACGGCCGGCTCGCTGAAATCCCATGTGCAGGCGCAGGACCGCAACATCGTCTTCACCGGCGTTTCCAAGGCTTGCCGCATGATCACGCAGGTCGGTCTTTTGGGCTGGGGTGCCCATCTGTCGCTATCGGGCGAACTGACTGGCGGCATGGTCATCGCAGCTTCGATCATTTCCGGCCGCGCGCTGGCGCCGATCGAAGGGGCAATCGAAGGCTGGCATCAGTTCAACCGCTCCGCCGCCGCCTATGGCCGCATCAAGAACCTGCTGCTCACCTCGCCGCTCAATTTCCCGCGCCTGCGACTTCCCAATCCGGAAGGGCGGCTGGACGTTGAGCGAGTCCTCTTCGTCCCTCCACCTCAGAAGAAGGTGATCCTGAACGGCATCTCCTTCTCGCTGAAGAAGGGTGAATCGCTGGCAATCATCGGCAATTCCGGTTCTGGCAAGACGACACTCGGAAAGATGCTGGTGGGCTCAATCCTGCCGACCTCGGGCAATGTCCGCCTCGACCTCATGGATCTGCGCAACTGGGACCAGCGGCAGTTCGGCGAAAGCATCGGCTATCTGCCGCAGGATGTGCAGCTGTTTCCAGGAACCATCAAGGCAAATATCTGCCGGATGCGTGACGACGTCGAAGACCGGCAGATCTACGAGGCAGCTGTCCTGGCCGACGTGCACGAGCTGATCGCCGGTTTCCCGCAGGGTTACGAAACCGTCGTCGCCGCCGACGGCGCGCCGCTTTCGGGCGGCCAGAAGCAGCGCATCGCACTGGCCCGCGCCTTCTTCGGCGACCCCAAATTCGTCGTGCTCGACGAACCCAATTCCAACCTTGACACGCAGGGCGAAGCCGCTCTGGCAAAGGCGCTGATCCACGCCAAGAAACAGGGGATCACGACCGTCACGATCACGCAGCGCCCGGCGCTGCTGCAATGCGTGGACAAGATCATGGTCCTCAAGGACGGCACGGTCGCCATGTTCGGCGAACGTACCGAAGTGCTGCAGGCAATCTCAAAGGGCAATGGCCGCAACGGCCAGCAGCCCCCGCGTATCGAAGGGTGACGGCCATGGGAAAGAAGAAACAGGAAACGGCCGGCCCAGCGCAGCTCGAGTGGTACGGCGACGTGCCGCGGTCGATCCGTCTGCACAGCTTCGTTGGCCTAACGGTGCTTTTCGCTTCGTTTGGCGGTTTCGGATATTGGGCCGCAACCGCGCCGCTTGCCTCTGCAATCATTGCCCAGGGCAGTTTCGTTGCGACCGGCAACAACAAGGTTGTCCAGCACCTTGAAGGCGGCATCATCAAGGAAATGATGGTTGGCGAAGGCGCAACCGTCAAGGAAGGCGACGTACTGCTGACGCTCGACCAGACAGCCGCCCTGACCAACGAACGCATGTTGAACTTGAGGCGTCTGCGCCTGGAGGCGGTTGTGGCGCGGTTGAGGGCGGAAGCACAGGGAACAAATGAATTCAAGGCTCCCGAGATCGTCATGGCAGAGGCCAGCGATCCGGACGTCAATGCGATTATCCAGAGCCAGAACGTGGTCTTTCACAGCAAACGGGTCAAACTCGAAGAACAGCTGAACCTCATCGAGAAGAACATCAAGTCGCTGGAATATCGCTTCGATGGCTACAAGGGACAGCGCGAATCCTTCGAGCGGCAGCTGTCATTGCTGTCGGACGAGCGGGACTCCAAGGCGCGACTCGTCAAGGTCGGCTATATGCGCAAGACCGATCTACTGGCCATCGAGCGCGCCATCGCCGATGCGATGGGCGATATTTCGCGCCTGAATGGTGAGCTGAACGAGAGCGAGGCAGAAATCGCCAAATTCCGCCAGGAGGCAGTCATTGCGGTCAATTCCAACAAGCAGGCGGCACTCGATGCGCTGGAGACGGCCGAATCCGATCTCGACAGCGTTCGGGAACAGGCCCGGGAAGCAACCGGCGTCCTGGAGCGTACGGTCATCCGCTCGCCTGTGACAGGTACGGTCGTACGCTCCTATTACCATACTGCCGGCGGTGTTATCACCACCGGAAAACCGATCATGGAAATTCTGCCGGCCCATGTGCCGCTGATCCTGGAGGCGCAGGTATTGCGTACCTCCATCGATCAGCTTCACGAGGGCCAGACGGCGGCGATCCGTCTCACTGCCCTCAACAGACGCACGACGCCGGTCCTGGAAGGAAAGGTCTTCTATGTTTCGGCAGATTCGGTCGAGGAAAACTCCGGCTTGTCCGTCAAGGACGTGTACATCGTGCGTGTGCAAATTCCCGACTCTGAAATTGCCCGCATTCACAATTTCCACCCGGTTCCCGGCATGCCGGCCGAAGTGCTGATCCAGACCTCGGAGCGTACCTTCTTCGAATATCTGAGCAAGCCAGTTGCCGACAGCATGTCGCGCGCGTTCAAGGAGCGTTAAACACAGAAATGGCCGAAGCACTCAACGAAATGATCTGATATAATCCATGTATCATCAACGTTGAGCCGAGGGAGTTCAGCATGACGGCCATGTCCGATGTGTTATTGAGGGTTGGCCGGCTAAACTATGTTTGGACGAATACAGAAAGCCTGCTGATCTATATTATCGCCCATCTTCTCAACGTGGAGAAGGAAGCTGCAGTGGTTGTTTTTCTGACACTCAACACGACGCGCGCGCGCATCGATCTCGTCGAGCGTCTCGCAAAGCTTCCTTCGACTCCGGCTGCGGACCGCAAGGCCGTTCTTTCGTCCATGTCGCGCCTGAAGAAGGAATCGAAGATGCGCAACAAATACAATCACTGCATCTATTCCTTCGATGAGAAGGGCGAAATATCCAGCACGCAACTCATGCGCCTGGTGGAGGACGACAAGGAAATCCGCTACGGAAAGATCGAGCAGATGAATGACCGGGAAATCGAGCTTCTTGAGAAATCGATTGCTGAGATCGTCAATATCAGCAAGGCGCTTTGGGCCTTCATCCACGCAAGCCCGCGGATCGTGGCACTCTGATATTGCTGTCTGAAAACAATCGCTTCGGGCTAATCCGATTTCGTCCCAAGGAATCACCCGGACGGTTTATTTGAAGATCGATGTTTCTCACTAGACTGGATTCTCCCGAATTACGTATGGGGTATTGGGAGGGGGCATGCGCATCGATATCATTGATACGGTAGCCGGCTTCGATGCCGTACGCGATAACTGGGATCAGGTTTATCGGGACGATCCGGACGCCCAACATTTCCTCTCCTGGACATGGCTCAAAGACTTTCTTGCGCACCGTGGCCGTTGGTTTGTCCTGGCGCTGCGCGAGCGGCAGCGGGATGCTCGCTATGTTGCCTTTTTGCCGCTCAGGTTGCTGACCAAACTCGATGAGCAGAGCGGGCTTTTCTATGACGAAATCGTCATGGGCGGAAATTATTCGGCCGACTATACCGGCCTCCTCGTCATGCCCGGCTACGAGCAAAAAGCCATCGACGGCTTTGCGGCCTACCTCAAACAGCAGAACTGGACGCATCTTCGGCTGGAACATTTCAGCGGGCCGGCGGAACGCCGGGAGAAGATGATCACGGCGCTGCAGGGGCCGCTCGTCATGTTTCGTGATAATGCCCCGACCAGCAAAGACAATATCGACAATACGATCTGCCCGGTCGTCTTTTTGCCTGAGAGCTGGGACGATTATCTGGAGCAGAAGATGAGCAGTCAGACGCGCCAGAAGCTGCGTCGCTTCCTGCGCAAGCTCGATGGCGACGAGGGCTACCGGATCACCATGGCGACGCCCGACACCATCGATCGGGACCTTCGCATTCTTTTCGATTTCTGGCGCACACGGTGGACGGAGCGCAAAGGAGCGGAGCGAACGGAGCGGCTCATCAATTCCACCCGCGAAATGCTGATGGACTGCTTCAGGAGCGGCACGCTCGACGTCCCGGTCTTCTGGTTCGGTGAACAGCCGCTCGGCGTCCTCGCCAACATCATCGACCGCCCGAAAAAGACGATCCTCTTCTATATCACCGGTCGCGACGAGAACTGGAGGACGCCATCTCCCGGTCTGGTGCTGCATGGCTATTGCATCCGCCGGGCCATCGAGGACGGCTTCCGTTTCTATGATTTCCTGCGCGGAAACGAAGCTTACAAATACGCCTTCGGCGCTGACGAGCGGCGGATCAGTTATACGCTCTTCAGGACCCGCAACGGACACAATCTCGGCGGCGTCCTGCATCCGCGCAGCGTCAACTATGCCTACCAGCAGGCGCTCGAAATGTATCAAAAGGGCGAAAAGGGAAGGGCCGAGATTGTCTTCACCCAGATTCTGCAATCCTCGCCGGGCCATGTGGGCGCCGAATTCGGCATTGCTAACCTGCTCTTCGACCGGGGGAAGCTGACCGAAGCCCTTGCTGCCTATCAGTCGCTGCTGGAGCGCACCGCCGAGCCGCTGCCGATCTCGCTTCGTCTTGGAGATACGCAACTGGCGCTGAAGCTCTATGAGGACGCGGTCGTGACCTTCCGTCGCGTCGGCGAGCAGGCACCCCATGTGGTACAGGCCCGCTATAAGGAGGGTATCGCGCTCATCGCAGCTCGCCATCTCACGCAAGCCGAGACAGTCCTCGCGGCGATCCAGGATATCCATACCGACGATCCGGCAGCCATTCCCTATACCCAGCTTGCTTCCGTTGCGCTCGAGCGCCTACGCCAGCATAATGCGGCACTGGCAGCCGACGAGCAGGTCCCACAAGGTATGATGGGACTGCCGCGAAAACGCGGCGGCGAAAAACGCCGCCCCCGCATGCACTAAAATCCTTGGCAAGCATGTCGCTCAAAGCCGCTGCGCTGCTGCGCAATGCTTCGGGCCTGCAGAGTTCAGGCACCTGTTTCGGTCTGGTGCCTGATATCATCAGCGAGCGGATGCAAGATATCGGCCGGCAGGGTGCCGACAAGGCTGTAGCCCATGCCGCCGGATGCCCAGCTCCAGCCTTCAACATTTCCCTCAGCATGCGGGGCCATGGGCTTGTTCTGATCGACGAGCATGGGCCGCGTCAGCACGACGAGACGCGTTCCCCGATTATCGTCATACATCAGCATCAATCCGGCACCATGCGACGTCGAGATCATCCTGCCACCCATTAGGCGATAGCCCGATCCGGAGAGATCCGGCACTACCGGTTTTCGGCCCATGCGCTCCGTCGCCCAGTCGACGAGTTCGGCCATATTGTCGGCACGAAGCTCGACCGGCCTTATTTTATCGGGAGCGTAAGTGGCGAAGCTGTCGGCTGCTTCATCAGCGAGCGCCACTATGCCTTCGCCTGGATGCCGATACATTCCATGCAGCATCCAGCCCCCTGAACCGCCTGCGACGAGAAGAACGACAGCGGCAGCCGCCATACGCCATAAGGGCAGCCGGCCCGGCTTGCGCGCTTCCAGCAGATGGCTGAGGTTCAGCCGGCTCGGGATCGGTTCTTCGGCGACGGCGCTGAGCGCAGTCCGCAAATCGAGCCGCTGCCTGCCGTAACTATCGATTCGCGCGGCGATATCAGGATGGGTTTCAAGATAGGCGCAAACCTCGGCTTCACGTGCCTCATCCAGCGCACCGTCCACAAATCCGTGGAGATCATCCTCGGTGATCGGTTTTACGCTCATTTTATTCTCCGAAGATGGGCGGCTGCCCCCTGTGTTGCCTGCCCGGGGTTCTCCAACATCTGCCTTAGCCGCTCACGGGCGCGCGACAGGCGCGACATGACGGTGCCGATCGGGATCGCCAGGACCTCGGCTGTTTGCGAATAGGACAGATCCTCGACCGATACCAGCAGCAAGACGCTGCGCTGCTCTTCGGGAAGCAGCTCCAGCGCCTGAAGGATATCGCGGCTCATCAGGCTGTCTTCCTGTGTCGGCTGGCGGGCAAACGCACTTTCATCCACCTTCTCAATGGGCAGATGTTCGCCACGGCGTGCATTCTGCTTCAACCGGTTGACGGCAAGATTATGAAGGATGGCGAATACCCAGGTGCGCGGATCGTCGTTTCGGCGATGATGCCAATGAGCAATGACCCGCTCCAGGCAATCCTGAACGAGATCGTCGGCTGCCGTTGCATCTTTCAACAATCCGCGGGCATAGCGGCGGAGCGCCGGTATGATCGGTTCGACAAGCTGCAGAATATCACTCATGAGAGGCTTACCTTCAGGAGCTTTCGCCCGCGACCCTATCACAGGCCGCGGGCGAGAGGGATTTACTTCGCTTCGACCTGGACGACTTCGGCTGGCCCCTTATCCCCCGAGGCAGTGATGACGAGATAGCGGCGCTCAGCCTTCTCGCTGCTCTGGACGATCTGCCGGATGGGGCCAACGGCATTGACGATCGCCGAACCGGCCGGGTTTGTCATGAATGAAGCCAAGGGTTGAAGATCACCAGAACCGTCAGCCCGCGTGGAGAGTGCGAGGATATAAGGTTTCTTGGGCTGCAGGCCGGTCACGGATGCCTGCAGCACCTGTGACAGACCTTGGTCGAAAAGAGAAACACTCGTTGGTGCAACGTCGCTCTGGCTTGCCTTCGGTGCGTGCAGGGCAAGATGCGCCACCTGGCCCGCGATGCCAAGCGGCTGGAGATTCTGCATGCCATCGCCCTCAGGGACTGCATCGGGGACATAGTTGACAGCCTGCGGCGCCTGGCCGATCGGTATCGTCGCGATGACCTTGTTTGTCAGTGTGTCGATTGCTGCAAGCGCATCGGCATTTTCGAGACCCACATAGACGCGCGTACCATCGCCTGATGGCCAGACGCCGTGCGGAAGATTGCCGACAGGAATTGTCGCGACCTGTTGGAAGTTATCCGTGCGATAGACCTTCACCTGATTGAGTCCGCCGACGGAAACATAGGCAAAGTCGCCATTGGCATTGTGAACGATGTTGACGTGATTGGTGATCGGCCCGGTATCGATCGTCTTGATAAGATCAAAGGGTGCTTCGGCGTTAAAGACCTGCGTCTTGCCGGTATCCTTCAGGGTGAACCAGACCTGTTTTCCATCAGGCGTTGCCGCAATATTGGGACAGAAAGGGCTCTCCTGCTTGATGTGGCCGACAATCTGGTGATCGGCGACGGAAACGACTACGGTCTCAGGGTTGAACGAGGAGCAGATGTAACCGTACTTGCCGTCCGGCGAGAAGATTTGCATGCCCGGACCAGCCGGCACCTTGATCTGCATCTTCTCCTCATAAGTATGCGCATCGATGACGGAGATGTAATCCTCTCCGCGAACGGTGACCCAAACTTCGTTGCCGTCGGGTGTAAAGAATGCCTCATGCGGCGAGCGGCCCACATAGGTGGTGTGCTTTACCGTATTCGTGGCCGTGTCGATGAAAGTCACCGAATTCGAGCCGATCGAAACGACGGCCAGCGTTTTGTGATCCGGCGAAAAACCCATGCCATGGACCAGGACCTGCCCCCGATAGAGCGGGCTCAGATTGCCGGGCTGCGGATCGCCGAGACGGATGACGCCGAGCAGTTTGTTTGTGGATGGATCAGTAACTGAAACCGTATTGGAGAACTGTTCGGCAGCATAGACGCGATCCCTGCTGCTGACCGGGATATCCGGATCGGAGACCGCGCCCGGCGCCTGGCCGGCGAAGCTCACTGAGGGCGCCAGCATCGTGCCGGCGAGAAGGCTGAGGGCGAGAAGGCTAGACTTCATGACAGGGTCCTTTCAGTTGCCCATTTTCATATTCGGATCCATAGCCGGCATCATCGACATGCCGGCGCCGGAGGGAACGGGAGTTTGCGGGGGAATTTGAGTTGGCGCCGGATCCGAAGGCGGAAGAGGATCACCTAGAGCCAGTCGCATCGCAGCAATTTCCTGCTGCTGATCGACGATGATTTCCTGGGCAATGCGCTTGAGCTGCTCATTGCTGCCGTAGCGCAGATAGGTCTGCGCCATATCAATCGCCCCTTGATGATGAGGGATCATCATCTCCACAAAATCCCTGTTGACGTCGCCCGTCGGCCTCACCGCCATGTCGTTCATCATCTTCGCCATGGCGGCGTCATTTTCCGACAGAAACGGGGCCTCTTCCGTAACCGCGGAGGTGGCATGTTGATGCGATGCAGGGTCGTCGGCAAAGGCAGAAGCGGACAGGATCACGAAGATCGGCGCTGCCAGCGGAAGGAATCCTTTTCGGGAAAAGACGTTCATGCGGGCTCCTTTTCATGCAGAGCGGTTTCATGAACGTAGACAACAGCACTGTTGTTTTATTCCGATTGGTCTGGATATTTTTCCGCGAGCAGAAGGCCCTTGTTTGTGGCTGGCCGAGCGCCTCGCTTCGTCCTGACGGTGAGGGAAGAGAGCGCCGCGGGAATGCACGGCCATTCCGCGCCGTTACCTTTTCCGACTCGGAAGAGGCCGAAGACGCCGAGCATCAGGCTCGCGACGAACTTCAGGCTGTTTTCCGGACCGTCAACAGGGGCTTGTGGATGAATATGCCGATATTGAGAACCAGGACGCCAGGCTCCGAGGCTGGCGTAGCTCAGCATGCCAAGTGGCCCCAGTGGCGATGACGACGAAGACCATCGGTCCGATGACTACCGCTCGCAGCTTTGTCGGAATGCGTTTATCACAGGCTTGAGCGGCGTATGGCCACGGCTGGGCCGGACGCGCGCAACGGAAACGGGTGCGTCTCGCTCCACAGACGTTCGTGTTTTGCGCGCGGAGCAGGGCTGCCCAGGGAACTCCAATCGAGACGTTTTTGTCGACCGTCACGCGAACCGATTGTGACAACCTTTGTTCCAGGTTTCGTAAACTTCCTTGTCGTCATCCAATCCCTTCAGCTGCGGCAGAACTTCAGCCCCTCTCTTCTGGAGGGCCTGCCGGGGAGATCGAGCGAAGCTCACACAAATTGGAAATCCGCCGACTGCAGGCTCGACACGGCCACGTTCTTCAGCGTGATGGTGTTGTCAGCATCGGCTGTGATGATCGTGTCGTTGCCTGACAGGGTCGATACGGCGAGCAGCGATGCCCAGTCGGCAAAGATCGTGTGATCGATCCTGATCGTATCATGTGCCCCGCCAGCCACCTCGAAATACATGATCGTGTCGTGCCCCCAATTCGGCTCGTAGACGAAAAAGTCCGCGGCCATTCCACCGATAAGGACGTCGTCTCCGGCGCCACCTGTCAGCGTATTCGAGCCGAAGGCATTGCCCACAATCCGATTATCGAGTGCATTGCCTGTTCCGACAAAGGCTTCCCAGCCGTCGGCACCCGAGCTCAAGTTTTCGATGTTTTCTCCCAACGTATAGTTGGCGAGGGACGTTTGCACCTGGTCGATCCCTTCACCGGCATTTTCGATGACGGCGTCTCCGGCGCTGTCGACGATGTAATAGTCGTTGCCCTTGCCGCCGATCAGCGTATCGCTACCGTCTCCGCCGTTCAGCGTGTCGTTGCCGGCACCCCCGGTGATCGTATTGGAGAGCGCATTGCCGATACCAGTAAAGTC
>Ga0209129_1001553_pt1 | contig 12628 bp, 11 predicted proteins | sample AraplaMF_Col_mMS_FD_184257 | JGI IMG/M metagenome (GOLD analysis project Ga0209129, IMG submission 184257) | Arabidopsis root microbial communities from the University of North Carolina, USA - plate scrape MF_Col_mMS (SPAdes) (version 3) | ecosystem: Host-associated > Plants > Roots > Endosphere... | reverse complement strand
TGCGTTCTTTCCGGGAGGCGATCGCCCACGGCCACGACACGACCGGAAAGCGGCCCCGCGACGGGGCGCAATGCCACCGTGCAGCGCGATTCCGTGGGGGCGGCCACATCGCGCGCATCGAGGTCGGCATCGTCGCGGACGAGCATGCGGCAGTCGCCGAGCGACAGGCTGTCTCCCGCACGCAGCAGCGCGCGCTCGCGCACCGGTCGCGCGTTGACGTAAACGCGGCCGACACCGGCTTCGACGGACAGCACCATGCCGCGACGGTCGCGCTGGATGGTGACGTGTCGCGGCGCGACCTGGGGTTCGGAGACGACGAGGTCGTTGTCGTCCCCGCGGCCGATCGTGAGCACGGGTCGTGACCAGTGGAAATCACCGCGAGCCGAGCTGACGAATTCGATGCGCATGGAGGAACCGGGACGTTGACGACGCGACTTTAGCAGAGTGGGCTATCTGATTGAACGCAAAGGTCTCCACACGATGCATTCCATCCGCTGTTAGACTCCCGCCTTTTCCAGCGACGAGGACGCCACGATGGCGAAGATCGACATCCGCCGCCCGCACGGCAAGACGATCGCGGAAGCCCGCGCCGTGGTCGACAAGGTCGCCGCGCGCATGAACGAGAAACTCGGCACCGAAGGCAGCTGGCAGGGCGACACCTTCCAGTTCGCACGATCGGGCGTGAAGGGCGCCATCGCCGTAACGCCGGCCGACGTCCACGTCACCGCGGAGCTCGGCATGCTGCTTTCGCCCATGAAGGGCATGATCGAGAGCGAAATCCGGCAGAAGCTCGACGAGCACTTCGCCTGACGTACCCCGCCCCGCCTGAGCCGGCGGGTGGCTTGATCCCAGCCCCTATGCCATAATAGGGGACTTATGCGGCCACTCCGGCCGTGCATCGACCCGGAACACATGGCAAAAGACGACGTCATCGAAATGGAAGGCACGGTCCAGGAGACCCTGCCCAACACCATGTTCCGCGTGCAGCTCGAGAACGGGCACGTCATCACCGCCCATATCTCCGGTCGCATGCGCAAGCATTACATCCGTATCCTCACGGGCGACAAGGTGAAGGTCGAAATGACCCCTTACGACCTCACGAAGGGTCGCATCACGTACCGCATGAAGTAAGGCGCGCTTCGCGCCGGCTTCGCCGGAACATGAAAAAAGCCGCGGCATGCCGCGGCTTTTTTGTGTGCCCATGAAAGTGGGCCCCGGAGGGCCCACCGTTTCTCAGGCTTCCGCCGTCGCCGGCTCGGCCGACTCGGTTTCCACGTGCAGCTCGTCGCCATCCACCGACAGGGTGACCTTGCCGCCTTCGGCCAGCTTGCCGAAGAGCAGCTCGTCGGCCAGGGCACGCTTCACCTTGTCCTGGATCACGCGGGCCATCGGGCGGGCACCCATCTGCGGGTCGAAGCCATGCTCGGCGAGCCAGCGGCGCGCCTCCGGCGTGACGTCCACCGCCACCTTCTTCTCCGCGAGCTGGGCTTCCAGCTCGATGAGGAACTTGTCGACCACCCGCAGGATGTGGTCGAAGTCGAGGGCGTTGAACTGCACGATGGCGTCCAGACGGTTGCGGAACTCCGGCGTGAACAGGCGACGGATGGTTTCCATCGAGTCCAGCGTGTGGTTCTGCTTCACGAAGCCGATGCCGCGACGCGAGGCCAGCTGCGCACCCGCGTTCGTGGTCATCACGATGATCACGTTCTTGAAGTTCGCCTCGCGACCGTTCGTGTCCGTCAGCACACCGCGATCCATGACCTGGAGCAGGATGTTGTAGACGTCCGGATGGGCCTTCTCGATTTCGTCGAGCAGCAGCACGCAGTGCGGATGCTTGGTGATCTGCTCGGTGAGCAGCCCACCCTGGTCGAAACCGACATAGCCCGGAGGGGCGCCGACCAGGCGCGAGACCGAATGGGCTTCCATGTACTCCGACATGTCGAAGCGCACCATCTCGATACCCAGCTGCATCGCGAGCTGCCTGGTCACTTCCGTCTTGCCGACGCCCGTGGGGCCCGCGAGCAGGAAGCTGCCGATCGGCTTCGACGGATCGCCAAGACCCGAGCGCGCCATCTTGATCGACGAGGCCAGCGCTTCGATCGCGCCGTCCTGACCGAATACCACCATTTTCAGGTTGCGCTCGAGGTTGCGCAGCACGTCGCGATCCGACGCCGAGACCTGCTTGGCGGGGATACGTGCCATCTTGGCCACGATGTACTCGATCTCGGGCACATCGACCTTGCCGGTGCGCTCGTCTTCCGGGAGCAGGCGCTGGCGGGCACCGGCTTCGTCGATCACGTCGATGGCCTTGTCCGGCAGCAGACGGTCGGGAATGTGCTTGACCGAGAGGTCGACCGCCGCACGCAGGGCCTCGCCGGTGTATTCCACCGAGTGATGCTCTTCGAAGCGAGTCTTCAGGCCCTTCAGGATCTCGATGGAGTCGGCCACGGTGGGCTCGACGACGTCGATCTTCTGGAAGCGGCGAGCCAGGGCGCGGTCCTTCTCGAACACGCCGCGGAACTCCTGGAACGTGGTGGAGCCGATGCAGCGCAGCTCGCCCGAGGCAAGCATCGGCTTGATCAGGTTGGAGGCGTCCATCGTGCCACCCGACGCCGAGCCCGCACCGATGATGGTGTGGATCTCGTCGATGAAGAGGATGGCGTTCGGCTGCTTCTTCAGCTGGCCGATCACGGCCTTGAGGCGCTTCTCGAAATCGCCGCGGTACTTGGTGCCGGCCACGAGCGCGCCGAGGTCGAGCGACCAGATCGTGCAGTCTTCCAGCACTTCCGGCACCTGGCCCTCGACGATGCGCTTGGCCAGGCCCTCGGCCAGCGCGGTCTTGCCCACGCCCGCCTCACCCACGTAGAGCGGGTTGTTCTTGCGGCGGCGGCAGAGCACCTGGATGGTGCGCTCCACTTCGTCCTGACGCCCGATCAGGGGGTCGATCTTGCCCTGGATGGCCAGCTCGTTCAGGTTCGAGGCGTATTCGCTGAGCGGATTGCCCTTGCCTTCCCCACCGTCTTCGCCATCACGCTCGACGTTGGGCGCCGCGGCGGCCGACTCGTCGCCGATCTTGGCGATGCCATGGGAGATGTAGTTGACGACGTCCAGGCGCGTAATTTCCTGCTGGTGCAGGAAATACACGGCATGGGAGTCCTTTTCGCCGAAGATGGCCACCAGTACGTTGGCGCCGGTGACTTCCTTACGGCCCGAGGACTGGACGTGATAGACGGCGCGCTGGAGCACGCGCTGAAAGCCCAGGGTGGGCTGGGTGTCGCGCTCGTCGCCGGCCGGCAGCACCGGCACGGTTTCGGCGATGATCCGCTGGAGATCCGCCGCGAGGCGCGGCAGGTCGACGCCGCAGGCCCGCAGGGCGGACAGGGCTGAGGTGTTTTCGGTCAGGGCGAGCAGCAGGTGCTCGACCGTCATGAATTCGTGGCGCTGTTCCCGGGCCTGCTTATAGCAGTGCCCAATGGTGACTTCGAGATCCTTGCTGAACATACGGACCGTCTCCGATAGCTGTGGGCGGCGGGGACCTGCCCCTGTTGTTGCCGCATGAACTCCAGATGGGGGATCGGCTACATCTTTTCCATAGTGCACAACAGTGGGTGCTGATGAGACCGTGAGTATTCGTTGACCTGGGTCACCTTGGTTTCTGCCACCTCTCGGGTGAATACGCCGCAGACGCCCTTGCCCCGCGTGTGGACATGAAGCATCACCTGCACCGCCCGCTCCTGATCCATGCCGAAGAAACTGCGCAAGACCTCGATCACGAAATCCATGGGCGTGAAGTCGTCGTTCAGCAGGACGACCTGGAACAGCGGGGGCCGCGCGGTTTCGGGACGGGATGTCTCGACGGCAAGTCCGTGTCCTCGGTCGCTTTCCTGATCGTGTTCGTGTTCTTGGGACATTAATTCGGAACCTTCGGTACGCGATTCGTTTATACACCGGAAATCGGCTGGTCTTGCCGGTCGATTTCCACAGGTAATGGCACAATATGCCTTTTTCCAGAGCCACCTACGCCGTAAAGCCGATGCCCGAGCCGACTTCCGCCATTGAAACCGTCTGGTGCCCACGGGCGACCGTGGCCTGCGTGATCGCGCGCGGCGACCGTTTCCTCATCGTGGAAGAGGAGATCGACGGGCGTCTTGCTTACAACCAGCCCGCGGGCCATCTGGACCCGGGCGAGACACTGCACGCCGCCGCCGTCCGCGAGACGCTCGAAGAAACCGGCCATTACGTCGCGCTCGATGCCTTCATCGGCGTCTGGCAATGGGTGAGCTCCGAGCACGGGCAGCAGGTGTTGCGCTTCGGTTTTGCCGGACATGTGCTGTCACACGACGCCGCCCTGCCCCTCGACACGGGCATCCGGCGCGCCATCTGGCTGCGCCGCGACGAGATCGAGGCGCTGGGCACGCGGCTGCGTACCCCGCTGGTGCTGGAGACGATCGACGCGTGGCTCGACGGACGCCGACTGCCGCTCGATGTCGTTTCGAGCTTGCTGCCCGGAGCGCGCGCGTGAAGGTGATCCTCGGCGTTTCCGGCGGCGTGGACTCCTCGGTCGCGGCCCTCCTGCTGAAGCAGGCGGGGCACGAGGTCGAGGGCATGTTCATGCAGAACTGGGAAGAAGACGACCGCTCGGGCCCGTGCACCACCGACGACGACCGCAAGGACGCCGTCGCCGTGTGCGGCCGGCTGGGCATTCCGTTTCACGCGCGCAATTTCGCGGGCGAGTACTGGGACGGCGTCTTCGCCTACTTCCTCGCCGAATACGCGGCGGGCCGCACGCCGAACCCCGACGTGCTGTGCAATCGCGAGATCAAGTTCAAGACGTTCCTCGATCACGCGCAGGCGCTCGGCGCGGAGAAGATCGCGACGGGCCATTACGCGCGCGTCGACTTCCACGAAGGCCGCTATCGCCTGCTGCGCGCGGTGGATGCCGCCAAGGACCAGAGCTATTTCCTGCATGCCCTGGGCCAGAAGCAGCTCGCCGCCACGCTGTTCCCGGTGGGCGAGATCGAAAAGCCGCTCGTGCGCGAGATGGCGCGCGAGGCGGCCTTGCCCACGCACGCGAAAAAGGACTCCACGGGCATCTGCTTCATCGGCGAGCGCGATTTTCGCGCGTTTCTGTCGCAGTACCTTCCCGCGAAGCCCGGCGCGATGGTCGATCCGGACGGCCGGGTCATCGGCGAGCATCAGGGCGTCATGTATTACACGCTCGGGCAGCGCAACGGTCTTGGCATCGGCGGTCGCGCCGACGCGCCGAACGAGCCGTGGTACGTCGTGGGCAAGGACGTCGCGTCCAACACGTTGATCGTGGCGCAGGGTGGCGAGAATCGCTGGCTGCAGTCCACGCGACTCGTCGCCACCGACGTCACCTGGGTCGCGGGCGAGCCGCCCGCCCTTTCCTTCCGCTGCACGGCCAAGACCCGTTACCGTCAGGCCGATCAGTCATGCACGGTCGAGGTACGCGCGGATACGCTGCACGTCGCGTTTGACGAACCGCAGCGCGCCGTCACGCCCGGCCAGTCCGTGGTGCTGTACGACGGCGATGTGTGCCTCGGCGGCGCGGTCATCGCGACGACCGACGCGCCCTACGGCGGCCTATCATGACGACGCCGCGCCACCCCTTTCCTTTCGAGCTTTTCGCATGAACGAAGAACGCGTCCTCGCTCTGGCGGGCGTCTTTCAGGGTGCCTCGCTCGCCCAGCAGCTGGCGACCGAGGGTCGTTGCGACGAAGCGCAGTACGAGGCCAGCCTCGCCAGCGTGTTCCGCATCGACGCCGACTCCGTCGCCGGCGTCTATGGTGGCGTCGCAGGTGTGCGGCGCGGCCTGCGCACGCTGGTCGACCAGTTCGAAGACCAGACGCGCGACGTCGCCGTGATGCGCATGGCCATCACGGTGCTGCGCCTCGAGCGATCGCTCTCGCGCAACCGCGGTCTGCTCGACCGCCTCCGCGAGGGCATCGTCGCCACACAGCGGCAAGTCGAGCACTTCGGGCTCGGCCATCCGAACGTGTCCGCACGGCTGGCCGAAATCTACTCGTCCACGCTTTCCACACTGAAACCCCGCGTGATGGTGACCGGCAACCCGACGCATCTGCAGCAGAAGGCGAACGTCGATCGGGTGCGCGCGGCCCTGCTCGCCTCCGTGCGCTCGGCCGTGCTCTGGCACCAGATCGGTGGCCGGCAATGGCAGCTGCTGATCTCGCGCAAGCAGTGCGCGATGCTCGCGCGCGGGCTGCTCACGGGCTCGACGCTGGATAACGGCGGCTGACGTGTCCGGTGGGAGCCAGCCTGCTGGCGAAGGGTGCTTGCCGCGAGCACCCTTCGCCAGCAGGCTGGCTCCCACCTCTTACCCCGCCACCTGCCCAGCTGCATCCAGTCCGGGAATCGCCTCCGCCAGCGCCCGCAACAGATCGCCGAACCGGGCGAGATCCTCCCGCCACGGCGTCGCACTGCGCCAGAACAGCGAGATGTGCCGCCCCGGCCGCGCCCCCTCCACCGCCGCCAGCACCACGTTCGGGATCGACCCGAGGCGGTCGTGCGCGAGGATCGGCACCAGCGTGTAGCCACCGCGCAGCGCCACCAGCGTGGCGAGGCTTTCCAGGCTGAGGTCCTGGATGCGCTCAGGGCGCGCCGATCCCGTCATGCCCAGATCCGACATGCCGTTGCCGTGGCTTTCGGTCATCAGCGTGGCGTCGGCGGCATCGAGTTCGGAAAGCGCCACCGACGGTCGCCCCGCGAGGGCGTGACCGCGGTGCAGCAGCAGTTCGTACGGCTCGAAGAACAGGTCCGTGGCATCCAACCCCGTCACCGTGGCGGTCGGCGGCGCCAGCACGGCGTCGAGTTCTCCCTCCTGCAACCGCCGCAGCAGGCCCCGCGGCTTGCCCTCGGAGATCGTCAGGCGGGCGCCGGGAAAGCGTTGCGGGAACGGTTCGATGAAGTGAGGCAGCAGGTAGGGGCCGAGGGTCGACGGCACGCCGAGCCTCAGCTCGCCCCCGAACGCCACGTCGCCGGCCCTGGCCGCATGCTCCAGGTGCTCGGCCGAGGCCAGCACCTCTTCTATATAGCCGAGCAGGCGCTGCCCGCTGGCGGTGGGCACCACCCGCCGGCCGCCGCGCTCGAACAGGGGCACCCCGAGGGCCTGCTCCACCTTCTGCACCTGGTGGGAAAGACCAGACGGGCTGATGTACATCGCGCGTGCAGCGCTGTTGAAGCTGCCTTCACGCGCCACGGCCTGCACCAGCGCGAGGTCGCGCAGGGATACCGACGACAGCGCCATCGAAATCATCGAACGCTGCATGCCATCAAATACGTTTGCGCCCATGCGGCCCCGCCCTCATCCTTTTGCCGCCCGAAATCGCGCGGCCAGCCCCAGCGAACCGGCATTCTAGCCGGGACCGGTCTCACGACGGTCGCACTGCGGCGGCAGACTGCGCGATAATCGACGCCTTTGGACGGCCCCTCACCGGTCCGCCCGGCCTCCCCAGCAAAGAACGTCACGCCAGGAGTACAGCATGAAAGACTCGTTCTCGGTACGAGACAGCATCGAAGTCAACGGCAAGCGCCACAGCATCGCCAGCCTGGCCAAGTTCGGCGAAAAGTTCGACATCAAGCGCCTGCCCTTCTCGATGAAGATCCTCCTGGAGAACCTCCTCCGCCAGGAAGACGGCGTCAACGTCACGGCGAAGGAAATCGAGGCCGTCGCCAAGTGGGACGCCAAGGCCGAGCCCGACACCGAAATCTCGTTCATGCCCGCCCGTGTGGTCCTCCAGGACTTCACCGGCGTGCCCTGCGTGGTCGACCTCGCCGCCATGCGCGACGCCGTCGCCAAGCTCGGCGGCGATCCGAACCGCATCAACCCGCTGGCGCCCGCCGAACTGGTCATCGACCACTCGGTGCAGGTCGACGCCTTCGGTTCCGAATCGGCCCTCGAAAAGAACGTCGAAATCGAATTCGAGCGCAACCAGGAGCGTTACTCGTTCCTGCGCTGGGGCCAGAAGGCCTTCAACAACTTCAAGGTCGTGCCGCCGCGCACGGGCATCGTCCACCAGGTGAATCTCGAGAACCTGGCCCGCGTCGTGTTCGTCAACGACGAAGGCGGCGAGTCCTTCGCCTACCCGGACAGCGTGTTCGGCACCGACTCGCACACCACGATGATCAACGGCATCGGCGTGCTCGGCTGGGGCGTGGGCGGCATCGAGGCCGAGGCCGCGATGCTCGGCCAGCCGTCGTCCATGCTGATCCCGCAGGTCGTCGGCTTCCGCCTGACCGGCAAGCTGTCGGAAGGCGTGACCGCCACCGATCTGGTGCTGACCGTCACCCAGATGCTCCGCAAGCTCGGTGTCGTCGGCAAGTTCGTCGAGTTCTTCGGTAACGGCCTGCAGAACCTGCCGCTCGCCGACCGCGCGACGATCGCCAACATGGCCCCGGAGTACGGCGCTACCTGCGGCATCTTCCCGATCGATCAGGAAGCCCTGAACTACCTGCACCTGTCCGGTCGCGACGACGCGCAGATCAAGCTCGTCGAAACCTACGCGAAGGCGCAGGGCCTGTGGCACGACGCCAACTCGCCGGAGCCGGAGTTCACCACTGTCCTCTCGCTCGACCTCGCCGACGTCAAGCCGTCGATGGCCGGCCCGAAGCGTCCGCAGGACCGCGTGCTGCTCGAAGGCGTGCAGCAGAGCTTCCTCGACGTCGTCGGCCCGCTCACCGCGAACCGCAAGGTGCGCAATGGCGATGTCACCCGATTCAGCAACGAAGGCGGCGGCACGGCCATCGGCAACGAAGCCAACGGCATCAACGAAGAAGGCGTGCTGGTCAGCAAGGACGGCAAGGACTTCCGCATCAACGACGGCTCGGTGGTCATCGCCGCCATCACGTCGTGCACCAACACGTCCAACCCGGCCGTGATGCTCGCCGCCGGCCTCGTCGCCAAGAAGGCCGCCGCGCGTGGCCTGACGTCGAAGCCGTGGGTGAAGCCGTCGCTCGGACCGGGCTCGCTCGTCGTCACCGAATACCTCGAGAAGACCGGCCTGCTCAAGGAGCTGGAAAAGGTCAACTTCTACGTCGTCGGTTACGGCTGCACCACCTGCATCGGCAACTCCGGCCCGCTGCCGGCCGAAATCAGCAAGGGCATCGCCGAGGGCGATCTCGCCGTGGCGTCCGTGCTGTCGGGTAACCGCAACTTCGAAGGCCGCGTGCATCCCGAAGTGAAGATGAACTACCTGGCGTCGCCGCCGCTGGTGGTCGCCTACGCCCTCGCAGGCACGCTGAACATCGACCTGACCAGGGACGCGATCGGCACGGGCAGCGATGGCCAGCCGGTCTACCTGAAGGACATCTGGCCGAGCAACCAGGAAATCTCCGACCTCATCGCCACCGCGATCAACCCGGAGATGTTCAAGGGCGCCTACGCCGACGTGTTCAAGGGCGACAGCCGCTGGAACCAGATCGCCTCGCCGGACGGCCAGACGTACGCATGGGACGATTCCACGTACATCAAGAACCCGCCCTACTTCGACGGCATGTCCGCCGAGGCCGGCACCATCGAAGACATCCACGGTGCGCGCGCCATGGGCATCTTCGGCGACTCGATCACCACCGACCACATCTCGCCGGCCGGCTCGATCAAGAAGGACAGCCCGGCGGGCCGCTTCCTGATCTCGCGTGGCGTGGAGCCGAAGGACTTCAACTCCTACGGTTCGCGTCGCGGCAACGACGACGTGATGGTCCGCGGCACGTTCGCGAACATCCGCATCAAGAACCTGATGCTCGACAACGTCGAGGGTGGCTACACGAAGTACATCCCGACCGGCGAGCAGATGGCCATCTACGACGCGGCCATGAAGTACAAGGCCGACGGCACCCCGCTCGTCGTCATGGCCGGCAAGGAATACGGCACGGGTTCGTCGCGTGACTGGGCGGCCAAGGGCACGCTGCTGCTGGGCGTGAAGGCCGTCATCGCCGAGAGCTTCGAGCGCATCCATCGCTCCAACCTGGTCGGCATGGGCGTGCTGCCCTGCCAGTTCCTCGAAGGCGAGAACGCACAGACGCTCGGCCTCACCGGCGACGAAGTGTTCGACATCACCGGCCTGGAAGGCGGCGAGTCGAAGCGCGCCACCGTCACGGCGAAGCGTGCGGATGGTTCGGTCAAGTCGTTCACCGTGAAGGTGCTGCTGCTGACGCCGAAGGAACGCGAGTTCTTCCGCCACGGCGGCATCCTGCAGTACGTGCTCCGTCAGCTGGCCAAGGCCGCCTGATAAGAAAAGCCCCGGGAAACCGGGGCTTTTTTTTGCGCTTCTGTAGGAGCCGCTATAGCGGCTCCTACAACAGGCGGGTTCTCACAGTGCGCGCTTCCAGCTCGCCGTGAAGCACCGCCACTCCCCGCCCTCCTTCCGCCATCCGGTCTCCACCGAATAGGCCCCCGCGTTGTCGGGCAGCACGCCCGCGCCCGCCGTGAGCGTCACCGTGAACGTCGCGATCATCCGCTCGCCACGGCGCTCGACATCCACGGGCCCCATCAATACGCGCACCTTCTGCCCGCGCACGGCGTACAGCCGCACGAGGTTCGCCAGCGATCGCCGGTCGAGCTGCCCGCCGTTGCCGTCAAAATCGTCCGTGAGGGCGTCCACCGTATCGCCCGCCTTCGCCGCTTCGGCGGCTTCCGCGGTGGCGCCGATGGCGTCGCGCACGCGCTGCTCGTCGGGCGCGTGCCGGCAGCCGGCGAGCATGCCGAGCGCGAGGAACATCGTCAGGAAAGCGATCTTCACCATGCCGTTTTTGTCCTTGCTTTTTGCGTTGCGATGCGGCTTGCCGCTATACGCGGGCGTATGCTCCAATGCCTCGAACGTGGGACGTGGGCGTCCTGCGAACGTTACCTTCTGGAGTGCGTCCGATTCATGAGCATTGAGCGTCCGTGGCTTGACCACTATCCGGCCGGCATTCCCGCCGACATCGACGTCAACGCGTACCGCTCCGTGGCGGCCGTCTTCGAAGAGTCCTTTGAGAAATTTCGTGACCGCCCCGCGTTCTCGAACTTCGGCAAAGTACTCACCTACGGCGAAGTCGACGAGCTCTCCCGCGCCTTCGCGGGTTTCCTCTCCGGCGAGCTCGGCCTGAAGAAGGGCGACCGCTTCGCGATCATGCTGCCGAACCTGCTGCAGTACCCGATCGCCCTCTTCGGCGCGCTCCGTCTCGGCCTGACGGTAGTGAACACGAATCCGCTGTACACGGCCCGCGAACTGCATCACCAACTGGAAGATTCGGGCGCGAAGGCGCTCCTGGTGCTCGACAACTTCGCCGCCACCGCGCAAAAGTCGCTCGACGGCACCAAGGTCGACCACGTGATCACGACCGGCGTGGGCGACATGGTCGGTTTTCCGAAGGGGAACATCATCAATTTCGTGGTGAAGCACATCCGCAAGGAGGTGCCGCCGTTCAGGCTTTCGAAGGAAACCCGTTTCAGGGACGCCCTCTCGCGCGGCAAAGCGCACGCGCTGCCTACGGTGCAGATCGACCACGGCGACCTCGCGTTCCTGCAGTACACGGGCGGCACGACGGGTGTGGCCAAGGGCGCCATGCTCACGCATCGCAACATGGTGGCGAACATGCTGCAGACGCGCCCATGGGTGGCGGGGCACGCGACGCCAGGCGCGGAAACCGTCATTACGGCGCTGCCGCTCTACCACATCTTCTCGCTGACCGTGAATTGCCTGATCTTCACGAGCCTTGGCGGGCTCAATCACCTGATCACGAATCCACGCGACATGAAGGGCTTCGTCAAGGAGCTCCGCGCCACGAAGTTCACCGCGATCACCGGCGTCAATACGCTGTTCAATGGCCTGCTCAACACGCCAGGATTCGACCAGGTCGATTTCTCGCACCTGCACCTCTCGATGGCCGGCGGCATGGCGCTCCAGCGTGCGGTCGCCGAGCGCTGGAAGAACGTCACCGGCAAACCGATCATCGAAGGCTACGGCCTGACCGAAACGTCTCCGGTCGCTTTCGCCAATCGTGTCGACATTACCGACTACACCGGCTCGATCGGCTTCCCCATCCCGGGCACCGATGCGCAGATCCGCGGCGACGACGGCGCCGTACTACCCATCGGTGAGGTCGGCGAACTATGCATTCGCGGTCCGCAGGTGATGAAAGGCTACTGGAGCCAGCCGGAAGAAACCGCGAAGGTGCTCGATGGCGAAGGCTGGTTGCGCACGGGCGACATCGCGCGGATGGATGCCACCGGTCAGGCGTTTATCGTCGACCGCAAGAAGGACATGATCCTCGTCTCGGGTTTCAACGTTTACCCGAACGAGATCGAAGACATCGTCATGCGCCACCCGGGCGTGGGTGAAGTCGCCGCCGTCGGCATCGACGACGAGCATTCCGGCGAAGTGGTGAAGCTCTTCGTGGTGCGCAAGGATCCTTCGCTCACCGTCGAGGCGTTGAAGGAGTACTGCCGCGAGAACCTCACGGGCTACAAGCGCCCGAAGCAGATCGAGTTCCGCGACGCGCTGCCGAAGACCAACGTCGGCAAGATCCTCCGCCGCGAACTGCGCGACGAAGAGCGCAGGAAAGCGAAAGCCTGATCGGCCAGCCGGCGTCGACCGGTCGAAAAACCATG
>Ga0209129_1001551_pt1 | contig 12643 bp, 7 predicted proteins | sample AraplaMF_Col_mMS_FD_184257 | JGI IMG/M metagenome (GOLD analysis project Ga0209129, IMG submission 184257) | Arabidopsis root microbial communities from the University of North Carolina, USA - plate scrape MF_Col_mMS (SPAdes) (version 3) | ecosystem: Host-associated > Plants > Roots > Endosphere ... | reverse complement strand
TGATGTTGCAGAAGCCCAGGGTCGAAACGGCGATGCCGATGGCAATGACCTTGGCGCCGATCGGGCCGAACACGCGGCTCATCACGTCAGCGGCAGGCGTGTTGCTGCGGGCGAGACCGTCGTGCCCGAGCACCGCCAGATAGGCGACGTTGACCAAGGCATACACCACGATCACCGCGAGCATGCCGAAGAACAACGCCCGCGGCAGCGTCCGCTGCGGCTCGCGCACTTCGCCGGCAAGATTATTGAGATAGGTGAACCCCGAGTAGGCAAACAGCACCGGCAGCGCCGCGCCGATGAAGCCCACATCGCCGCGCGCCGGATCGCTCGCCAGCACGCCCGCGCCATCGGCGCCGGCCAGGAACAGCCCGCACACCACCAGCACCGCCACCGCCAGCAGCTTCAGCAGGGTGAACAGGTTCTGCACCTGCGCGCCGAGCTTCAGGCCGAACAGGTTGATGCCGGCCACGAACACCAGCGCGCCGGCCGCCAGCGGCTTGATCGTGCCCGGCGGCAGGCCGAACACGCCGGAGGCGTAGCTGGCGAAGATCGTCGCCACCGCCGCCGCCGAGCCGGAATAGATCACCAGCAGCATGGTCCAGCCGAACAGGAAGCCCGCGAGCGAGCCGAACGCCTCGCGCAGGTACACATAGCTGCCGCCCGCATGCGGGCGCCGCGCGCCGAGCTCGGCATAGCACAGCGCGCCGATCAGCGTGAGCACGCCCGCGCCCACCCACACCAGCAGCAGGGCCAGGCCCGATTCCGTGCGCTGCGCGGCAATGCCGGGATTGAGGAAGATGCCCCCGCCGATGATCCCGCCGACCACGATCATGGCGGCATCCCACGAAGTCAGTCGCCGCATGTAACCGGATGCCGGGGTATCGCTCATGGAGGGGCCGCCCTGTGGAAAAAACTGGCGGCGAGCATGGCGGGTATCGAAGGAGGGGGCAAGCGTTCGGCCGCTCTGGCCGAGCTGGGGCCGAGGGGAACACCCATCGCTTTCCAGGGCACTCGACGATTCCGTACGCAGCCGCGTGCGCTCCAGAGCTCCAGATAAATCCGGGTTACCTGCTTTTTTGCGCTCCCTACGATGCGCAGCCCCATGACTTTCTATGACAGAAATGCCGCCGTCGAAGCGGCCGGGGTTCATCCGCAACGGGGCTGGTTAATGCGCTCCCTTATTCATCAATCTCCAAATCGGTAAATCAAATGACGCATTGGATTTCGAAGACCGACGGCGGCCAGTTCTTCGTCAACGGCCAGATCGGAAGCCAGAAGGTTTCCACGTCCAAGGCGCTGAAGGGCGTGAAAAAGAACGAGCTGATCGGCACCCTGCGTGCCGGCTATATGTGGAACAACGGTCCGCTCTCCTACGGCGCCGAAACCGGTTATGTCGTGCTGGGCAGCGAAAACGGCGTTATTGCCAAGGAGTCCAACGGCGTTTCTCCCCGTATCGTGATGCCTGAGCAGGCGTTGAGGGTCAAGACCAATGGTTGGCTCTTCGGCGGCAACGCAAAGCTGCATATCGGCGACAGCTGGTTCGTGTCCGGCCGTGGCGGCCTGTTCCGCTCCAACCTCAGGGTGCGTACCGGCGAGGTCAACAAGCCCGCGAGTTCGTCCCACAAGAGCACCAAGAACGGCTATTACGCCGGCGTCGGCGCGGGCTACGATTTCAACGAACACTTCGGCCTGGGCGCCAACTTCGACTACTACCGTGCCCGCGTGAATCTCGGGAGCGGCGTGAAAACCATCGGTGGCGGCTATGAAGTCTATGGTGTCACCGCCGAGTATCGGCTCTAAAAAAGCGACATCACCCGGTGTCATCCGATGCAATAGGACAGCGGCCGCTTGATGCGGCCGTTTTCTTTCGGGAGCAAGCCAATCGCGCCAAAAAAACCGGCCCCTCGCGGGCCGGCCAATGTCGTTGAAGCGGCTCCACCGCAGGACATACACCACGGTCGCCGCGAGCATGCCTCCGCTTCAGTCGGCATTGCCGGCGATTCCACGCAATGAATACAGCGGCTCCAGCAGCCACTCGTAGATCTTGCGATGCTCGCCCAGGATGTCCGCCTCGAGTGCCATGCCAGGGCGCAACGGCTCCTGCCGGCCGTAGGTCATGACGGTTTGCGCCTCCAGCGTCACCGACACGCGATAGTACGGTTCGGTGGCCTGGCCGTTACCGGCCAAGGCCGTCGATTCGCCGGGATTGACCGCGCTGCGCGAGATCCGGCGTACCCGGCCGCGATAGTGCCCGAACTTCTGGTACGGGTACGCCTCGTAGCGCAGCAGCACGATGTCCCCCGGCTTGACGAAGCCGATGGCGCGGCTGGGCACCATCAGCTGGGCACGCAGTTCCGAGCCTCTGGGCAGCAAGCTCAGCAAGGGTTGTCCGGCCTTCAACGCCTGGCCCGCTTGCACCAGACGGCTGGCGACCAGGCCTGCGACCGGCGCTTTCATCAGCAGCTCGCCATGGGTCTCCTGCTGCACGCGCTCCTGGTTGAGCAGGGCGCGATCGCGCCGGATCGTCGCCAGCTGTGCCTGCCGCTGTGCCCGCAGTTCGTGCAGGGATTGTTCCATCTGCGCCATGCCGCGGTAGATCGACGTCGCCTGCCGCTCTAGGGTCTGCCGCTCGCCCGTCAGTTCCAGCAAGGCCTGTTCCTGCTGGTTGACCTGCAGCTGGCTGACGTATTTCGCGTGGGCGATGCGTCGATAGCGCTCGAGGGTATCGCGGCCGAGACGAATCTGTTCGCCCCGCGTCGCGAGGGATTCCTTCACCTGGCGCAGTTCCTTGCCTGCCATCGCCAGCTGTCTTGATGCACCGGCCATCTGCGCGTCGATCTGCGCGACCTGCGCGTCTCCCAGTCGCTGCACGTTGAGCTCCCGCACGGCCAGTTCCTGGCGAATGACGGTCAGTACGTCCTGCCCGGCTGCAGTGGCGCGCGGTACGTCGATCCGTGCCAGCGGGTCACCGGCGGCGACCAGATCGCCTTCTTCCGGAAACAGGCGTCCGACCACGCCGGCAACCGGCGCCGCCACGGTGGACAGGCCCAGGCTAGGTACGAGCTGTCCGGTCACGCGCGAGCGCCGGCTGTACTGGCCGCAGACGAGGAAGCCGATCACGGTCGCCGCGGCGGCGACCGAGAACCCGGCCAGCACCCACGGTCGTGCTGGCTGGGCCAGCGAAATTCCGCCGAGCTGGATGCTCCGCCTGGACTCCAGTACTTCGCGGCGAAAGAGTTCGCCCGTCATGCAGGACCGGTGGGCATGGCTTGGGCTGGCCGCGGTGGTGGCCGCCATTCCTTTGCAATGCGGCCGCCATGCAGCACCAGCACCCGGTCGGCGCTGGCGATGGTTTCGGGGCGATGGGCAATGATAATGCGGGTCATCTTGAGCGCACCGACGGCCTCGTTGACCAGGCGTTCGCGCTCCACATCGAGATGGCTGGTCGCCTCGTCCAGGAACAGGAAGCGGGGATTGCGGTAAAGCGCGCGTGCCAGGATCACTCGCTGCTTCTGCCCGCCCGACAGCGTCGTACCCATGTCGCCGATCAGGCTGTGATAACCCATCGGCATGGCTTCGATCTCCTGATGGACTCCGGCACGGCGGGCGGCGTCCTCGACGCAGCGCAAGTCGTAGCCGTCATCGCCGAAGGCGATATTTTCGGCCAGGCTTGCGGCAAACAACTGGTCTTCCTGCATCACCGCGCCGACCCAGCGGCGGAAGTGTCGTGGGCCAAGACGCTGCAGATCTTCACCATCGATGAGGATCGAGCCCGCTGTCGCCGGCAGCAGTCCCAGCAACAGTTTCATCAGCGTGGTCTTGCCGCATCCGGAGGGGCCGACGATCGCCAGCGATTCGCCGTCTTCGACGGCGAAGCTGCAGTCCTTCAACACCCACGGTTCGCCTTCGGCGTAGCGAAAGCCCAGCCCTGTCACCTCCAGCCGCGCGTGCTCGGGCATCGCAGGTTCGGACCGGCCCTGGTCGGCTTCCGGCTCGGCCAGCGCGATGTCCGCCAGGCGTTCCCCATGCAGACGGAGCATGCGAAATTCGACCCACTTGTCGATCAAGGTGGCCACGCGCTGGGCGAACTGGTCCTTGTAGGCCAGGTACGCCACCAACATGCCGACGGAGAAGGCGTCGGAAAGCGCCAGCACCGCGCCGATCCAGATCACCGCAATGCGCTCGGCGCCGAAAATCAGCTGGCTGGCAGAGTTGAAGCCAAGGCCAAGCCTAGCCAGGCAGACTTCACTGTTGAGCGTATCCTGCATCAGGTTGGCATGACGCGAGCGACGCACGGATTCGCAGCCGGCGACTTTCACCGACTGGATGCCGCGGATCGATTCAAGCAGATGGGTCTGCTGCAGCGCGGCCGCGACCAGCTGCCGCTCGGTGCCTGCGCGCAGCGGCCCATAGACCAGCCAGCGCAGGCTCAAATAGAGCGTCGCTGCCAGCAGCGTCACCAGAGCGAGCCTGGCGCTGTACAGGAGCATCATGCCGAGTGTGACCACCGCCATGAGGCCGTCGATGAACGCCTCGACGAAGTGGGTGGTAAGGGTCTGCTGGATCGCCTGCACCGCGCCCATGCGCGAGGTGATGTCGCCGAGGTGGCGCTTCTGGAAGAAGTCCAGGGGCAGGCGGAGCAGGTGGGCGAACACATTGCCCATCCATTGGAAGCCGAGCCGGGTCGAAAGGTAGATGACGCTCCAGCCACGCAGCAGGCCGATGCCCAGCTGCAGCAGCAGGGCAAGACTGAAGCCGAGGCCCAGCACGGCGAGCAGATCGCGGTCGGCCGTGACCAGCACCTGGTCGACCACCCACTGCATGAAGAACGGAGCCAGCAGCACGAACACCTGCAGGGCGACCGACAGGAGCAGGATCGGCGTGATAGCCCGGTACAGGCCGCTGATGCGACCCGTAAGCTGCAGCACGGAAATCCGCGGGAGGGCACGCCGCGACTGGAAGGTCGAGGTCGGCGTCAACTCCAGCGCGATGCCGGTGAAGTGCTTGGAAGCTTCGGTGCGCGGAAGCGTGCGCTTGCCGGCCGCCGGATCATGGACGGTGAGCCGGTCGCGCTTGACCTTCGCCAGCACGACATAGTGGTTCAGGTCCCAATGCAGGATGCACGGCAGGCTGAGTCGATCGAGCTGTTCCAGCTCCAGCCGCAGCGGGCGGCCTTGCATCTGGATCTGCTCCGCAACATGCATCAGCCGCAGCAGGTTCATCCCCCGGAGCGACGCCGGAAAGCGGCGTCGCAGTTCGAACAGGCCGATGCGTTGTCCGTGCGCCGCGGCAATCATGGCCAGACACGCCAGACCACATTCCCCAGTCTCTGTTTGGACGATCGCCTCCATCGTCAATGTGCCAAGGACCGGCAGTCGCCCCGATCGATGGCCGCGGAGGCGAACCACGAGCCCGATGCATGCCGGGTGCAGCACACAACGGGGAAGTGGCTTTCAAAGCGGCAATGCAAACCAGGGCTCCTTCTTGGGTAAAGGTGCCCGCTCCGAAGAAGGGGGCACGGGATGATTCTGGTGTGATTGAAATCAGGGCCGGCATTCGGCGACGTAGAAGACTCCGCGTCGCAGGAATATCGGCGGGCCGAACATGCCCGGTGTGGGGTAATCGCAGATTCCAGGCGCCGTGATCCGCTTCCCGTCGTCTACCAGCCAAATAATGCGGCCGTTGCCGCCGTTGACGGTTTCCAGTTCTTGCATGGTGAGTTCTCGCATTTTCTTTCTTTCCGTTCTGGCAATGCTGCACGGGTAGAAAAACACACGGAGAGCTTGCGCGAAATCGAAAGACGTCCAGCAATCGACGCAAAAACGCCAAAAAAAAACCGGCCCCTCGCGGGGCCGGCCAAAGTCCTGTATCGCTTAAGACGTTTCAGAACGCGCGCAGGAACAGGTCGAAGTTCGCCACGTTGAGCGTGCCGATGCCCGACCCCGGCTCGTAGCCGCCCTTGCCCTGGTAGAACCAGTTGTCGCCCTGGCGGATGTCGTTGAAGCCGCTCCAGCTGCCGTAGCCGAAGATGTTCTGCAGCGCGTACACCTGCGGATTCCAGAAGCCCACGCGGTGGCCGGCGCTCTGCGTCAGCAGCGCGCTGATGCCGTTGAGCTGCGGCGCCACGAAGCTGGTGCCGCCGTTGCCGGCGGTGGCGCCGCCGTCGACGCTGGAGACCACGATGTAGCCGGTCTCCGGATCCGCATTGAGCGAGATGTCCGGCAGGTTGCGGCCGTGGAAATTGCCCGGCAGCTTCAGCAGCACCTGCGGACCGGTGGTGTCGTTGTAGGTCAGCGTCTGGTTCTTCTCGCTGGTGCGCACGCCCTGGGTGAACAGCTGGTAGAACGGCCGCTTCCAGTACACGCTCACGCCGCCGCCGGCGCCGACTGAGAACAGGTCGATCGCGCCCTGGCCGACGTACTTGTCGAAGTAGTTCTGCAGGTAGTCCCAGCCCCACACCTGTTCCTTGGTGATCGACTCCACCGGGCCCGTGCGGAACTTGTAGCTGAAGGGCGTGGTGGTGCCGCCCGCGGCGGTCATGAAGGGATCGGAGGCCGGCGAATCCACCGTCAGCGGTGCGTTGAAGGTGCCCGGCGTGGTGCCGACGCCGAGGCCGCGCACCGTGTCGTAGGCGCCGGAATCGCCGGTGGCGGCGAAGAACGACTGACCCTGCACGGCCGCTTCCAGCAGGATCTGATGCCAGATCTGCAGGTCGCCGACGTCGGTGGTGTCGGTGTTCTTGGCGCCGTCCACGTTGAGCGCGGCGAAGTTGTAGATCTCCGGCAGGCCCCAGCTGGTGGAGATGGTGTCGGCCACGTTGTCCGACACCGCCTGCAGCGCGGCGTTGGTAAAGCTGCTGCCCGAGTTGGGCCCGTGGTAGACCAGGATGTCCGCCTCGGGCGCCAGGCCGCCGGCCTGTTCCACGTCCAGCGAAGTCTCGCCGCTGCCGCCGTCGATCGGGGCGCCGCCATCGACCGGAACCTTGGTGATGCGGTTGGCCTTGGTGGTCAGGCCGATGCCGTCCCAGTAGGCCTGCACGTCGTCGACATAGAAGTCCGACAGCGTGACGATGGCGACCGTGGTGCCCTTGCCGGTGATGCCGCGCGCGTACAGCGGATTGATGTTGTACAGGTTGGCCACGTCGCCGACGGTGTACTCGCCCGGCACGCCGGTCGCGGTGGGATTGCCGGCGGCGGGCTTCGCCGCGGCGGCGATGCTGGCCTGGGTCTTGGCCGCGGGCTGCAGCGTGACCTTGGCCGCGTCCGGCGCGGTGATGCGGTGCGACAGTACCTTGTGCTCATTGCTCAGGCTGGAGCCGAGCAGCACGCTGTCGGCGATCGAGGCCGGCAGGACCGGCGCCTTGGACGGACGATGGAAGACATCGCCGCTTTCCTTCGACCGGTAGTTGTGGATCGGCGCCTGGAACGCGGTGGCGAACTGACTGATGGTGCCGCTGGTGCGGATCGCCATGCGGTTGGGCAGCAGCGTGCCGGTGAGGCCGTTCTGGCGCAGGAAGTCCTGCACCCGCTTGATCTCCTGGTCGGTCGCGCCGTACTTGTCGGCGAACTGCGCGGTGCTCAGGAAGCGGCGGAAGTTCGGATGGCCGGGTGTCACGGTCTGCTGGATGTACTGCTCCAGCTGCGCCTGGTTGTGCAGCTTGAGCACCAGGGTGACGTTGACCTTCTGGTCCGCGCTGGCGGCGCCCAGGTCCGCGGCGGGCTTCGTGCCGGCGGCGAATGAAGCGGTGGAGACGGTGGCGAACAAAAGCGTCAGGGACGCGGCGAGGGTCTTGCGGTGAAGCTTGGCGAGCATGTGCGTTCCTCCGTGGATGGACCCGGATGCGCGGACACGAACGAACGGCGAGGCGACAGGTGCCAACGCCGCGCTCCGCAGCCAGGCCGGCTAAGCGCTGCTTTGGTCAATGCGAAGAACTTCCCCGCCGATACGCGGCTCCCCTGAAGGCCGAGGTATCGGTTCGGCAAAGCTAGCGCTTGGCGGTGCCGGAGCCAAGAAGTTTCCTATGGAAATTTTCTTATTAGATCGCCGAAAAATCCGAGGCTGCGACCGGATGGCTCTCGGCAACTCGTTGGTTATCAAGGGAAAGAATGGGCGAGTGTCGGCCGTTATTTCTTAGGGCTTAATCCATCCGGTTTGGGAGCCAGCGCACGCTTGCGGCACAATGGCCGGGTTGTGCACCGCGAAAAACCATCGCGCGGCGCACCGCTTCTTCCCTCCAGTCCCCAGCCGCCGCCATGACCACCATCAAGCAAGACGATCTGATCCAGTCCGTCGCCGACGCCCTGCAGTACATCAGCTACTACCACCCGGTCGACTACATCACCAACCTGGCCCAGGCCTACGAGCGCGAGGAGTCGCCGGCGGCACGCGATGCGATGGCGCAGATCCTGATCAATTCGCGCATGGCGGCCGAAGGCCATCGCCCGCTGTGCCAGGACACCGGCATCGTCACCGTGTTCCTCAAGGTCGGCATGAACGTGCGCTGGGATGCCACCCTGTCGCTGGAAGACATGGTCAACGAAGGCGTGCGCCGCGCTTACAACCATCCGGACAACAAGCTGCGCGCCAGCGTGCTGGCCGACCCGGCCGGCAAGCGCCTCAATACCAGGGACAACACGCCGGCGGTGATCAATGTCTCGATCGTGCCGGGCGATACGGTCGAGGTGATCGTGGCGGCCAAGGGCGGCGGTTCGGAGGCGAAATCCAAGTTCGCCATGCTCAACCCGTCCGATTCCATCGTCGACTGGGTGCTCAAGACCGTGCCGACCATGGGCGCCGGCTGGTGCCCGCCCGGCATGCTGGGCATCGGCATCGGCGGCACCGCCGAGAAGGCCATGCTGCTGGCGAAGGAATCGCTGATGGAGCACATCGACATCCAGGAGCTGATCGCGCGCGGCCCGCAGAACCGCATCGAGGAACTGCGCCTGGAGCTGTACGAGAAGGTCAACGCGCTGGGCATCGGCGCGCAGGGCCTGGGCGGCCTCACCACGGTGCTGGACGTCAAGATCAAGGACTATCCGACCCACGCCGCCAACCTGCCGGTGGCGATGATCCCCAACTGCGCCGCTACCCGCCATGCGCACTTCACCCTGGACGGCTCCGGCCCGGTGATGCTCGAGGCGCCGTCGCTGGAGCATTGGCCGAAGCTGACCTACGACTCCTCCAAGGGTCGCCGCGTCGACCTCGACACGATCACCCGCGAGGACGTGGCCAGCTGGAAGCCGGGCGAGGTGCTGCTGCTCAACGGCAAGCTGCTCACCGGCCGCGACGCCGCGCACAAGCGCATGGTCGACATGCTCAACAAGGGCGAGCCGCTGCCGGTCGACTTCAAGGGCCGCTTCATCTATTACGTCGGCCCGGTCGATCCGGTTCGCGACGAAGTGGTCGGCCCCGCCGGCCCCACCACCGCCACCCGCATGGACAAGTTCACCGAGCAGGTGCTGGCGCAGACCGGCCTGCTGGGCATGGTCGGCAAGGCCGAGCGCGGCCCGGCGGCGATCGAGGCGATCAAGCAACACCAGTCGGTGTACCTGATGGCCGTGGGCGGCGCCGCCTACCTGGTGTCCAAGGCGATCAAGTCCTCGCGCGTGGTGGGCTTTGCCGACCTCGGCATGGAGGCGATCTACGAGTTCGACGTCAAGGACATGCCGGTGACCGTGGCGGTCGACTCGGCCGGCACCTCGGTGCACCAGACCGGCCCGAAGGAATGGCAGGCGCGGATCGGCAAGATTCCTGTAGTCGTGGCCTGACCAGGGCGTAAGCCCCTCTCCCTCCGGGAGAGGGGTTGGGGTGAGGGTGCGGGCGGAGCGGTGCGCCTGACTCCGCCCGTACCCTCATCCGGCTGCCGCCACCTTCTCCCGGAGGGAGAAGGACTACACCTCCGTAGACTTCCGTCCAGCCTGATTTTCCGGCCTGTATCCCATTGCATTCTTCCCTGATGCAGCGCAACACTCGGTGGATTACTTCTTCCACCACGCAACCGAAGGTACCCGTGAACCCGCAAAGCCCCGCGTCGCTTCCTGCCGACGCATCCTGGATCGTGATGAAGTTCGGCGGCACCAGTGTCGCCACCCTGCCGCGCTGGCAGAACATCCGTGAGCTGGTCGCCAGCCGCCGCGCCGAAGGCGCCCGCATCCTGGTGGTCGTGTCCGCGCTCACCGGCATCACCGACGCACTCAAACAGATGTGCGCCCAGGAAGACAAAGGCAAACGCGTCGAGGCTGCACGGGCGATCGCCCAGCGTCATTACGACCTGCTCGATCACATGCAGCTGGCGGTTCCGGCCACCCTCGCGGAGCGGCTGTCCGAGCTGGCGAAGCTGGCCGAGGACGGCCCCGGCGCCATGGGCGAACTGGCCTGGGCCGCGCTGGTGCAGGCGCATGGCGAGCTGATGTCCAGCGCGCTGGGCGCCGCGTTCCTCTCGCATGCCGGGCTGCCCACCGAGTGGCTGGATGCGCGCGACTGCCTCGCGGCGGTGGCGCTGCCCAACCAGAACGAGCGCACCAAGCTGCTGTCGGCGATGGTCGAGGCGCGCCCGGACCCGGCGCTCAACGCGCGCCTGGCGGAGCTGGGCGAGGTGTTCATCACCCAGGGCTTCATCGCCCGCGAGGCGCAGGGCCGCACGGTGCTGCTGGGCCGCGGCGGTTCGGATACGTCGGCCTCGTATTTCGGCGCATTGCTGAAAGCGCAGCGCGTGGAGATCTGGACCGACGTGGCCGGCATGTTCACCGCCAACCCGCGCCAGGTGCCGGGTGCGCGCCTGCTGCAGCGGCTGGATTACGAAGAAGCCCAGGAAATCGCCTCCACCGGCGCCAAGGTGCTGCATCCGCGCTGTCTCTCGCCGCTGCGCGAGCCGCGCGTGCCGATGCTGATCAAGGACACCAACCGGCCCGAGCTGGAAGGCACCGTGATCGGCCCCGAGGTGCGCGAGCACGCGCCCAGCGTCAAGGCGATCAGCGCGCGCAAGGGCATCACCCTGGTCTCGATGGAATCGGTGGGCATGTGGCAGCAGGTCGGCTTCCTCGCCGACGTGTTCGCGCAGTTCAAGCAGCACGGCCTGTCGGTGGACCTGATCGGCTCGGCCGAGACCAACGTCACCGTGTCGCTGGATCCCACCGAGAACCTGCTCGATTCCGACGCCATCGCGGCCCTGGCCAGCGACCTGGCCAAGGTGTGCCGGGTCAAGGTGATCGCGCCCTGCGCGGCGATCACCCTGGTCGGCCGCGGCATGCGCTCGATGCTGCATACGCTGTCCGGCGTGCTGGCGGAGTTCGGCCAGATCCGCGTGCACCTGATCTCGCAGTCGTCCAACAATCTCAACCTCACCTTCGTGGTGGACGAGAACGTGGTGGACGATCTGCTGCCGCACCTGCACGAGCTGCTGATCGCCGCCGGCGCGCTGCGCACCGACGACAGCGCACTGTTCGGCCCCAGCTGGCAGGCGCTGTACGGCAGCGGCGAAGTGGCCGCCCCGGCGGCCTCGTGGTGGCGCACGGCCGAGCGCGAGCGCCTGCTCAGGCTCGGCGCCGAGCGCACGCCGCGCTATGTCTACCACCTGCCCACCGTGCGCCAGCAGGCACGCGAGCTGAAGTCGCTGGGCGCGGTCGACCGCCTGCACTACGCGGTGAAGGCCAATACGCATCCGGCCATCCTCAAGGCGCTGGCCGAAGAGGGCTTCGGCTTCGAATGCGTGTCGCCGGGCGAGCTGAAGGCGGTGCTGGCCGCGGTGCCGGAATCGGCCCCGCTGCTGTTCACGCCGAACTTCGCGCCGCGCGCCGACTACGAGTGGGCGCTGACCACGCGCGCCACCATCTCGCTGGATGCGCTGTACCAGCTGGAAAATTGGGGCGAACTGTTCCGCGGCCGCGAAATCGTGCTGCGGGTGGACCTGGGTCGCGGCCTGGGCCACCACGAGAAGGTGCGCACCGGCGGCAGCGGCAGCAAGTTCGGCCTGCCGGTGGAACTGGTGGACAGCTTCCTGCGCCTGGCCGACGCGCACGGCGTGATCGTGCGCGGCCTGCACGCGCACCTGGGCTCGGGCATCCTCGACGAAGGCCACTGGGGCGAGGTCTACGGCCAGCTGGCCAGCCTGGCCGAGCGCATCGGCAGCGTGGCCTTCCTGGACATCGGCGGCGGCCTGGGCGTGCCCTCGCATCCGGGCGAGGCGCGGCTGGACATCGCCGCCCTGGACCGCGTGCTGCGCAGCGTGAAGGCGGCCTATCCGCACTATCAACTGTGGATGGAGCCCGGCCGCTACCTGGTGGCCGACGCCGGCGTGCTGCTGGCCCGCGTCACCCAGCAGAAGGGCAAGGGCTCCTGGCGCTACCTCGGCGTGGACACCGGCATGAACAGCCTGATCCGCCCCGCGCTGTACGAAGCCTGGCATGAGATCGTCAACCTCACCCGCCTGGACGAGCCGGCCACCGGCCTGTTCCAGGTGGTCGGCCCGATCTGCGAAAGCGGCGACGTCCTCGGCACCGACCGCCGCCTGCCGGAAGCGCAGGAGGGCGACGTGGTGCTGGTGGCGCAGGCCGGCGCGTACGGGAAGGTGATGTCGTCGCCGTACAACATGCGCGATGAGGCGGAAGAGGTGATCCTCGACTAGCTACTTGCCCTTGCCTCACGG
>Ga0209129_1001542_pt1 | contig 12694 bp, 7 predicted proteins | sample AraplaMF_Col_mMS_FD_184257 | JGI IMG/M metagenome (GOLD analysis project Ga0209129, IMG submission 184257) | Arabidopsis root microbial communities from the University of North Carolina, USA - plate scrape MF_Col_mMS (SPAdes) (version 3) | ecosystem: Host-associated > Plants > Roots > Endosphere ... | reverse complement strand
GATTACTCGACGATCGAGGCGACGATGCCGGCGCCGACGGTACGGCCGCCTTCGCGGATCGCGAAGCGCAGCTTTTCTTCCATCGCGATCGGAACGATCAGCTCGACGGCAACCGTGACGTTATCGCCCGGCATGACCATTTCCGTGCCTTCCGGAAGCGAAACGATACCGGTCACGTCAGTCGTACGGAAGTAGAACTGCGGACGGTAGTTCGTGAAGAACGGCGTATGACGGCCGCCTTCTTCCTTCGTCAGGATGTAGGCTTCTGCCATGAACTTCTTGTGCGGCTTGACCGAACCCGGCTTGCACAGGATCTGACCACGCTCGACGCCGTCACGGTTCACACCGCGAACCAGAGCGCCGATGTTGTCGCCAGCCTGGCCCTGATCGAGCAGCTTGCGGAACATTTCAACGCCGGTAACCGTCGTCTTCGAAGTGGCGCGGATGCCGACGATTTCGACTTCTTCGCCAACCTTGACGATACCACGCTCGACGCGGCCCGTCACAACCGTACCGCGGCCCGAGATCGAGAACACGTCTTCGATCGGCATCAGGAACGGCTGGTCGATCGGACGCTCAGGCGTCGGGATGTAGGCGTCGACCTGAGCCATCAGCTCGCGGATCGCGTCTTCGCCGATCTTCTTGTCCGAATCTTCGAGAGCGGCCAGAGCCGAACCCTTGACAACCGGAATGTCGTCGCCCGGGAAGTCGTAGGACGACAGAAGTTCGCGAACTTCGAGCTCGACGAGTTCGAGAAGCTCGGCGTCGTCAACCTGGTCGACCTTGTTGAGGAACACGACGATTGCCGGAACGCCAACCTGGCGGGCGAGCAGGATGTGCTCGCGGGTCTGCGGCATCGGGCCGTCAGCAGCAGAGCAAACCAGGATCGCGCCGTCCATCTGTGCGGCACCGGTGATCATGTTCTTGACGTAGTCGGCGTGGCCGGGGCAGTCGACGTGCGCGTAGTGGCGGTTCGGCGTCTCATACTCGACGTGTGCCGTCGAGATGGTGATGCCGCGTGCCTTTTCTTCCGGGGCCGCGTCGATCTGGTCGTACGCCTTGAACTCGCCGAAATACTTCGTGATCGCTGCCGTCAGAGACGTCTTGCCGTGGTCAACGTGGCCGATCGTGCCGATGTTTACGTGCGGCTTGTTGCGCTCAAACTTACTCTTTGCCATTTTCGGCTCTCCATTTTGCTAGGCCCCGAGGGGCGCTAATTCTTGTTATCGGTCAATTGGTATTCCGGTCACTTCTGACCGGAATACTTTGCCTGGATTTCGGTTGCGACGTTCGACGGGACCGGCGCGTAGTGATCGAAGGTCATCGTGTACTGAGCACGGCCCTGCGACATGGAGCGCAGGTTGTCGACGTACTTGAACATGTTCGCCAGCGGAACGTTGGCGGCGATGACGACGGCGATACCACGGCTTTCCTGACCCTGGATCTGACCACGGCGGGAGTTGAGGTCGCCGATCACGTCACCGACGTAGTCTTCCGGCGTTACAACTTCGACCTTCATCATCGGCTCGAGGAGCTGAGCGCCGGCCTTGCGAGCTGCTTCACGGAAGCAGGCACGCGAGGCGATTTCGAACGCCAGGACCGACGAGTCGACGTCGTGGAAGGCACCGTCGATGAGCGTCGCCTTGACGCCGAGCATCGGGAAGCCTGCGAGCGGACCAGACGACAGAACGCTTTCGATACCCTTCTGAACGCCCGGGATGTATTCCTTCGGAACAGCACCGCCGACGATCTTGGATTCGAACTTGAAGTCGTCGCCTTCTTCGTTCGGTTCGAAGATGATCTTGACGCGCGCGAACTGACCGGTACCACCGGACTGCTTCTTGTGCGTGTAGTCTTCTTCGTGCTTCTTCGTGATGGTTTCGCGGTAGGCAACCTGCGGCGCGCCGACGGTTGCTTCGACCTTGAATTCACGACGCATGCGGTCGACCAGAATGTCGAGGTGAAGTTCACCCATGCCGGCGATGATCGTCTGGCCGGATTCCTGGTCGGTCTTGACGCGGAACGACGGATCTTCAGCAGCCAGGCGGTTGAGCGCGAGGCCCATCTTTTCCTGGTCGCCCTTGGTCTTCGGCTCGATCGCGATCTGGATAACCGGCTCGGGGAATTCCATGCGCTCGAGGATAACCGGCTTCAGCGGATCGCAGAGCGTATCGCCAGTGGTGGTTTCCTTGAGGCCTGCAAGAGCAACGATGTCGCCTGCAAAGGCTTCTTCGATGTCTTCACGCGAGTTGGAGTGCATCTGCAGCATGCGGCCGACGCGCTCGCGCTTGTCCTTGACCGTGTTCATGACCGACGCGCCCTTTTCGAGCTTGCCGGAATAGATGCGAGCGAAGGTGAGCGAACCGACGAACGGGTCGTTCATGATCTTGAACGCAAGCATGGAAAGCGGCTCGGCGTCGTCAGCGTGACGCTCGATTTCGGCTTCCGTCTTGAAGTCGATGCCCTTGATGGCAGGAATGTCCATCGGCGACGGCAGATAATCGACAACAGCGTCGAGCAGCGGCTGAACGCCCTTGTTCTTGAAGGCGGTGCCGCAGAACATCGGATGGAACTTGACGTCGATCGTGCCGCGGCGAACCAGGGCGCGGATCTTGTCGTTGTCGGGCATGTCGCCGTTCAGGTAGGCTTCCATCGCTTCTTCGTCGATCTCGACAACGGTCTCGATCAGCTTTTCGCGATATTCTTCAGCCTTGGCCTTCAGGTCATCGGGGATTTCGACGACGTCCCACTGTGCGCCGAGCGATTCGTCGCGCCAGATGAGTGCGTTCATCTCGATCAGGTCGACAACGCCCTTGAACTCGGATTCTGCACCGATCGGCAGCTGCATGACGACAGCCGTTGCGCCGAGACGGGTCTTGATCATCTCGACCGAGCGGTAGAAGTCAGCGCCGGTCTTGTCCATCTTGTTGCAGAAGATCATGCGCGGAACATGATACTTCTCAGCCTGACGCCAGACGGTTTCCGTCTGCGGCTCTACACCGGCGTTGGCATCGAGAAGAGCGACAGCACCGTCGAGCACGCGCAGCGAACGTTCGACTTCGATGGTGAAGTCGACGTGGCCGGGGGTGTCGATGATGTTGAAGCGGCGCATCTTGCCGTCACGGCCCTTCCAGAAGGTCGTGGTGGCAGCAGAGGTGATCGTGATGCCACGCTCCTGCTCCTGCTCCATCCAGTCCATCGTGGCGGCGCCGTCGTGCACTTCGCCGATCTTGTGCGACTTGCCGGTGTAATAAAGGATACGCTCGGTCGTCGTCGTCTTGCCGGCGTCGATGTGCGCCATGATACCGAAATTGCGGTAGTCTTCGATTTTATATTCGCGAGCCATAATGGACTGCCTTTCGATACCGTTCGGGATTACCAGCGATAATGCGAGAACGCACGGTTGGCGTCAGCCATCTTGTGCGTGTCTTCGCGCTTCTTGACCGCGGAACCACGGTTGTTGGATGCATCGAGAAGCTCGCCCGACAGACGGTCGACCATGGTCGTTTCGTTGCGCTTGCGCGCAGCGGTAATCAGCCAGCGAATAGCAAGGGCCTGGCGGCGCTCAGGGCGGACATCAACCGGAACCTGATACGTGGCACCACCGACGCGGCGCGAACGGACTTCAACGTGCGGGGCAATGTTGTCGAGGGCGGCGTGGAAAACGACCAGCGGCTCCTGCTTCGACTTGCCCTGTACGGAGTCAAACGCGCCGTAAACGATGCTTTCAGCAACGGACTTCTTACCATCGAGCATGATGGCATTCATGAACTTCGTGACAACCAGATCGCCGAACTTGGGATCCGGGTTGATTTCACGCTTTTCTGCTCTGTGACGTCTGGACATACTTCTCGTCTCTTAATTGTTAGGGCGCTCAACCACGCGGAGAACCTCGCGCAGCGCCGGGGATTTCAAAACCGAAATTACTTCGGACGCTTCGCACCGTACTTCGAACGGCGCTGCTTGCGGTTCTTGACACCCTGGGTATCGAGAACGCCGCGGATGATGTGGTAACGAACGCCCGGCAAGTCCTTGACGCGGCCGCCACGGATCATGACGACAGAGTGTTCCTGCAGGTTGTGACCTTCGCCCGGAATATAGCCGATGACTTCGAAGCCATTGGTCAGGCGGATCTTGGCGACCTTACGCAGAGCCGAGTTCGGCTTCTTCGGGGTCGTGGTGTAGACGCGGGTGCAGACGCCGCGCTTCTGCGGGTTTTCCTGCAGAGCAGGAACCTTATTGCGCTTTACGTTCGCCTGACGCGGCTTGCGGATAAGCTGGTTTACGGTAGGCATTCAACCATCCCTTACGTTAAACTGAACCCTTTCGGGCATAAATCGCGCCGTCTCCGGCAAGATCACACGCTAGTCTCAATGCGCAAAACGTGGCCCGATCCGCTTTCGCAGATGGACCACAGAGGGCAGAGGACGCAAAAGACATGCGTCATGCGTGCAGGCATCATATCTTCAACGTGCGTTTCGAACCTTGTTTGAGGAGAACTCCAGGGCAAGGCGCCCCAGAAAGCCATGCCTCACATGGGTTCCGATGGCGCGGGTACTACTGGTTTCCCTCACCTACGTCAAGGCCGCGCCGGAAATAATCTTTAACGGAATGCCTTGAAATGCCGGGCAAACGCCCTCTTTGCAGGGGTTCCGGCGGAATTTTCAAGCGGCCTGCCAAGTTCAACTTGGGGCCGACATGAAAAGCCGCTAAGGAATCGGCGATTGCAAGCAAAATCCGCTGAGAGCGGATTCGTATTTTCGAATCGTCACGTACCCGAAGGACATGAGCATGATCGCGAGCCCAGACAATGACAACAATTCCGAAGGCCCGATGATCTTCATCATCATCGGCAAGGGCTACGAGACGGACGGCAGCGAAGGCGTCGACCTGCATGTCATGCTGAAGGCCGCCGACGACGACAGCGCGGTGCGCGAGGCACTCAACGCGCTCGCCGAAGAAGGCTTCATCGAAGCCGACCTCGACCAGATCGGCATGCTGACCGAAGTGCCGGAAGAAGAGCCGCACGCCTCGGCCTATCAGGGCGCACTCGAGGGCGAAGTCTCGATCATCCGCTTCAGCTGAGAAGCGGCGAGCTACTCGCCGCCGGGAAATAGCACCGTTTCATAGTTCATTGCACCGCTGAGGATGTGCAGGATGAAAACGGCGCCCTCACCTGCCCTATAGAATATGGCGTAGCGGCCATGCACGGCACGGCGGATGCCGGACGCCTCGTGCGCCGGCACCAGCGGACAGGCAAGCGGATAGTCAGTGATCCGCTTCGCGGCCAATATGCCGCAGGCTTCGGCACCGCCCTGTCATCGTCGTCCAACAATCCTCGGATACCCGCAGGGGGCATTATTGCCCCCAAAGGAGTGTCCCGATGCGTTCCATGTCCACATTCGCCGCTTTCGGCCTTGCCGCCGCGATCGCCTTCTCGGCTCCGGCCTTTGCCGAAGACAAGGCCAAGCCCTTTACCGACAGTACCGAAGTCAACCTCGTCAATCTGTTGCCGCCGCCGCCGGCCAATGACTCCGCCAAGACCAAGGCCGAGATCGGCGAGTTGCTGCAGATCCAGGTGACCCGCACGCCCGAAATGGAAGCCCGTGCCGTTGCGGATGCCGAAGAGAATATCTGGCGCTATGCCGACGTGATCGACAATCCGAAATTCACCAAGGAAAACCTGCCGAAATTCTCGGCGTTCTTCGACCGCATCGTCGAGACCGAAGCGGCTGTCGTCGATCCAGCCAAGGACGTCTGGAAGCGCACCCGCCCTCACCTCCTCTATCCCGATCTCGTCAAGCCGGTCGTTCCGCTTTCCAAGTCCGGCGCCTATCCGTCGGGTCACACGACGCTCGGCACCCTGATGGGCGTCGTCCTTTCCAACATGGTTCCTGAGAAGAAGGATGCGATCATGGCGCGCGCCTGGGAATATGGCTGGAACCGCGTGATCGGCGGAATTCACTACCCGACCGATATCGAGGCCGGTCGCATCGCCGGTATCGCGACCGCTCAGACGATCATGCAGCATGACGACTACAAGGTGGAATATGAGGCCGCCCGCACCGAACTGCGCACCACTCTCGGCATGTAACAACAACTGTCGCCGGCAGGTGACAAAAAGAGCCGCCGGGTCATTCCGGCGGTTTTCTTGTTTCTGTCACCGGGCACGTCGAACAGAGACGCCCAATTCTGCCGTCATCCTCGGGCTTGTCCCGAGGATCTGCCGACGCCCATTTGGCCGACGTGGTTAGATCCTCGGGACAAGCCCGAGGATGACGAAGGAGAGCGACTTCTCCGGGCGCGCCAAACCGTCACCAAGCCGCAACGGGTCATCGCCCTTGCCCCCAAAAGAAAAACCGCCCGGATTGCTCCGGGCGGCTTTTCGATTTGCTTAGTCCAGACTGCCGCTTATTCGGCAGCGGGAGCGTTCTCGCCGGCCATGTCCTGCAGCATCGGTGTTGCCGATTCCGCACCGGTGCCCTTGCGGCGCTCTTCGAGGATCATCTCGTCGCGCGACGTGGCGATGCGGCGGATCTGGGTCATCGTACCGCCGGTACCAGCCGGGATGAGGCGGCCGACGATGACGTTTTCCTTCAGACCCTGGAGGCCGTCGGTCTTGCCGGCGATCGCAGCTTCCGTCAGCACCTTCGTCGTTTCCTGGAAGGACGCGGCGGAGATGAAGGACGGGGTCTGCAGCGACGCCTTGGTGATGCCGAGCAGAACCGGATCGCCGTAGGCAGGCTTCTTGCCCTGTTCGATCAGACCGTCGTTGACGTCTTCGAGCTCGATACGGTCGACATTGTCGCCGACGATATAGGTCGAGTCGCCTGCATCGGTGATTTCCACCTTCTGCAGCATCTGACGGACAATCACCTCGATGTGCTTGTCGTTGATGACAACGCCCTGCAGGCGGTAGACTTCCTGGATTTCGTTGACCAGGTACGAAGCGAGTGCTTCGACGCCCTTGATCGCCAGGATGTCGTGCGGAGCCGGGTTACCGTCGAGGATGTAGTCACCCTTTTCGATATAGTCGCCTTCCTGAAGGTGGAAGGGCTTGCCCTTCGGGATCAGGTATTCGACCGGCTCGACACCGTCTTCCGCCGGCTCGATGATGACGCGGCGCTTGTTCTTGTAGTCGCGGCCGAGGCGGATCGTACCATCGATCTCAGCGATGATGGCATGGTCCTTCGGACGGCGGGCTTCGAACAGTTCGGCAACGCGCGGCAGACCACCGGTGATGTCCTTGGTCTTGGCGCTTTCCAGCGGCGAACGTGCGAGAACGTCACCCTGGGAGACCTTCGTGCCCGGCTCGACCGACAGAATGGCGTCGACCGAGAGCAGGAAGCGAGCGTCACCGCCACGCGACAGCTTCATGACATTGCCGCTGGCGTCCTTGATGACGATTGCCGGCTTCAGGTCGGAACCGCGCGGCGTCGAGCGCCAGTCGATAACCTGACGCTTGGTGATGCCGGTGGATTCGTCGGTCGCTTCGAGAACGGAGAGACCGTCGACTAGGTCTTCGAACTGAACGGTACCGGCTACTTCCGTCATCATCGGACGGGTGTAGGGGTCCCACTCTGCCAGACGCTGACCGCGCTTGACCTTGTCGCCTTCGTCGACATGCAGCTTCGAACCGTAGGCGACGCGCTGCGAGGAGCGCTCCACACCACGCTCGTCCAGGATCTGGACGGTCATGTTGCGGCCCATGGCAACGAGGTTGCCTTCCGAGTTGCGCAGAACGTTGCGGTTCTTGATCTGGATCGTACCTTCGTACGAGGCTTCCAGGAACGACTGGTCGACCACGTTTGCCGTACCACCAAGGTGGAACGTACGCATGGTGAGCTGCGTGCCCGGCTCGCCGATCGACTGAGCCGCGATGACGCCGACTGCTTCGCCCATGTTGACAGGCGTACCGCGAGCAAGGTCGCGGCCGTAGCAGACCGAGCAGACGCCCGTCTGAACTTCGCAGGTCAGGGCCGAACGGATGCGGATCGACTGGATACCAGCCTTTTCGATCTCGATGACATCGGGCTCAAGGATCATCTTGCCAGCGTCGACAAGACGCTCGCCGCTGATCGGATGATCGATATCGTCGAGAGCCGTACGGCCGAGGATGCGGGCGCCGAGCGAAGCAACGACCTGACCGGCATCGACGATGGCGGTCATGGTGAGGCCCTTGTCGGTCCCGCAATCCACGAGGTTGACGATGCAATCCTGCGCGACGTCGACGAGACGGCGTGTCAGGTAACCGGAGTTCGCCGTCTTCAGAGCGGTGTCTGCCAGACCCTTACGGGCACCGTGGGTCGAGTTGAAGTACTCGTTGACGGTCAGACCTTCCTTGAAGTTCGACGTGATCGGCGTTTCGATGATTTCGCCCGACGGCTTGGCCATGAGGCCGCGCATGCCGCCCAGCTGACGCATCTGGTTCGGCGAACCACGGGCACCCGAGTGCGACATCATGTAGATGGCGTTCATCGGCTTCTGGCGGCCGGTGTTCGGATCGAACTCGACTGCCTTAATGCGGGCCATCATGTCTTCAGCGACCTTTTCGGTAGCCTTGCCCCAGGCGTCAACGACCTTGTTGTACTTCTCGCCCTGAGTGATCAGGCCGTCGTTGTACTGCTGCTCGTATTCCTTGACCAGGTTTTCGGTGTCGCCAACGATCTTTGCCTTGGTTTCCGGAATGACCATGTCGTCCTTGCCGAACGAAATGCCGGCGCGGCAGGCATGGCTGAAGCCGAGCTGCATGATACGGTCGCAGAAGATGACCGTGTCCTTCTGGCCGCAATGACGGTAGACCGTGTCGATCATCTTGGAGATGTTCTTCTTGGTCATTTCCTGGTTGCAGACGTCGAAGGTCACCTTGCCGTTCTTCGGCAGGAGTTCGCCGATGAGCAGGCGGCCCGGAGTCGTTTCATAGATCTTCGAGTATGGCTTGCCATCCTCGCCGATCGACTTGAAGCGGCCACGGATCTTGGTGTGCAGCGTTACGACCTTGGTTTCGAGGGCGTGATGCAGCTCGCCGAGATCGGAGAAGGCCATGCCTTCGCCCGGCTCGTTCTGGTTCATGATCGCGAGGTAGTACAGGCCGAGAACCATGTCCTGCGACGGAACGATGATCGGTGCGCCGTTTGCCGGGTGCAGGATGTTGTTCGTCGACATCATCAGGACGCGGGCTTCGAGCTGGGCTTCGAGCGACAGCGGCACGTGAACGGCCATCTGGTCACCGTCGAAGTCGGCGTTGAAGGCCGTGCAGACGAGCGGGTGCAGCTGGATGGCCTTGCCTTCGACCAGGGTGGGTTCGAAGGCCTGGATACCCAGGCGGTGCAGCGTCGGTGCGCGGTTCAGGAGAACCGGATGCTCGCGGATGACCTCGTCGAGGATATCCCAGACCTCAGGCTTTTCCTTCTCGACCAGCTTCTTGGCCTGCTTGACGGTCGAGGAGTAACCCTTGGCGTCGAGACGGGCGTAGATGAACGGCTTGAAGAGTTCGAGCGCCATCTTCTTCGGCAGGCCGCACTGGTGCAGCTTCAGTTCCGGACCGGTCACGATGACCGAGCGGCCGGAATAGTCGACGCGCTTGCCGAGCAGGTTCTGACGGAAGCGGCCCTGCTTGCCCTTGAGCATGTCGGACAGCGACTTCAGCGGACGCTTGTTGGCGCCGGTGATGACGCGGCCACGGCGGCCGTTGTCGAACAGCGCGTCCACAGATTCCTGCAGCATGCGCTTTTCGTTGCGGATGATGATGCCCGGAGCGCGCAGTTCGATCAGGCGCTTCAGACGGTTGTTACGGTTGATGACGCGGCGGTACAGATCGTTCAGATCCGACGTCGCGAAACGGCCGCCATCGAGCGGAACGAGCGGGCGCAGGTCCGGCGGGATGACCGGGACGACCTTCATGATCATCCATTCCGGACGGTTGCCGGATTCCATGAAGTTCTCGACGATCTTCAGGCGCTTCATCAGCTTCTTCTGCTTGAGATCCGACGTCGTGTCGGCAAGCTCGGCGCGCAGATCGCCAGCGATCTTCTCGAGGTTCATCGATGCCAGCATCTCGTAGATGGCCTCGGCGCCGATCATGGCGGTGAACTGGTCTTCGCCATATTCGTCTACGGCCAGCATGTACTCTTCTTCAGAGAGCAGCTGGTGCTCCTTCAGAGCGGTCAGGCCCGGCTCGGTGACGATGTAGTTTTCGAAGTAGAGAACGCGCTCGACATCCTTCAGCGTCATGTCGAGCAGGGTCGAGATGCGCGACGGAAGCGACTTCAGGAACCAGATATGGGCAACGGGAGCAGCAAGCTCGATATGGCCCATGCGCTCACGGCGAACGCGCGACAGCGTAACTTCGACGCCGCACTTTTCGCAGATGATGCCCTTGTACTTCATACGCTTATACTTGCCGCACAGGCATTCGTAGTCCTTGATAGGTCCGAAAATGCGCGCGCAGAAGAGACCGTCGCGTTCCGGCTTGAACGTGCGGTAGTTGATGGTTTCCGGCTTCTTGATCTCGCCGTAGGACCAGGAGAGGATCTTCTCCGGCGATGCGATCGAAATTCGAATGCTATCGAAATTCTGTGCAGGCACCTGCGGATTGAAAAGATTCATGACCTCTTGGTTCATGCCTGTCTCCTTCATGGGCGGATGCGCCCTTAGCTTGCGATCGACGGCGGCAAATCCCGGGAGCCGCGCCAACGCTCAAAACGATAATAACCGCAGAATGCGGCGAAATCGTCCCTGCCCGGCCAACACGTTACGGGGCCAGAGCGGGAACGGTGTGCGCTGATTTACAGCGCACACCCTATCAGATGGTTACTCGGCTGCGTCCGGCAGCTGGCTCGCCTGCTGTTCATCGACCTTGGAATTTTCCAGTTCGACGGACAGACCGAGCGAGCGCATTTCCTTGACGAGAACGTTGAAGCTTTCGGGGATACCCGCTTCGAACGTATCGTCGCCACGGACGATGGCTTCGTAGACCTTGGTACGGCCGGCGACGTCGTCCGACTTGACCGTAAGCATTTCCTGCAGCGTGTAAGCCGCACCGTATGCTTCCAGTGCCCAGACTTCCATTTCGCCGAAGCGCTGACCGCCGAACTGCGCCTTGCCGCCCAGCGGCTGCTGGGTAACGAGCGAGTAAGGACCGATCGAACGGGCATGGATCTTGTCGTCGACAAGGTGGTTCAGCTTCAGCATGTAGATGTAGCCAACCGTGACCTGGCGGTCGAACTGCTCGCCCGTACGGCCGTCGTAAAGGGTCGACTGACCGCTTTCCTTCAGACCGGCGAGAGCCAGCATTTCGTTGACGTCACCTTCGTGCGCACCGTCGAAGACAGGCGTTGCGATCGAAACGCCGCGCTTCCACTGATCGGCAAGACGCAGAACCGACTCGTCGTCGAAATCCTTGACCTGCTCGGCCTTCGGACCGTCGCCGACAACGTCGCCGATCGTCTTGCGCAGCGGCGCGATGTTGCCGCTCGCCTTGTAGGCTTCGAGCATGTCGCCGATCTGGCGGCCCATGCCGGCACAAGCCCAGCCGAGGTGCGTTTCAAGGATCTGACCGACGTTCATGCGCGAGGGCACGCCCAGCGGGTTCAGAACGACGTCGACATGCGTACCGTCTTCGAGGAACGGCATGTCTTCGACCGGTACGATACGCGACACGACACCCTTGTTGCCATGACGGCCGGCCATCTTGTCGCCTGGCTGAATCTTGCGCTTCACAGCGACGAAGACCTTGACCATCTTCATGACACCAGGAGGCATTTCGTCGCCGCGCTGGACCTTTTCGACCTTGTCCATGAAGCGCTGTTCAAGGCGCGACTTGGATTCGTCGTACTGGCCACGCAAGGCTTCGAGTTCGCTCTGGACCTTCTCGTCTTCGACCGCGAACATCCACCACTGCGAGCGGGGATATTCGGAAACGACGGCGTTCGACAGCTCGGAGCCCTTCTTGAAGCCCTTCGGGCCCGCGATGGACATCTGGCCGCGAAGCATGTCGATCAGACGGCCGTAGACGTTACGGTCGAGGATCGCCTGTTCGTCGTCGCGGTCCTTTGCAAGACGCTCGATCTCTTCGCGCTCGATTGCCATCGCGCGCTCGTCCTTCTCAACGCCGTGGCGATTGAAGACGCGCACTTCGACGATCGTGCCGTAGGTGCCGGGCGGCATGCGCATGGATGTGTCGCGTACGTCGGATGCCTTTTCACCGAAGATCGCGCGCAGAAGCTTTTCTTCCGGCGTCATCGGGCTTTCGCCCTTCGGCGTGATCTTGCCGACGAGGATATCGCCCGGCTGAACTTCGGCGCCGATGTAGACGATGCCGGCTTCGTCGAGGTTCTTCAGCGCTTCTTCCGAAACGTTCGGAATGTCGCGGGTGATTTCTTCCGGACCAAGCTTGGTGTCACGCGCCATCACTTCGAATTCTTCGATGTGAATGGAGGTGAAGACGTCGTCGGCAACGATACGCTCGGAGAGCAGGATCGAGTCTTCGTAGTTGTAGCCGTTCCACGGCATGAACGCGACGAGCGCGTTGCGGCCGAGTGCGAGATCGCCCAGATCCGTCGACGGGCCGTCGGCGAGAATGTCGCCGCGGTTGACTTCGTCACCGACGGTGACCAGCGGGCGCTGGTTGACGCAGGTGTTCTGGTTCGAACGCTGGAACTTCTGCAGGCGGTAGATATCGACGCCGGACTTG
>Ga0209129_1001540_pt1 | contig 12707 bp, 10 predicted proteins | sample AraplaMF_Col_mMS_FD_184257 | JGI IMG/M metagenome (GOLD analysis project Ga0209129, IMG submission 184257) | Arabidopsis root microbial communities from the University of North Carolina, USA - plate scrape MF_Col_mMS (SPAdes) (version 3) | ecosystem: Host-associated > Plants > Roots > Endosphere... | reverse complement strand
CATTCGAGAGGCCGCTCAACCAGCTCAAGCGCTATTTCCCCTACGTCAGCTCCGCGAGGCCGAGCACGCCGTCGTCCCGGCCGAGCATTGCCGGCGAGCGGGGGTATGAGGCTTCGACCCATCGCCCGAGCTACGCCAACCCCGATGAACGCGGGAGCTGAAGGATGTCTGATCCACTGATCTCCGTCGTGCTGCCGGTCTATAACGGTGAACCCCACGTTGCCGCCGCACTCGAAAGCATTCTGCGCCAGGACTACACCCGCTTCGAGGTCATCGCTCTTGACGACGGATCGACCGATGGCTCGCTTGAGGTCCTCCAACGATATCAAAACGCCGACAATCGCATCCGGATCGTCTCGCGCGAAAATCGTGGGCTGATTGCGACGCTGAATGAGGGAATCGCCTTGGCGAAAGGCGATCTCATTGCCAGAATGGATGCGGACGATATTTCCTACCCGTCGCGCTTCTCGCGTCAGGTCGCGCTCTTTGCCCGACAGCCTCAGCTCGCCATCAGCGGCACCGGCATCGATCAGCTTCTCGGCAACCGGGTGGTCCGCGGCAGGCCAAATCCAATCTATCAGACTGGTGATTGGCACATCTTGTCGATGTTTTTTACCATCTTCTTGCATTCGACAGTGATGTACAACCGCGATGTCATTCCCGAAGACATGCTGGTGTACGATGCAGGCTATGTCCATGCCGAGGATTTCGATCTCTTCGGACGCATAGCACGGCAATTTCCAGCAGCGATGATCGATGAAAGCCTGGTCGCCTATCGCATTCATAGCGACAGCGTCTCAAGCAGGCACAAGCGGCAAATGCGGCGAACCCACCTGAAGATCGTGGCCGAGAACCTTGAACGACAGTCTCTCTGCGACGATCCCGGCGCCCTTCACGATATTGGTGCTGCCGTCACCCATGACACCGTGCGCCGCGCTGCGGATTGCATACTTACGATCGAAAGAAAAATCGCCGAGCAGGAGGGCCGCGCGTCCTCGAGCTATGCGCATGGAACCTTGTGCTTCTTCTATTTCCTCTATCAGCTCATTATCGATGAGCAGCGCCCGGAGCTGACACACGCCTTTCTCACGCAGACGGGAAAGTGGCGGCTCATCCGGCGTCGAGAGCGATACGGCCTTCTTTCCGCCGCTTACGCTCCGTGGCTGTGCCGTTTCTCGGACGGTGCAACCCGGCGCATGGATCTCATGACGCGGTACTATCAATCGGTGCCCGCCAAGTCCGTACAGCCGCTTCAGGGGCTAGCATGATGGCCGGAAAGCATCGCGAATTCCCGCGCGTACGGGTTCATCACTCGCTGGGGTCACAGCCATGCTAGAGTTCGCCAAGTTGAGCTTTCGTCTATTGCGTCAGGCACTCGGCCGGCAGGTCGGTCTGCTGGTGGTCGTCGTCATTTTGGGACTAAGCACTGCCGTTCTCGAAGGTACGGGCATCGGTCTCATCATCCCAATGCTCAGCATTATCGCCGGCGGGGAGGAACCGTCGGGAATGGCGGGGCTCTCAGCGGTCTTTCAGCAAGTCGGTGCCGGGTTGGATGACCGGGCAAGGCTGATTGTGATTGCCGCCGCAATCCTCGGATTGATCACCCTGAAGAATGTGCTCGCCTTCGCCAACGCCGTGCTCACCAATTTGATCTACGGCAGGGCCGGCCATGCCATGCGAAGCTCTCTTGCCCGCCAGCTTTTGACGGTTGGATACTCATTCTTCCTCCAGCAAAGTCCGGGGCGACTGCTCAACATCATATCAAACGAGTCATGGCGTGCTTCGGACGCAATCCAGACTACACTTTCAGCGGTCGTAAACGCATCGGCTGTGGTCATTCTCCTCGCCTTTCTCCTGCTTCTTTCATGGCAGATGACGCTTGGCGTTGCACTTGGGCTGGTGGTGATCCAGGCCCTGCACGCGCTTCTCTCAGCCAGCCTCAGAGCCCCGAGCCGCAAGGTCACGTCGTTCAACGGTGAACTTGCCGCCAAGATGCTTCATCTCGTTCACGCCGGACGGCTTATCCGCGCCTTCGGACAGGAACAGCGGGAGAAAACAGTCTTCGATACCTCGTCGGATGCGGTCAGAGAGGCTGGCTTCGATCTCCAATCCCGCCAGGCGGTATTGCCGCCACTGACAGAGGTGCTGCATTCGGCTCTCTTTTTGACTGTCGTCGTCAGCGCCTGGCTTTGGGGTATAAGCTTTCCTGTTATCGTGGCCTTCGTTGTCTTGCTCTATAGGCTGCAGCCGCATGTCCGTGCGCTGCAAATGGCATGGAGCGCCGTGCAAGGCTGGAGCGGGTCCCTGGAAGAGGTCAGATGGTTGCTGGATCCGTCCGACAAGCCGAACCCACCGGCAGGCGATGCTCCGGTTCAGGCCATCCGTCAGCACATCAAATTCGATGGCGTAACGTTCAAGTATCCGGGCTCCGGCTCGCGACCCGTCGTGCTGCGCGCTGCGACCTTCAATCTTCCCAAAGGTCGTTCAACCGCCATAATTGGACGGTCCGGCGCCGGAAAGACGACGATCGTCAATCTCCTATGTCGATTTGTCGAGCCTGACGGAGGAAACATTCTGGTCGACGGCACCCCACTCAATCAAATCGATCCGATGCAGTGGCGCAGACAAATTTCGCTCGCGAGCCAGGATCTCGAGCTGATTGACGGCACCATTCTCGAAAATATCACCTATGGCCACAGCGCTTCGCTTGAGGAGGTCAAGAACGCAGCCAGACTTGCTGAAGCGCACGAATTCATCGAGAAGCTGCCAGACGGATATGAGACCGTCGTCGGCTACAGGGGTGCCACGGTTTCGGCGGGACAGCGACAGCGCATCGCGCTGGCAAGGGCCCTGGTGCGCGATCCGGAAATCCTCATTCTGGACGAGGCCACGAATGCCATGGACGGACTGTCGGAGGCGGCGATTGTCGAAACCTTGAAATCAAGAGCCGGTCGGCGCACGACAATCGTCATCAGCCATCATCGCAGCACCATCTCGTTCTGCGACGAAGTTGTCATACTTCAAGATGGCCGCGTCAAGAACCAGACCTCCTTTGCCAAGATCGCGACATTGAGCATGGACCAGCTCTACGAGCTTGAAACGGCTTCCTCTTAGGTGTTGGCGCATGCCCACCACCGCGGCCAGCAGGTCATCAGGCGCTCGCATTCCCCGATATCGTCGCCAGTGGACGGTCTCCACCAAGGCGAACCCTCGATGGCTTCCGATCAAGGATTGAGCGGCGGAAGCACGGGGGACGCGTCCAGGCGCGCTGGTCGGCGGTAGTCAACGACTGCGGCCAGTCGCTCCCTGTCGATTTCAGCACGCCCGGATCGGAACAGCTTTTGAGAAAGAATGTCGACCTGGCGCTGTAGGTCGGCGGGGCCGAAACGAACCCATTCCTCCAGCGTGCCATTCCCCAGACTTCGGCTCCAGGTTTGGAGACCATTATAGATCTCTTGTTCGCTCCCCGAGCGGATGAGTTGGCGGAGCCGCTTCAAGCGGTAGCCGTGCGATGCCTGGTATTTCAGGCGCGCGTTCTGCAGCAGACTGTTGATCACCGGCCAAAAGCGTAAGACACCCCACAACACTCCCATCGCCGCCAACAGCCCCAAGATAGCAAGGGCGACTTTCTGTCTGATGACGTGGGGCGCCTGGCGTCGTACGTCATCAAGTACAGGCTTGATCGGGGTCATGGCGACGGCGGGAGAGACGGCAACCGTTACCGACGGCAGCGAAGCGGATGTCTGCTCATGGCGCGCGACATCGAACCAATCATAGGAAACCGCAGGGATTGTAAACGACCCTTCCCTGTCCGCGGTATACACATAGGTTTCGGTTCGGCGGCTTGCCGTCTCGCGCCCGGCGGGGATGCCGTCTTCGATCTTCGGTTGCTTCTCGTATTGATGCAGCCCCGAAACGGTCCCGACCCCAACCGGGGGTATCATCATGGCTTGCGTGTTTTCCACCGTCACCGTGATTGTTCTGACGAGAGCATCGCCGACCTTGAGCGACGGCGCGCTCGGGTCGAAAGCCTGTTCGATCGTGAGATCGCTGGCTGCGAAGACAATCTTTTGCCCAGCGGCCGCGGATGCCTCCCCAGCGTCGAACGAAACCGAAGGCATTTTCACCGTTGCCCTTGTCGGCTTTCCATCGACCGAATAGCCCAGCCCGATGTCGATTTCAGGCAGAACAAACTTTCCCGGCGCCTGCGGCACGACGGCATAGGATTTCCGAATTCCGGAATATTGAACGCCGTCGATGGTTTCACTGATGTTCTGCGTCCGCTCTTCTGGAAGAGTGACAAGAGCGTCTGGAACATCAAAAAGAGGAAACTGCGGAGGCGAGGTAAAGAAATCGGGCGCGAACACATCGACATCAACTCGCACCTGCTGCCCGGGCACAATGTTGCCGTTGTCTTCTACCGTGGCGCGCGCGAAGGGTTCCGCTCCAGAGGCCAGGGCCGGTAAAAGCAAAAGGAAGACACCCGGCAGAAACTTCATCATGGCTTGGTCTCACCCGCCTCGATGGCAAATTTTCGCGCCATGAGATCGGCGGGGCTCACCTGAATGTTCTTCATCCACATCTCCGACGTCTGTTCGACGACCTGGACCTCGCCTGCCTTGCCCTTGTCGGCTTTCTTATCGAATTGAACGCTGTCGGGCTTCTCGTTCGGATCCTGCTGCTGCTCCTGCTCCTTCTCTTTCTGTATCTTCAGCAGTCGCTGCACGATTGCCAGGTTCTCCTTTGCGTCGGACCAGTCCTTCCGTTTTTCCAAGGCCTTTTGGTAGGCCGAATCCGCCTCCTCCAGATCGCCCAGATGAAAGAACGCGTTTCCCTGATTGTACCAGCTGTCAGCGCTTTCGATCGACGCAAACGCATCGATGGCATCCTGATAGTGACCGGCACGATAGAGCGCCGTCCCCTTCCACATGGGATCGCGGAAGTGCGCAGAGGCCGATGCATAGTCTCCTCGCTCATAGGCGAGACGGCCCTGCTGATCGGGCGTCAACCAAAGGTCCATGAACCCGGCTGCTCCAGCGGACGAAGGCTGGAGTAGTTGAAAGCAGAGCCCGATCAATGCAAACTTGACCAGCCAGCCTCGCCGAAACGAAAGCGCCGATAGCGCAGCAGCCGGTGCGATGAACCACCATCCGACGTCGTGCCAGCGATCTCCCTGGGCCGTCGTTTGTTGAGCGAAATTCGTCCTTACGCGCTGTCCGACCCACCTGATGTCGGTGTCATCGTCCGTCATCGTCGCGACATCCGCTCCAGCGTCAATCGCGAACTTCTTCAGAGCTTCCACATCCAGCTTGGCATTCATCCGAGCGCCACCCGCGTCATTGACGAAGCTACCGTCGGAGCGCTTGACGACGCCACCCTCCGGGGTGCCGACACCGAGAACGACAATTGCGCTATGTAGCCCGTCGGACGCGACTGTCGCTCCCGCCTCGACGCCATCTGTAACAAGGAGGATTGTTCCGGGAGCTCCATCCCGCTGAAGCAGACCATCCGCGAGTTTCAGGGCCGCAGGGGTATTCCTACCGGGCTTTGGCATAATGTCTGTGGCGAGGGCATCGGTATAGGTCTCGATGAGATCGGTGTCATCGGTCAGAGGGACCACCAGGTGCGCCGTACCCGCGTAAGCGACGACAGCAGTTCGTGCGCCATTCCGGCCAGCTAGAATGTCGTGGATCTTCAGCTTGACCCGTTCAAGCCTGCTGGGGGAAACGTCGATGGCGTCCATCGTCGGCGAAAGATCAATGGCAATGACCAGGGAAGCCGTGTCGGCGACAAAGGGAGGAGCTTCGCGTTTCCAGGTCGGTCCGGCAGCGCCTAGCACCGCTATCGAAATCACGGCGGCCAACATCCAGGCTGGCATATACCGACGTCGCCCGTCGGGCTCGATCACGAGGCTGTCGAGCAGGTGCGGCGCGATCATGCCCTTCCAGCGATTGCGAATATCGCCTGAACGGGATGCCATCCAGACGATTGCCGGTGGCGCCAGAAGAGCGAGCAGCCACAGGGGGCGCAGGAAATGAAAATCGGAGATCATGCCGGCAATCTCCTGCGAAAAAGGCTATACAATCCGGTTAGACCATACCAGGCGAGCATCGTGACGATCGCTCCGCCCAGCGGCCAGAAGAACAGCTCGGTTCGGGGACGCCAGGACAGCTGCTCTTGGTCCTCAGGCGTGATGCGATCAAGCTCGTCGTAAATCTCCTGAAGCTGGCTTTGATCACCCCCAAAGAAGTAGCGGCCTCCCGTATCAGTGGCGATCTTCTCGAGCGACGCGGTGTCGAGTTTGTCCTCTCCCGTTGCCGCAGGGTCGCCAATACCGACCGCGTGGATAACAATCTGCTTGCTTTTGGCGATGCCGGCAGCTTTCAGAGGCGGCATCTTGCTTGCTGTATCGTTTCCGTCGGTCAGCAATATCAGGACCTTTTGCGGCACCGTTGTCTTCTCAAACATTCGGATGGCGAGCCCAAGCGAATCCCCCATTGCCGTGCGCGGACCGGCAATGCCGGGCAAAAGGCTTTCCACGAGGTTTTTGACAAGGGCGTGGTCCATCGTGAAGGGAGCAAGGGGATACGGCGCGTCCCCGAAGGCGATCAGCCCGAGGCGATCCCCGGGTCGCCTGGATACGAAATCGGAAACAACGGTTCGAACTGCCTCAACGCGCGCCTTTGACGTACCGTCGGGCGCGGCGAAGTCCCGCGTATCCATCGATTGCGACAGATCGAGCGCGAGCAGGATGTCTCGCTGCGGTTCGTTCTTCACGACCGGTGGCTCGACATATTGCGGCCGGGCCAGAGCGAGAACGATGAGGCACCAGGCGATCAGATCGACCGCGACCTGCATCCAGGACCTCTTCGACACGACGGAGCCCTCGGTGGGCTCCACGCCGGCGGCGCGCGCGACCTCGTTGAAAAACGGGAGGCGGATCGAAGCGGACGTTTCACGATGCGGGGGCAACAACCACCACACGATCAGGGGAGCCGGCAAGATCAGGAGCAGCCAGGAGAAATCAAGCTGGTACATGATGCCCCTCGATCCAACGTCGAGCGTCGCGAACAAGTCCGTCTGCAACCTCTGTGGAAACCGGCGTACCTGCCTGGTACTCGAGATCGTCAAAGAACCGATGAAATCCCTCGGAGTTCGTCATATCGCCATGCGCGACAAGAAACGCTGCCCACGCAGATCCGGAGGTCGCGGCAACGTCCTCCCGCGGCCAAGCCGCCAGAGCCGTACGCTTGACCAATTCGCCAAGGTCGTTGAGCGCCCGCGCGCGCTTGCCCGCGTCACGAACCGCGACCTCTATCTCCTCAAGGTGCTTCAAGGCTTCTCGGCGGTAGGCGTTTTTCCGCCACCGACGATAGGCGAGCGCGCACCACAGCAAGATTGCAAAGAGCAGGAGCAGCGCGACAATCAGCCAGCCCCAGGTTTGAGGCATCCAGGAAACCGGCGCCGGGACAACGATGTCCTTCAGCGAACGAAGCGCCATTTCAGTGATGGGGTCGAGTTTGGGTTCGGTGTCCATCATCGCCTCCGCTGACGCCAGGCGGATTGCTCAAGCAGGCTTCTAAGCTGTGGAGCGACCTCTTCTGCGGTGGAAATCGGAAGCATCGGAAGGCCGAGTTGCCGTTGCCATTCCCGCAATTCGCGACCGCGATCACGGGCAAAGGTATCGATGGACTGGCGCACGCCGGCTTGCCTGAACGAGAGTTCGGCCTGCAGCGCACCGCCGCTCACCACGATATCCCCGGTTGTCGGCAATTCGAGCATGAACGGATCGTAGATCAGCAGGCAGATGACATCGTTGCGGCTGGAAAGCTCGAGAAGGAGCTGCCGCGTTGTGTCCCCATGGCCATCATAGTCACTCACCACGACGAGGAGAAAATCGTGACGTGCGACGCCCGCGACCTGCCGGAGAACGTTGTCCAATGCCTCGGGTGATGGTGCGCCCGCATAGCTGGACTTCAACATCCCGTTCTTTTCGGCGATCCTGTCCGCCAGCGCAATCACGGCATTCCGGCTGCGGTGCGGCTTGATCTCGCTGATGTCTTCATCATTAAACACGAAGCCGCCGACGCGGTCACCGGACCCCAATATGCGCCAGGCCGCGAGCATCGCCGCTTGCGCGGCTGCTGCCGATTTCATCGCGAAGCGGCTGCCAAAGAACATGTTGATGCGCTGGTCCACGACAACAATTGCAGGACGCTCCTTTTCCTCGCCGTAGACCCTGACGACGGGCTTCCTCGTTCGGGCGGTCACGCGCCAATCGATCGCGCGGACGTCGTCACCGGGGAGGTACTCTCGCAGCTCTTCGAAAATCAAACCCCGGCCACGCACCGAGGACTGCATGCGCCCCGCAAGCTGCTGATGGCTACGCGCACGCTGTATGAAAGCCAGGTCGCGCGCGCGTCCCTCCAGGGCAACAAGTTCCTGGGTCGTGACGTGTATGCCGTTCCCGATGCTCGGTGTCGGGGCCTTCATGAGACTGCCACCAATTCAGTGATGCGATTGATCACCTCATCCGCGCTCGTATTAGAGGCATGCGCCTCATAGGACAGAATAAGGCGATGGCGCAGGACGTCGTTGACGACCGCCTTGACGTCGTCAGGCGTCACATAGTCGCGCCCCTTGAGCCAGGCATGCGATCGTGAAACCTTATCGAGGCTGATGACGCCGCGCGGGCTCGCCCCGACATGCAACAGCTTGGCGAGATCCTTGTCGTAGCGATCCGGGTACCTCGTGGCTATCACCAGAGCGACGATATATTTCTCCACCGGCTCTGAAACCACAGTGGCACCGATTTCCTTCCGCGCGTCGAATATCGCCTGGGGATTGAGTCTCGGGGCATCGGCGTGCTTGTCTTTGTTCTGCCCTGCATTCTCCTCGTCGCGATTGAGGCGCATGATTGCGACCTCGGACGTCTCGTCGGGGTAGCCGACTTCGACATGCATCAGGAAGCGGTCAAGCTGAGCTTCCGGCAAGGGATAGGTGCCTTCCTGCTCGATAGGGTTCTGCGTCGCCATCACCATGAAAAGGTCGGGCAGCGGATAGCTTGTGCCGCCGACGGTTACCTGCCGCTCTTCCATCGCTTCCAAAAGCGCGGATTGGACCTTGGCTGGCGCGCGGTTTATCTCGTCGGCGAGGATAAGGTTTGCGAAGATCGGTCCCTGCTGAAATTTGAACTCGCCCTTTCCACCTTCGGAAAAATACACCTCCGAGCCAGTAATGTCGGCGGGAAGCAAATCAGGCGTGAACTGCACGCGTGACAACTCTGAATCGAGGTTCTTCGCCAGGCTCTTGATCGCTCGCGTCTTGGCAAGCCCCGGAAGACCTTCAACAAGCAGGTGCCCGTTTGCAAGGAGACCGATGATCAGCCGCTCGACCATTGTGTTTTGACCAATGATGGATTGACTGACCCGTTTGCCAAGCTCGAAAATATCGTCACGCGCCGTCATTCAGACTTCCTCCGATATCCGGCGGCAAGGGAGCTGACTTTAGCCCATCACCATCCGTATGGAGTTTTGCCTTCAATTCCTCGCGACTGAAGTACGCAACGGTAAATTCACCGGAACCGGGCGTAACATTCCAACCTTTATGCAGGTGGATAGCCATTGGCTCCGCCTGCCGGCAACGCGGATTGGTTGCGGCGCAAATCTTCGGCTGTCAGGGGGCGCTTGCCCATGCCTGACGAAGGTTGCACGGGCCGAGATCGACATTGTCCGACTAGTCGTCGACCCGCCGCGCACACTCGCTTTGGACAATTGAGTAATAGAGACGAAGCGATGGAAAGGCCGCGGTCAGCGTGTCAAACATGGCATCGAGGGGAAGCAACGTTCTATTGTACTTAGCGGCCAGGAAAGCTTTATGCAGTTCCACCTGCTCCGCGCTTGCGTCCTCAACAATCGTATACACAGGCGACGGCGTCGTTCGTCCCTTCACGACGATTTGGTCGAGCTCCATGACGTTGTAAAACCCGCCCACGAGACGTGCAGTTTCCTCCCCAAGCAAGATAGCTACGCCGTAGTTTTTTGACGCCCCTTCCAGGCGCGAAGCAAGATTGACTGAATCCCCAAGGCAGGAATAGTCGAAGCGCCGGCTCGAGCCCATGTTGCCGACGACACATTCGCCAGTATTGATTCCAACGCCCATCTTGAGAACATGCTGTGGTGAACCGCTTGTTCGCGCTTCTATCTCGAGTTCCTTGTTGAGCTTCCCGATGGCCGTCTGCATTGCAATCGATGCCTGAACAGCGTGGAGCGCGTGCTCAGGGTCATCGAGTGGAGCGTTCCAGAATGCCATGATGCAGTCGCCCATGTACTTATCGATTGTCCCTCCGTGATCCATGACGATATCGGAGAGCGGCGTCAGCAGGCGGTTGATCAGGCCGGTTAGCTTTTCCGGATCATCCTTCATCGTCTCGGCGATTGTCGTAAAGCCACGGACGTCGGAAAATAGCACCGACAACGTTCGTCGCTCGCCGCCGAGTTTCAGCTGCGAAGGGTCATCCGATAGCCTTTTGACAAGATCGGGTGAAATGTATTGAGAAAATGCGCGGGTAATGCGTTGCTTGTTTCGGCGCTCTTCCGCAAAGTCGAAAGCGGCCTGGCCGAAGGCGACCGAGGCAAATGCAACGGTCGGCCCAAGCGGTGATACGAAGAAATGGCCGAAACGCAGGCCCGTGTAGGACAGCAGTGCGAATAAGCAAATGGCGACAACAGTTGCCAGGAGGGTGAGCCAGCCAGTCGATTTCCAGACGGCTGCAGCAGCGAATGCGGCTGTGAGCAGAACAAATCCAATAAAAGGCACCATGCTCGTGCGATTGATCGACAGCCGTTGCCGAAGATTGTCATAGATCGTTGCCTGGATCTCTACGCCGGCCGTAAGCTTCCCCGTATGCATCGTATATGGGGTGGCAAAGGCGTCAGCACCTCCCTTGTCGATCTCCGGGGCATTCTGGAGACTAAGACCCACCAGGACAACGCGGTTATTGAACGTTCCTTCGGGCAGGAACGTCTTCGGGTCGAGTGCCTGATAATATGAGACCGTCTGATAGCTCCGTGCTGGGCCAAAGGACTGGATCATCGCGTCCTGCGGGACCGGCACACCATCGTGGCCAGCGGCTCGCAAAAGCGTAGCGGCAAAACCGTCTTCGTAGATCGGGATGGTCCGGAAGACACCGTCCCCACCAAGTTCGATTGAGGCAATGCCCGTGCGAGCACCGGCCGCGGTGAGTTGCGGCAAAGGTGTAGCCCGCACGAGTTGGTCGGCTTGCGGTGTTTCGATCAAGGTTTCGTCGCCTGCAAGCACGATGTCAGGGCCGACCGCGGCGGCAATTGCAGTATCGTTCTCCGGTGTCGAGGGCTCTGCCATGATGATATCGAGGCCGACTGCCTTTGCGCCGGCTTCTCGCAATTGCCGGATCAACTGAGCATGCAAGCTGCGCGGCCACGGCCATTGTGCGTTTATTGCCGCAAGTGAAGGCTCGTCGATGGCAACGATCACCGGCCCCTCCCCCGGCGGCGCCAGGCCATCGATCGTCGACAGATAGTCGAAGGATTTGAGCTCCAGTAGCGGCCAAACCGGCAGGCGCGAGAGTAGCGAGATCCCGATCAATGTCACGAGAATAAGGGCGAGCAGCCGGAGGCTGCGGTTGCTGAACAGCCAACCGGCAGATCCTGAAGCCGGACCAAGGGTCGGTGTCTTGTTCATCAGAAACGAACTTTGAATGTGCCCTTCACGGCACGTCCCCAACCAGGAACACCCGGCGTTATTTCAAATTTCTCATCGAGGAGGTTGAACGCAGCCACTTCAAGAGCAAAGCGCTTGTCGAACGGCTCCCATATCATATTGGCATCAAGCGTCCAGAAGTCATCAAGCTCCGTCCCGATGTCGTCTCCGTCCCGTTTGCCGATATAGTTCGCAGCGATCGTCGCTTTCACCTTCGCTTCGTTAACCCAGGTTAGAGCGACCTGACCCGAGTTGCGTGGAACGAACGGAAGCGCCCCCCCAAAGTTGACGCTTGCTTCATCCTTATTCTCCGAGTCCATACGAGCATAGGTCGCGGAAAGGCCAAACCCGTTCCCCAACGCAAAATTTGCCGTGACGCTTGCGCGGTCGAGGCTTGCTCGTTCCAAATTCAAGCTATCCAAGGCGGGGAGCGCCGTCAGCGGCAGCCCGATCGTCATGTCGTGCAGTTCCTGGTGCTGATAGCCCATTGACGTGAAGAATCTGTCCGTCCACTGGGAATCCCATTGTAGTTGAGCAGTGTCGACATAGCCATCGACTCCAACGGCAATCTGATTGGGCTGCAGCCCGACAATACCGATCGGGGCAAGTGTCGGAACGCCTGTCTCAACGCTCTGACGCATGAATGCGGCGCGCAACCATTGATCTTCGACCGGCGTCCAGGCCACGCCCAATCGCGGCTCCAGCCGGCTGACATCCGTACCGTCTCCATCCAGCCACGTGGCATGGAGCGCATATTCAGCCTTCAGGTCCGGGGTGATCTCGTGCAGCAAGTCCACGTAGGCGCGCGTCAGGTTTGTTCGATTGGATGCTTCTTCAGGGCCGATCGTCACATCCGGGACAAAGAGGGGGAACAGCTCGAAGAACTCGGCAAAGCCGCTGGCACGCGTGTCGATCCATCCTCCCTCAAGTCCGTAGCGCCAGGTCAAGCCGTTGTCAGTGCCAAGGCT
>Ga0209129_1001522_pt1 | contig 12808 bp, 9 predicted proteins | sample AraplaMF_Col_mMS_FD_184257 | JGI IMG/M metagenome (GOLD analysis project Ga0209129, IMG submission 184257) | Arabidopsis root microbial communities from the University of North Carolina, USA - plate scrape MF_Col_mMS (SPAdes) (version 3) | ecosystem: Host-associated > Plants > Roots > Endosphere ... | reverse complement strand
CTGGTCGGTCACGCGGGCAAGGAAGGCGGCGAGAACTTTCTCGCGAGCGATGCCATGGCGCTCGCCGGCGTGACCGACCAGATCGTCTACCTCGAAGAAGGCGACGTGGTCGACCTGCAGCCCGGCAAATACTGGATCGTCGACCGCAACCACAAGCCCGTGACGCGCCCCGTGCGCACCGTGCAGGCCCACAGCGGCGCGGCCGAACTCGGCCCCTACCGCCACTACATGCAGAAGGAAATCTTCGAGCAGCCGCGCGCCATCGGCGACACGCTCGAAGGCGTGGCGGGCATCGTGCCCGAGCTGTTCGACGGCATCGCGCAGGACGGCGAGGGCGGAAAGACGATGGGCGCGAGCGCCCACCGCGTGTTCAAGGACATCGACAAGATCCTCATCCTGGCCTGCGGCACCAGCTACTACAGCGGCTGCACCGCCAAGTACTGGCTCGAAGGCATCGCAAAGATTTCGACCCAGGTCGAGATCGCGAGCGAGTACCGGTACCGCGAGTCGGTGCCCGACCCGAAGACACTGGTGGTCACCATCAGCCAGTCGGGCGAAACGGCCGACACGCTCGCCGCGCTCAAGCATGCGCGGGAGCTCGGCATGGAGCAGACGCTGACCATCTGCAACGTGGCCACCAGCGCGATGGTGCGCGAGTGCAAGCTCGCCTACATCACGCGCGCCGGCGTCGAGATCGGCGTGGCGTCGACCAAGGCCTTCACCACGCAGCTCGCCGGCCTGTTCCTTCTCACGCTGGCCATTGCGCAGACCAAGGGCCGCCTGAGCGAAGCCGACGAGGCGCGCTACCTGAAGGAGATGCGCCACCTGCCGGTCGCGCTGCAGTCGGTGCTTGCGCTCGAGCCGCAGATCATCGGCTGGGCCGAAGACTTCGCGCGCAAGGACAACGCGCTGTTCCTCGGCCGCGGGCTGCACTACCCGATCGCGCTCGAAGGCGCGCTCAAGCTCAAGGAAGTGACCTACATCCACGCCGAGGCCTACGCCGCGGGCGAACTCAAGCACGGCCCGCTCGCGCTGGTGACGAGCGAGATGCCTGTGGTCGCGGTCGCGCCGAACGACGCCCTGCTCGAAAAGCTCAAGAGCAACCTGCAGGAAGTGCGCGCGCGCGGTGGCGTGCTCTATGTGCTGGCCGACGGCGACACGAAGATCAAGAGCGGCGAAGGGCTGCACGTGATCCGCATGCCCGAGCACTACGGTGCGCTGTCGCCGATCCTGCACGTGGTGCCGCTGCAGCTGCTGGCGTATCACACGGCGTGCGCGCGGGGGACGGACGTGGACAAGCCGCGGAATCTGGCGAAGAGCGTGACGGTGGAGTGAGTGGCGTCAGGCTGGGAGGTTGGCTGTTCTTTGCCATTAATTCGAGCGGCTGGTCGAGTACTACCTCCCGCGGATTCGGGCGCTTCTCCCCTACACGCACCAGCGCTTCGCCTCATGGCTCGAGGTTGGAGCCATATGCGGTGGTAGCCGCACGGACGGTCTGTATGCCGGGGGCGAAGAATAAACCCCGTACCTGCAGCGGCCGATCGGTCGGGGGCTGTCTTAGTCCAGATCAAACGGCCGAAGCTGAATCTGTACCGGCGGCGGATCGAATTCGATGTCTTCGGTGCCGGGAAGCTCGCGCAGAAGATCCAGTAGAGATGAGTCACTCTGCGGATGCTCAGAAACGCCTTGACCAGATGGCGAGGCGATAAGGTCCTCGGCGCTTTCGATCAGCGTCGGGTGATGACTTGGGAGCGGTTTCTCGATTGTGAAGGTGAGCCTCCTAAAGACCTTAGTTTGCTACATCGGGGAGGGTGAATCCGCGTGTCATTTTTGCTTGGGCTGTTTGCGCCACGTGGCGCTAGAGATCTTGCATCAAGACGCGTACATCCTGAATTTATGGGATGCCAGAGCAGAAGAAGGCAGTACACCATGCGATACGACTCACCAAGGGGAACCTCATGCCTTTGAACTGGCCAGCGACAGTCAAGTCCCTACTTGAGGGATTTACCGATGCTCCGGATGTGGCGGAATATCCGTCTATAGCATTCGCTCTTGATGATGGAATCGATGATCGACTTAAGGAAAGTCTTGCGGAACCTTCTCCCATCAATCCGCGCTATGTAGAGGATCTTCTCGCTGACTGTGTTAATCGTATTGCAAATTGCCTCGTGCTCAAAGAAAAGGCAAATGAAGTGGAGGTTCGTGCTATTGGCGATGCAATGAGCTATAAGGTTCAGGTTGTCAGCTTGCGAATGAACGATCGAATTCAAGAGCTTCTGGCGCCACTGCAAGAACGTCTTGGTGCGAACGCGCTGGGAACAAAAACTTCCGCGGGGAGCACAGAAAATATAGGGGACAAGGAGCTCTGGGAAAAGATAAGAGAGGCCCAAAAATCTCTCTCCAAAATCCAAGCAGAAGTCGTCGAGGCTCTGAAAAATAAAGCTCAAACTCCTGGAAATGGGGCCAATTATTCGGAGCGATTTCGACTTTTGAAGGAACTTTTTGAGTTGGGAATTGTTGAAACTTATAGGCGCTGTGTGGTGTGTGCGAGAGGTTTGAAGATGATCTATGGCCTGGAGCGCCCTGTTCCCAAAGTGAGTTCAAGCGGCTATCTCAATGAGCTGGCCCTCTGGGCCCAGAAAGCGTCGGACGCACTCGATTTGGAAATCGATGGCCGTATGTCGAGTGAGGTTGCTCTTGCTATCGGCGCAATAGATGATGCACCTAAAGAGATGGAACTGCTCACTCGGACTGCGTTCAACGCAGCCATCGCCGCAGGAAATATTTCTTTCATGATTAAGCCGACACAGTTTGATTCATTACGGATGAAGTCTGTAGTTTTGCGAAGCATGCGTTTTCAGATCAAATCCAAAACGGAAGATGCGAAGACTCGCGTCCTGTCGCTTCAGGTCAAGCTGCCTGGAAGCGCGCTGACTTCTGGTGATAGCCTGTTCAACTGCACCAGTTCAACCCAGTATCAGGATTCCGAAGGAAATGAAACTGGATACGGCGTACACAATCTCAGTCCGATTGGTGACTGGTCCATTAAGCTGCCCGAGCGCTTCGTGACGGGGGAGCCTCTTGCTGAGCTTGTGAATATATATCTTTTCCTAAAACTGTCATACCGGAGATAGGCATGTTCGTCACTGCACGCATCTTGGCTCCGGATGAAAATCGCGCCAATGGAGGCAATTTTGCCGCGGAGCGAATTGTGGTTCGAGCCTCCAGTGGGGTCGCAGAACAGTTTGAAAATCAAGCGCGAGTAATACGCAATGCGGAACGCGAATTCAACTCTGCCGCTGCAAAAATGGGCGTGGGTGCTGCTGCGCTAGGGGCATTTCCTCACCCCGCAGCCAGAGTCGCCGCAGGTGGGCTGGGTATTGGAGCCTCTTTATCCGCCTTGGCGGGATCTGAAGCCGCAAAAAAAGCCGAGGCACTGGAAAGGAAGGCTGCCGCTTCGCGTGAGGCCGAGAACGCTGCAAAAGAAAAGGCAGAAAAGGAAAAGGCAGCAGCAGAAAGAGCTGCAGTAAACAAGAAGGCAGCGGAGGCAGCGGCGGCATCTGCAGCAGCAGCTGCGGCAGCTGCTGCTGCAGCTGCTGCTGCAAGAAGAAAAAATGAGCGTGATACTTCAGCGGATCGATTCCGGCCTGGCAAAGGGGATACGTTTGGAGGTAGGGCCAGTGCCGTGGATCGCGATCGCACTGATCGAATCAGCCGTACTTGCTAAGGACGGTCTGAAAAATCCGAGTAAGCGGCTTGCCCTCCCAACTTGATGGCTGAACGCAGCCCAGGCTGTATACGCGCCCCGGCCGTCGAGCCGCTCTCAAGCATGTGGCTGCGCTCCGCGCGCAACCGCGCAGGCCGCTTCTTCCACAGCGATCTGGCGATGCGTTAGCGCTGGGCGATCATCACCTTGTCGGAAGCAGCGTATTCGTCGCGCACCCGCGTGCCATGGCATGCCGGTGCATCGCGCCCGTCATCATTCAGGCCGAAGGATGGCCGGTTAAGGCACCCGGAGGCGTGGCGCTGACGGCATTGCGGGCGGCCCGAAGTGAATCCTGGCTTGTCATCCTCTGCCCTGAAACCAACCTAGACGCGCTGCCGTCAAAGCTACAGTCATGTCTTTTGTCAACGATCTCTCGCTCTATGTCGGCGTCCCCTTACTTCTGGGCTGTGCTGTTTTCATCATTGGGTATGCAGGACGGAAGCTCGCGGGTCGTTATTCCTCAGACCTTCGCATTGTTTGGTACCTGTTTTCGTTGACCATGACGGTCACGCTCTTGATCGCCTGGTGGGCCACTAGCGTGGGCGCCATCGATGCGACTGGCAGCTTTCGAGGTGCGGCCGGCAATGTACTCCTCAAGCTACTCAAGAGCACGCTGGATCTTGGAAGCGCCTTCGTCGTATACGGCGGCGTTGTGGCACTGGTGGTCTTTCCGCAGCTCGCAAGTTGGGTGCTCAGTGGGCTGCATGGTTGTGCTTCAGCGCCGATCTTCATTGGCCCGTCCTTTCGATTTCTCTTCTGGAGCATTGTCAAGTCGTTGGTCATCGCAGCAGGCGTCATTTTTCCCACGGGCGTGTATGGCTGGATAGTGAGCTGGGACGGGATGAACGCCATGCAGGCCATGGTTCACGCATGCATAGCGTTGATATCGCTCGTCTTGGCCTTCGCGATGCTTTACGTCTATCGTGACGTAGACGAGGCTCTGGCGCCCACAAGCAACCCGAGTCCAAGCGCAGCGAGTGTTCGCAGGTTCATTCGCTGCGTTAATGCCTGGATGAACCGTCGGATCAGTTCACCTGATGCACCGAGTCCGCAAGAGTATTGCTACACGATGAGGGCTTCGTTTCTGACGCCGCCGGTGGGGGAAGTGGGGCGATGGAAATTCTCTGCGGAGTACACATGGCCCAAACCTCGATAGGTAGGCGTACTGCCTCACAGAAGGAGGCTATCGAGCACGCGTCGTCGGTATTTCTTGCTCCTCTGTGCTGCGGCAGGCAATCTCCTCGCCGACCTCCTTCGCTACCCTCCTTCAGAAATCATGCCGCATCCAGATTTCCAGCGCCAGTGGGGGAGCGATGCAAGGCGCCGCATCTCATCACTGCCGAACGGGCCTCAGCGCGGTGGGCCTGATCGTCCGGAACATTGGGCCGTGGAAGACATCCCCGAACCGTGCTTGACCGAAAGACACCGAAATTGCAGGCAGGGGCCTCATAGTTCGCCTCGCTGCATCGGGAAATTCATGGAGCTCGGTTCGTGCGGCGTCCGCCACGGAGCTCGACAATGGATATATGTACAGGACAGGGATGAGTAATGGCTGTTGACGAACGTCAGGAATGGGCTGTTGTGCGGCTGGTCACCGTGCAGAAAAAAAGAGAGATGGGCAGGCTGCTGTTTGCCACCGTCACCGAGCTTTCCCAGGGCCGGCCCAAGCCGACGACCATGTCAGGCTTGGATTGCCATAGCCTCAATAAGAGTGAGGAGAGGCTGTTTTTCCGCAGAACGATTCTTTCGAAGGAAGAGGCCGTCAGTTGGTACCGGTCCCTGGGCGGAGGTGAAAGAGTCACGCCGGTGCCAACTCGGGAGGTCGACCGAGAAGCGTGGGATGGCGCGCCCATCCAAGTGCCCAGGCTGGAGGACGTGCAGCCTTGGCCGGCATTGGGCCTACCCATGAGACAAGAGCTTCTGTCCTGGCCAGACCATTCCTCTATCGATCCGGCGCCATTCGTCGGCAGCGTGCCCGCTCGTCTGCACCGGCGCTTCGGTGATCGTGCGGGCCTGACGGGGTTTATCGAAGACGCGGCCGCTCAGGCGTTCGTGGCGCGTCGCATGCACGTCGACCTGTCCCTCTACCAGGAATATCTCGGCAGCGCGGTCTACGTCGCGCCCGACCCAGTGGTCCGGCAGATCGACAATTTCATGGTTGCGGCCAAGGACGGACGCGGAGAGCGGATTGTCTATCGCATCATCTCGCATCCTGGCCAGAGCCTGGAGGGCGTGAGTATCACGGCTTTCGACAAAGAAGCAGATCTGCTGACCAGCTTCAAGACTCACCGGGTGCCGGCCAATGGAATTCTGGAGGTGGAGAAAGGGGTCTGCACGGGCGCGTATGGCTTCGTGGTGACCCATGACCGGCACGGCGTCCTGGCCTATCAGCCTCCAACCGGTTTCGTTCGACAGGTCAATCTCAACGTTCGGGCCACTTCACGCCGCAGCCGCAGTGTCAGCGTTCCGTCCGGCGACTCGGCGGATTCGCCACGCATGGAATATCAGGCGGCCATGGGTTCGGAATTGGTCTCCAGCTCGGTTCTCGGGGAGGTTCTTGATCACAGTGCCAGCGCACGCGTCGCGACGGAGGCAAGGAAACGGGAGGTGCTCAGCGATGCCGAGCGCTATGGTCAGCACTGGTTCCCAGAAAACTCACGCAACGAAGCGGCGCAACTGATCCGAGAGCTGCTTCGAGCGGCCCGTTTCAGGGTGATGATTGCAGACCCCTACCTCGGCGACCTGCAATTGGGACAGTTCCTGTATGCCGTGCACGGCAACGAAGTGAGCGTCACTTTGCTGACAACGAAGCTGGCGTTCAATCCCACGTCTTCACAGACCAAGCTGGAGTTGTTGAATAGCTTCAAGGGCAGCCTCGCGACTCTGAGCAAGTACCAGCAGCTCACACCGCAAGTCAGGGTCCTTTCTTCATCTAGGCTGCACGACCGCTTCTTGGTCGTGGACAACAACGTGTGGTTCGTCGGCAATTCGCTCAACGGCCTGGGCGAGAAAGCCTCGATGATCGTCCGGCTGCCCGATCCGAACGAAGTGATTGAACGACTGCAAACTCTGAGCTCGACCGCACAGAGCCTGGATGACTACATCCAGAAGCTGTCGCGGCGCGGCACGAGGCCAGACGAATGAACAAGTTCGCTTCGGGCCTCACACTTCCCGAGAAAGCGCCACGCACGACCTTGAAGACCGAAATCCTGTGGGGATGCGAGCTCGGTGGCAGCCCGCACTTTCCCAAGGACATGGCGGGCGTCCATGAGCGCTTCTATGCCAGCGACCCTAAACCCCTCGAGACCTTTCGCCTAGCGGTCGCAGAAGCCGTTGAACGCGTGCTGATCATGGACGATTACTTCCTGATGCCGGACAAGGGAAAGCCGGAAGACAGGCTGCTGACCATCCTGGGCTGGCTGCATCCCCAGCTTGTCGCCAGCGACATCCGGATTCTCACCAAGAAGCACGGGGAGATCGATGAGGAACTCATGCTGCAGCTCTTCCGAGACCGGGAAGAAGAGATCAATAACAGCCAGGCTCGACGCGGCAAGCGCTGCAGCATTCAGGTGAACACCCGTCTGCGGGAGGGTTTCAACTATGTCCACGACCGCTTTGCCATCGTCGATGACGAACTCTGGCACTTTGGCGCGACGGTTGGCGGCTTCCACGCCAGCGTCAACGCGACCAGCCGGGGGTGGCGTGCCGCAGATGCCGGGGCCATCGACTTCTTTGATCTGGCATGGCACATGTGCAAGGAAAAATGACGATGCAATGGATCCACGAACACAGTCCTCAGCGTGAAGCAGTTCAGGGGAATGATGGTTTCAAGACTCGGGACGACTTCCACGAGCTGATGGCCCGCGCCAGTGGCGATACGGCTCGATTGACCGACTTGGTGCTGCAGGATGCGGTGGCCTTGAGCGAGCGTCCAGAGATCGAGCAGTTGCGTCGGCTTGTGAAGCAACGCACTAGGCTTGATTTCGACCCGGACGTGTTGCTGACGGCTGCCTGCGCATGGGCACTCGAGAGCAGTCCGCACCTGGAAACCTGGAAGATCGTCAGAAGAATCGCGCGCCACTCCTGGCAGATCGAGCATGGATTGAGCGAGGCCATGGCTGCACGTGCGCAGATGGATCAGGGTGCCCGCAGGGCCTACGCAGATCTGGCGACGCAGCTGTTTACGGCGCTGGCGCGGGGAGACCTGCGCTCTGAATCGCAGCGCGGGAACGAGGCCCGCGATAGCGCCTTGTCGCACTGGCAAGCAGTCTCCTATCGCCTGGAGGAACTGTGGTGGGGTCTTCGCGGCGCCGACTTCATGATGTACGAAGAGGAGATGCGCGTTCTCGGTCTCCTGAGCGAGATCGCACCGCAGGAGTTCCAGAAGTTGATAGCTGGCTCGAACAATCCCTTTCTCGTGGAGGCGGCCCTGGTGAGTGCAGGAGTGGGCGCATTCAGCCCGCGCTTTGCCCAGTGGGCGGCATGCACCGCGGCCGCGCCGCTGGCCTTCATGCAGGATGGCCATTGGACCGGCTCGGTGTTGTTGCCATTGCTGCTGGTGCACGCACGCAACGAGCTGCTCCAGTCCAGCAGGTTGCCTGCCGCTCAGGAAGCCGGTGAAACCGAGATCGCCGCGCTCACGGCCCAGGTCACTGAGTTGATCGAGGCGGTGGTGGATGTTCTCGCCGGCCGGCAGGATGCGCGAGCGACATTTGCACGCTGGAGCACCTGGCTGATGCGCCAGGTGCTGCTTCAGAAGAACGAAGGGTTTGACGACATACGATCTCGAGCCTTCATCGACAATGCCCTGCTGCAAGCCATAGGCAAATTCATGCAGGGGCAAGAGCCCCAGGAAAGGCCGCAGCTGTCGATTTCCGCAGCGCCAGAGGACGCCGCCCCCTGGGAAGCCTGGTGCTATCGATGCGTGCTGTCGTCCTTCGCCCACGACGGCTTCATCGACACGCCGTCCTTCGCAGAATTCGCGAGGCAATGGCAACTCACTCCGGAGAACTGGCATGAGCGGGAGGGCAGGGATCTGCTCGCGCGGGCCCAACTCCATCTTCCCCGCGAAGATTTCCCAGGGTTGTCCGCGAACCTCCTTGTGTACCCTCTGGCCTCGAAAGAGGGTTTCGCTGCCGCTTGGCGGCTGCTGTGGGATCGGGCATCTTATCTTCGGGAGGTCCTTGAGTTCGGTTCTATCGACGCCAAAGCAAACACATATGCAGACCGCGCAGACGCGAGCGCCTTGTTGCTGCTGCTGGGGTGCATGGGCCTGGCCTGCTTCGACCAGGCGGGCGCACGCCTGGAGGCATCTTCGCGGCCGCCGAACGAGAAAGCGATCGAGGAAACAACAGAGGCGATGGTCGCAGGAACAGCCCAGGCAACAGCTAAGGAGATGGTCGATTTGCATACCTCACTGGCAGCGGGTGTCATCGAAGTACTGCACTTGGACGACACCCTCCAACGGGACAAATGGCAGGCGCTGTTGCAGCACATGGCGCTGCGTCGGATCTATTGGGACCAGCGCTACAGCGCCGGCCATCGCGCCGCCATCTTCGCTCGACAGCATGGGCCGACCATTCAGGACTACTTGGGCCAGCTGCAGGCAAATCCGGATGATCTGCTTGCCTTCCTGCACGCGTGCATGCTCAACAAGTTCGATGCCTCCGGACTGCGCAGTGAATTGAGCGATGCCCGCGTCGACCTACGTTCTTCCATGGATACACTCAGGCAGCTGCAGGATCTTCGCCCCCACAGATATCCCATCAATGGCGCAGCCGTGGAGATGATCAAGCCGCTGATGGGCCACAGCGCTTCCTAGCTGTTCGCTGGCAGCCTTGGAACCCCAAGCGGGCGAGAGTAGATCGCACGGCGAACTGGGGTCTGCTCAAACAGCGACAGGGCTCAGACTTTATTGCCTACCTTCTGGCCCCTCCGAGCTGCTTCCCTCGGTTGTCTCAGACTTCATGATGCCGACAAGCAACCCTCGCCCTGACCGTCCCATCGATGATCTTGTCTCAGACATTGTTGGCAAAGAACACTGGCTGTATTTCCAGCGGCCCGATCAGGAGGCGAGCTGGTCGTCGCCCGGAATCAGCAACTTCGTTGCGATGCCGTAGAGCGCAAGCATGCCCAGCACGTGCCCGATGGCGACGCCTGGTTCGCCCGATTCGATGCGAGCGATCGTCTGGACATGCACACCGAGCCGGGCGGCCGCTGCGGCTTGGCCTTCACCGGCATTGGTACGTGCCAGCTTGGCCGCCGCGCCCATGCGCTTGATCGCCTGAAGGGCGCCGCTGTCGATGTCCGCCGAGATGCGTTTGCCTTGGGCCATCGGGATATTGTCGCTGCACAATCTGCGCCATGCCTCGAACCTCGCCCGACCCTCGGCCCACGCCTTACTGGCTCTATCTCCTGGAATGCGAAGGCGGCGTGTACTACACGGGGATCGCGCTCGACGTGGAGCAGCGCTTCTTTCAGCATGTCTTCGGGCTGGGCGCCAAATTCACGCGCGCGCGTCCGCCGCTGCGCGTGCTTGCAGCCCGCGCATACCCCGACAAGGGCGCTGCATTGCGGGCGGAAATCAGGGTCAAGGCGCTGCCTCGCGCCCGGAAGCTTGCCTTCTTCGAGGACATGGCGTAGTTCGCGACCTGGCTCGCCGCATGAACTCAGCGCCCCTTGTCCTCCCAGTCCACCCAATCCACCGCATGGGTCTCCAGATACCGGCTGACGGCGGCGCCGAGGGTCGGAAAGAACGCCGTGTCCCCAAGCCGCGCGAAAAGTTCGAACCGCTTCAGCTTGTCCTTGACAGGGTCCTTCATCTCGGCAAAGCACAACTGGATGCCAGCCGCGTGCAAGGTGTCGATCAACTCGGCCAGCATGTCGGCGGAGGTCACGTCCACGCTGGTGACGGGTTCGGCCGCAACGACCAGCCAGCGCACGGGCGTCGGCGACGCAGCCATGGCGTCGGCCACCCGGTCGTGGAACAGCTCGGCATTGGCGAAGAACAGCGGCGCATCCCAGCGAAACAGGACCAGGCCGGGGATGAGGCGCGCGTCGGGATAGCGCGTGATGTCGTGGTAGCCCTTGACGCCGTCGGCGCGCCCCAGAACCGCGGAATAGGGGCGCCAGGCATCCCACAGGAATTCGATGACCGCAATCACGATGGCCAGGCCGATGCCCTCGATCGCGCCCAGCACGGCCACGCCGACGGTGCAGGCGATCGACAACCAGAACTCCCAGCGCTGGATGCGATAGATCCGCCGCAGGTCGGCGACCTCGATCAGGCCGATGGCCGATGCGATCACGACCGCGGCCAGTGCGCTGGCGGGCAGGTTTTTCAGCAGGTCCGGCACGGCCACCAGCAGCAGGGCAACAGCCAGCGCGCCGACGACGCCGGTCAACTGGGTCTTGGCACCTGCGGTCTCGGCCACGGGAGTGCGTGACGAACTGCTGCTGACGGCAAAGCCCTGAAAGAGTCCGGCCGCCAGGTTGGCGGCGCCGAGCGCCACCATCTCCTGGTTCGGGTCGACACAGGTGCGGGTCCGCGCCGCATAGACGCGAGAGAGCACGCTGGTGTCGGCGAACGAGACGAGCGCGACGGCGCAACCGCCGATCAGGACGGGGCCGATGTCGGCGGCCGTGAGCCACGGGATGCTGAATGCAGGCAGGCCTTGTGGCAGGGCACCGAGGACCGACACCCCATCGCGTGCCGCAAGGCCCAGCACGCCCACGGCGACGGTCGCTCCCACCACGGCGATCAGCGTGCCCGGCAAGCGCTTGCTGCCCTTGAGCAGCAGGATGACCGCCAGGGTGCCAGCGCCGACCATGAACGTGGTCCAGTGGGTCTTTCCATCCATCACCGACGTCGCGATGGCCTTCAGGTTGCCCAACGGTCCGTCGCCCTCGGCTGCAAAGCCGAAGAGCTTGGGCAGTTGGCTGATCAACACCGTCAGCGCGATGCCGTTCATGTAGCCGTAGCGAATCGGCTTGGAGAGAAGCTCGGTGACGAAGCCCAGGCGCGCGACGCCGGCGAGGATGCACACCGTCCCCGACACGATCGCCATCATGCCGGCCAGGGCGATCGCGCGATGCGGGTCGCCGCCGGACAGGGGAAGGACGACGGCCAGAATGATGGCCGCCAACGAGGAATCCGGGCCCAGCACCAGGATCCGGCTGGGTCCGAACACAGCATACGCGAGCAATGCAACGATGGTCGCGTAGAGGCCATGGATGCCGGGTACGCCCGACGCCTCCGCGTAGGCGATGCCGACGGGCACCAGCATCGTGGTCAGCACCAGTCCGGCAACGATGTCGCGCCGCAGCCACGCCACCTGGTACCCGCGCAGCGTGCGGAGTCCCGGCAGCCAGCGGCGCCACCCGGTCTCATCGGCGGCCTTCGCCCGCCGCGCAATGCGGCCCGGTTCCGGCAGGGGGGACGAAGGATCCAGATTGCTCATAAGCGCTGGCCACCTGGTGGACAGTGCAGATGCGCACAAGGAAAGGCAAGCGGGAAGATACGGGTGTTGACGTTGGCCGCGTCGACGGGGTCTGATGATGGTGGAACTATCACTCCCGCGCTAAGCTCAACCCTGTATGTCAACAGTGGGCAAGGTCCGGGTCGTTTTTGTTTCGAAGCGAAACTCACTTCGAAGCGTTCTTGCACATGCATGTCTCGAACACATAGGCGGTGACCGGTATGCGGCCCTGTCGTGCGGCTCTCCAAAGTACCTTGCCAGCGAAATTCATCCTGCTGCGCTGGGTGCGCTGGCGAGCGCCCGGATGCGACCGCCTCCCGGAATTCCGACAAGTTGGGAGAAGTTGAAGGAACAGGGGGCCGCAAGAGCCACGTTCATCATCACGCTCGACGACGAGACCATGGGGGAACAGCCGGCGTGGCCGGGGCAGCCGGATACCGCGCTGTGGTCGATGCCGGACGTTGCCGCATTGGAAGACCCGGAAAAGACGGCCTACGGTGCGATCCAGGCCCTCCACGCGCTGCGTCGCAGACTCGAGTTGTTCGTCAACCTGCCGCTGGCCAAG
>Ga0209129_1001466_pt1 | contig 13159 bp, 14 predicted proteins | sample AraplaMF_Col_mMS_FD_184257 | JGI IMG/M metagenome (GOLD analysis project Ga0209129, IMG submission 184257) | Arabidopsis root microbial communities from the University of North Carolina, USA - plate scrape MF_Col_mMS (SPAdes) (version 3) | ecosystem: Host-associated > Plants > Roots > Endosphere... | reverse complement strand
CGCTGCTTCTTGGTGGGAGCCAGCCTGCTGGCGATGGTCGGAGCGTTACCTCGACGATTCGCGCTGGACGCGGCGACGTCGGTCGAGCGGAACGAGCAGGTCGGCTTTCGAGGCCAACGACACCAACGCCCAACGACTGATCCGCTCGTAGTGCTGCAGAAACCGCGCGAGCGCCGCGGCATCCATCGCGCGTGCTTCGCCGCGCTCGCGCAGCGGCCGCTCGGCTTCGTCGCGCCATGTCGCGACCACGTCCCATGAAGGGGCCTGAAGCACGACGAGCGCGTCGAGCCGCGCCCACAGCGGCGCGTAGTTCGCGAGCTGCGCGTTCACCCAGCGCCGCCAGCGGCCATCCGGATCCTCGTCGTGTTCGAGCGCGTTCACCGGCACGTCGAGCGCCGCCTCGTCCTCGGCCGTTACGCCGAGGCACCAGCCTTCGAGCAGCACGAGCGCCGGGACGTCGGCCACCGTGGGCCATTGCGCCTCGGGATAGCGATCGTCGCGGCCCTTGTCGAAGCGGGGTATGGCGACCGGTGCCTCGGGCGTCGCCTGCGCCAGCGCGTCGAGCGTCGAGGCGAGCAGTGCGAGATCGTGCGTGCCCGGCACGCCGCGGGTGCGCAGCAGCGGATGCACGTCCGCGGCCAGCGCCGCGCGCTCGGCCCGCGTCAGGTAGACATCGTCGAGCGAGAGCGCGACAGCGCCCCAGCCTCGCTCCGCGGCCGCCTCGACCAGCGCGGCGGCGAGGAAACTCTTGCCGGCACCCTGCAGCGCCGAAATGCCCAGAACGAAGGGCTGCGCGGCCCGCTCGATCTGTGCGGCGAAACGCCCGAGGACGGTGGCGGCCAGCGTGCTAGCATCGGACGATTCCATGGCCGACAGCATAGTCCATCGTCATGCTTACCCCCGATATCCTCGACACCTTCCGCGGCCTGCTCGACGAAGCGAAGGCCAGCGGCGATCGCGAACCCACCGCGATGAGTCTTTCCACCTGCGACAGGGAGGGGCGCGCGCATTCGCGCATCGTGCTGCTGAAGGCGATCGACGAGCGTGGCCTGCATTTCTTCACCAACTACCAGAGCGCCAAGGCCGCCCAGATGGCCGAGCACGCACAGGTCGCATTGTGCTTTCACTGGAAGCAGATCCGCGAAGGCATCCAGGTTCGTTTCGAAGGCCGGGCGACGAAGGCGAGCGAGGCCGAATCGGACGCCTATTTCGCCACTCGCGCTCGCGGTAGCCAGATCGGCGCCTGGGCCTCGTTGCAGAGCCAGGAGCTCCCGGACCGCGACACCTTCGACGCGCGCGTCGACCATTACGAGAAAGAGTTCGCCGACCGTGACGTGCCGCGTCCTCCGCACTGGGGTGGCTATATCGTGGAGCCGGATCGCGTGGAGTTCTGGTACGGCGCCACGTTCCGTCTGCATGAGCGCGTGGTGCACGCCGAGGCGGGCACCCATTGGACGAGCCATCTGTTGTATCCCTGACCGGAGCCCCGCATGAGCCGCGCCCAACCCGTCCAGCACATCGCGCAATCCACCTTCACGGTGCACACGCGTGGCCGTTCGCTCAGCGAGATCGGCGATCGCATCGCCGACGCGGTGTCGGCGAGCGGCGTCGGCACGGGCATCGTGCACGTGTTCGTGCATCACACCAGTGCGTCGCTGTTGATCGGCGAGAACGCGGATCCCACCGTCGTCGCCGATCTCGAGCGGTTCTTCGCACGGCTGGTGCCCGATGGCGATCCGCTCTTCCGCCATCGCGACGAAGGCCCCGACGACATGCCTGCCCACGTGCGATCGGTGCTGACCGGCGTGTCGCTGTCGATTCCCGTGCACGGCGGTAAACCGCTGCTGGGTACGTGGCAGGGCGTGTTCCTCTACGAACACCGGCACGAGGCGCACCAGCGCAGGATCACCGTCACGGTATCGGGGCACTGATGCCGGACGCGTATCCACAGCGCATCGTCTGCCTGACCGAAGAACCTACCGAAGTCCTGTACGCGATCGGCGAAGCGGATCGCATCGTCGGCATATCCGGCTTCACCGTGCGCCCGCCACGGGCGCGCAAGGAAAAGCCGAAAGTCTCCGCGTTCACCAGCGCGAAGATCGAACAGATCCTCGATCTGAAGCCCGACCTCGCCATCGGGTTTTCCGATATCCAGGCCGACATCGCACGCGAACTGATTCGTGCGGGCGTCGAGGTCTGGATCAGCAACCATCGCAGTGTCGAGGGCATCGTCGCGTACATCCGCCGTCTCGGCGCCATGGTAGGCGCGGGCGCGAAGGCCGACGCGCTCGCCGACCGCGCCCAGGCGAATCTCGATCGCATCGCGGCGCTCGCTGCCGCGTTGCCCCGCCGTCCCCGCGTGTATTTCGAAGAGTGGGACGATCCGCTCATCACCGGTATCCGCTGGGTCGGCGAGCTGGTGCGCATCGCCGGCGGCGACGATGTGTTTCCCGAGCTGCTCGAAGAACCCCTGGCGAAGCAACGCATTCTCGCGGATCCGCTGGAGGTCGTGCGGCGTTCGCCGGATATCGTGCTCGGCTCGTGGTGCGGCAAGCGCTTCCGCCCCGAACGCGTCGCCGCGCGACCCGGCTGGCACGACATGCCCGCCGTGCGCGACGGCGAGCTGCACGAGATCAAGTCGCCGATCATCCTGCAGCCCGGCCCGGCGGCGCTGTTCGACGGTGTCGAAGCGATGCATGAAATCATCGCACGCTGGGCGCACAAGCACTGAAACATCGAACTTCGCGGTCGGTAGGAAGGCCTCTTGTGGGAAGCGCGCTGGCGGGCGAAGGGGTGCTTGCCGCGAGCACCCATTCGCGCGCCAGCGCGCTTCCCACAAAAGTGCCCAGCCGGTTGTGCCCTAAGGCATCGCGATCCAGCGCCCCAGCTTGCGGATCTCCAGCGGCCTGAACCGGCGCTTGTAATCCATCTTCGGATGCCCGGCGATCCAGAAACCCAGGTAGACGTACGGAATGCCGCGGCGCTTCGCCAGCGCCACCTGCTGCAGGATGCCGAAGGTACCCAGGCTGCGCGCCCCCTCGTCCGGGTCGAAGAACGTATAGACGGCCGAAACGCCCGAGAGCGTGACGTCGGTGACGGCGATGCCCAGCAGGCGATCGCGCTCGCGAAACTCGACAAATAGCGTGGGGCTCCACGGCGCCGCGAGGAACCGCTGGAAATCGTCGGCGTCCGCGGCGTCCATGCCGCCGCCGCTGTGCCGGGCGTGCAGGTAGCGGCGATACAGTTCGTGGCGCTCGTGCGTGAAGCCCGGCTGGGCTTCGGTCACGGTCAGGTCGCCGTTGCGCGCGAGACACCGTCGTTGTGCACGATCCGGTGTGAAGCCTTCGACGTCGATGCGGCAGGGTACGCAGGCCTGGCAGGCCGTGCACTGCGGCAGGTAGAGATGCCCGCCCGCGCGACGGAAGCCTTTGGCGAGCGCGGGAGGATAGAGGCGATCGAGGTGCGGCGCGCCGGGATCGACCACGAGGTTCTGCGCCGTCCGCTCGGCGTAATACCCGCAGTTGTGCGGCAGGGTCTGGAACAGGCGGACGCGGTCGGTCATGGACCCATGTTATAGCCCTACGGCGCGCCCGGCGTCACCGCGGATTCTGGTGATGTTTCCGTTCCATGACTTCGATCAGCACGCGCAGGCTGCGGGCCGATTCCAGATGCTGCCGCGACCACGGCCGGGAGCGGCCCCGCACGGTCTGCTGCCACGATTCGAAGCTCTGCCGCGGCGACAGGCGCGCCCCCGGAATGGTCTCCAGCTTGGCGAGCGACGGATTGCCGCCCCAGCGCACCTGGCGCACCTGTTCGGTACGCGTCCACAGCACGGCGTTGTGCGACTCGGCGCGCAGCGGCATGAAGATGACGCCGGCGGCAAGTTCGGTGACGGACGGGTCGCCGAGCGCCGCATGCCATTCGGCGACCGAATCGGTGTGCAGGACGCCCGCGATACGATCGGGCGAATCGCCGGCATTGTGCGTGGCGACGACATCGCGCATGCGCAGCAGCGTGGCCTCGTCGGGGAGCTGGCCGTGGCGCACCACGCGATCGCCCGAATAGATGGCGACACCGTCGGCATCCACCACCTCGAGCAATTCGGGGGCGAGCGTCGCCAGCAGGTCCGGATCGATGCTGTCGCTCTCGCTGAAGGCGGTGATCAGCTTCTCGCGCACCGTCAGCAGCGTGCTCTCGACCTCGATCTTCGCCAGTTCTTCGATGGCCGATACGCGCGCGGCGAAGGAACGGGCGATGGCATCCGCGACCTCGCGCATCTGGTGATCCGCGAAGAACGGTGCGTAGTGGTGACAGGAAATGAGGCCCCACAGGCGGCCATTCGTCACGATCGAGGCCACCAGCGTGCCGGTGACGCCCATGTTGCCCAGGTATTCGAGGTGCACGGGCGACACGCTACGCAGCGAGACGTCGCTCAGGTCGGTCGGCAACCCGGTATCCGGATCGACCGGTGGGCGGATGATCGCCGGCACGTAACCGCAGTCGCTGATCTGACGGACGCGGTTGCGCAGGTAGAGCGCACGCGCCTGCGCCGGAATGTCGGTAGACGGGTAGTGAAGGCCCAGGTACGCCTCCAGGTCGTCGCGCCGGGCCTCCGCGATCACCTCGCCATGCCAGTCATGGTCGAAACGGTAAACCATGACGCGGTCGTAGCCGAGCAGGGTGCGGATCGTACGTGCCACACGCGACGCGGCGCGCTCCACGCTCGGATCGTTCTCGAGGCGATGCGCGAGGTCGTAGGCCACGCGGATCGGATCGTCCTCGAAATACCCTTCGCGTGGCTCGATCTCGATCATCCAGCGCGTGTCGTACGCGTGCACGGACGCGTGCCAGGTGACGGCCTTGCGCGCTTTCGGAAAGGTGACCGGCGCCCACGGGCTGTGCGCGGGGCGTTCGTCGTCGTCGAAGAGATCGGCCGGCAACGTCAGCAGGTCGGCCAGCGGCGCGCCGATCGCGGCGTTAAGGTCCACGCCGACGATATCGTCGATGTTCTCGCTCGCCTGCAGCACCACACCCGTCGCCGCGTCCACCACCAGCAACACGCCGTGGGGCTGGATGGAGCCGGGAATATGGATCGGCTCGCGGTCGCAGGCGGTGAGGTCGGGGAGGTCAGTCATGCGTGGGATGGTCCTGTAACGTCCGTTGAAAGCGCGCGAACATGGCGCGTGCGGCCGCCGTCGCCGCATCCTGGGCGGCGCCGTCGTTCAGGACGCGGTCAAGGAGGCCCTGCAGGCGGCGCCACGGCGGCGTGTCTTCGCCAAGGCCATAGAAATGGTGCGGCAGATGGGGGAAAAGCGTCCGCAGCCCGGCCACGATCACCCGGCCGCCGAGTGCGGACCCCTCGATCACGTAAAGCTCGCCCCAGGCCGCGGATGGTTGCGATATGCCCTGCAGCCGACGCTTCGCCCTGTCTGGCGGCGCATTCGCACCAGGCGATGCCATGGCGGCAAGATCGGATTCCAGCGCCGCGGCGCGCGACACGTAGCGCCAGCCGGGAGTCGTCGCGATCCCGTCGAGCCACGCGCCCCGTTCGTCCTCCCACGCTCGAAACAACGCCAGCTGCGCTTCGAGCAGCCTCCGGTATCCCGCTTCGTCCAGCTCATTCGCGAGCAGCCGGCGCATGAGTGGCGACGCTTCCGCGGCCGCGTGGGCCTCGCGGGTCGCTTCGCGCAGATGGAGATGCGTCGGTGTGAGCTCCCGCGCGCCGTCCACTCAAAGAACCGCGGTGGCCTTCAGGACGACGATCAGCATCACGCCCGCGACGATCGCCAGCACCATCAGGCGGACGCGCGCCGCGGTGCGCTGTGCGACAGGGCGACGGTCGGGCTGGCGATGCATCGCCAGTTCTTCCTGAAAGCGCACGACCGGCTCGATGCCGATGTCCTTGAGCAGGGCGCGGGCCTTCGGGAAATCGTCGGCGCTCTTCACCCAGACCTGCGGCCAGCTGTTGCGGTCGTCGTTGCGCTGCGAATAGCTGAAGCGCTGGTACGTCGGGCGATTCCAGCTCGAGCGGTTGGTCACCGACGTTTCGATCGCGTGCTCGGTGAGGAGGGCGACGATACGGTCGATGTTGTCCTGGCGGGGCGATGTATAGATCTGGCGCATGGGCCCGATTCTACGGGAATTGGCCCCGCGGCGACGCCTCGGGCGCCAGGGCGCCCCTGACCCCTTCGAGGTGGCCGTCGTTCGGCAGGGGCTGGATCCGCAGCAGGTACGCCAGCAGCGGGTACACGTCGACGTTCGGGAAGGGCGCGATCGTCACGCCGCGGGCGAAGTCCGGTCCGCGCGCCACGAACAGGGCGCGCATGGCGGGATCGAGGTTGTCGTAGCCGTGCTCGCCGCGGGACATCGGCGACGTCCGCGCCGCCAGCGTCGCGCGGCTGGTGATCGCCCAGCCCGTGTCCGCGAGGCACAGGATCGCCGGCACGCGGGCGTTGCGGCCGTAATCCAGCCGTGCGGGCAGGGCGTCCTTGCGGTAGCAGCGCATGTGCTCGTGCGGGCCCAGCAGGCGGGCGATGGCCTTTGTTCCGTCGACGCCCGGCTTCGCATTGAACGTGGCCATCACGCCCCACGACACGGGGTCGACCGCGTCGAGATCGGTTTCGTCGTCGGCGAAGACGATGTTGCCGCGCGGCACGTCGGCCATGCCGTGGTCGGACACCACCACGATATCCGTGACGTCGAGGAGACCGCGCTCGCGCAGCCCTGCGACGAGGTATCCCAGCGCGTCGTCCACCTCGCGCAGCGCGGCGTCGACTTCCGGCGAGTCCGGCCCAAACTCATGGCCGGCGTGATCCACGGCATCGAAGTAGAGCGTATCGAAGGCAGGCTTCGGGCCAGGCTCGTCGATCCACGACAGCAGCTTGTCCACGCGCTGGCGCGACGCCAGGGTGTCGTCGAACGGGATCCAGTGGTCCGGCCGCATGCCGTGGATTTCCGCTTCCGTGCCCGGCCAGAACATCGTGGCGGTACGCAGGCCGTGCTTCTGCGCGGTGACCCAGATCGGTTCGGCCTGCGCCCACCAGCGACCGTCGCTCGTCGCCGCGTGGTTGGACAGGCTGAAGCGGCCCAGCGCCGGATCCCGCATCGTGTTGTTCACGATGCCGTTGCGGTCGGGCACGCGGCCCGTGACCAGCGTGTAGTGGTTGGGGAACGTCAGCGACGGGAACGACGGCAGCATGTACGGCGTGGTGGCGCCCTCGCGCGCGAGCGCGACGAGGTTCGGCGTCAGGCCGCGCTCGATGTAGTTCGCGCGGAACGCGTCGATGGAGACGAGGAGCACCGCGTGGCGGGGAAGGGCGGGCGCGGTCGGGCGCGTGGCGCACCCGGCGAGAGCCACGAGGCACAGTGTGAGCACTGCGACGCGGCGGAACAACGTGGCATTCATGGGTGGGGACGTAGGCTCTTGAACAATCCCTCCCATGATGGACGAGTCCCATGACCAATTCATCACGCAACTTCTTGCCGGTGGTGCTCGCGACGCTCTTCGCCGGCACGGCCATGGCGCAGGTGCCGCCGCCGAAACCCGCCAGCCCGCCGCCACCGCGGCCGGTAATCGTGAACCAGCCGCCCTCGTCGGCCGGTGCGCAGCAGTGGCAGCGGCAGGTCGACCGGCAGCAGGTGCAGAACCAGCAGAACCAGAACGCGGTGCGCGAACAGATGCGCCAGGGCAGTCTGGACCGCCAACGCGCGAACACGGCCAATCCGGCGCTTCTCAACCAGCTCGACAGCGCCGACAGGAGTCAGCAGCAGCTCTACCGGGCCCGTCAGGACGACGCGACGCGACGTATCCAGGCGCCGCCCCGTCCGGACCCGGAGGCCGGGCGCGTGCAGCCTGCGAAGCCATCGTCGGCCGGCCGCTGAGGCGCATTGCTGCGACGCGTCTGGCGACGCGTCCGCGTGCGGGACCATAATCGGCGGATTCCCTGCATCGACGGAGCTCCACCGATGGCCGCAGCCACGCGCATCGACACCACCCGCATCGTCCGCGCCCCGCGCGGCAGCGAGCTGACCTGCCGTAGCTGGCTCACCGAAGCGCCGTTCCGCATGCTGCAGAACAATCTCGACCCCGAGGTGGCCGAAAATCCCGCCGAGCTCGTGGTCTATGGCGGCATCGGTCGCGCCGCGCGCAACTGGGAGTGCTTCGACGCGATCCTCGCCAGCCTGCGCGACCTGCGCGACGACCAGACGCTGCTCGTGCAGTCGGGCAAACCGGTCGGCGTGTTCCCGTCGCACCCCGACGCGCCGCGGGTGCTGATCGCGAATTCGAACCTCGTGCCGGCGTGGTCCAACTGGGAGCACTTCAACGAGCTCGATCGCAAGGGCCTCATGATGTACGGCCAGATGACGGCCGGCTCGTGGATCTACATCGGGTCGCAGGGCATCGTGCAGGGCACGTACGAAACGTTCGTGGAACTCGGCCGCCAGCATTATGGCGGCCAGCTCGCCGGGCGCTGGATCCTCACCGCCGGTCTCGGCGGCATGGGCGGCGCGCAGCCGCTCGCCGCAAGCCTGGCGGGCGCTTCGTCGCTCACGATCGAATGCCAGCAGAGCCGCATCGACTTCCGCCTGAAGACGCGCTACGTCGACGAGCAGGCCGCCGACCTCGACGACGCGCTCGCGCGCATGCATCGCTATGCGAAGGAAGGTCGCGCCGTGTCCGTGGCGCTGCTCGGCAACGCCGCCGACGTACTGCCCGAGCTGGTGAAGCGCGGCGTGCGTCCGGACGCCGTGACCGACCAGACCAGCGCGCACGATCCGGTGAACGGTTATCTGCCGTCCGGCTGGACGGTCGAGGAATGGTTCGAACGCCGCAAGAGCGACCCGGCCGGCACCTCGCGTGCCGCGAAGGCGTCGATGCGTCGCCACGTGGAAGCGATGCTCGCGTTCCACGCCATGGGCGTGCCGACGTTCGACTATGGCAACAACATCCGTCAGATGGCCAAGGACGAAGGCCTCGGCGAAGCGTTCGCGTTCCCCGGCTTCGTGCCGGCGTTCGTGCGTCCTTTGTTCTGCCGCGGCGTCGGCCCGTTCCGCTGGGTGGCGCTGTCCGGCGATCCGGAAGACATCTACCGCACCGACGCCAAGGTGAAGGAGATGATTCCGGACGACCCGCACCTGCACCGCTGGCTCGACATGGCGCGCGAGCGCATCCGTTTCCAGGGCCTGCCGGCGCGCATCTGCTGGGTCGGCCTGGGCCAGCGCCAGCGCCTGGGCCTCGCCTTCAACGAGATGGTCCGCAACGGCGAGCTCAAGGCACCGGTGGTCATCGGCCGCGATCACCTGGATTCCGGCTCGGTCGCCAGCCCGAACCGCGAAACCGAAGCCATGCGCGACGGCAGCGACGCCGTCAGCGACTGGCCGCTGCTCAACGCCATGCTCAACGTGGCCGGCGGCGCCACGTGGGTCAGCCTGCACCACGGCGGTGGCGTCGGCATGGGATACAGCCAGCACAGCGGCGTGGTGATCGTCTGCGACGGCACCGAAGAAGCCGACCGCCGCATTGCTCGCGTGCTCTGGAACGATCCGGGTACGGGCGTCATGCGCCATGCGGACGCGGGTTACGAGGATGCGATCGCCTGCGCGAAAGAGCAGGGCCTCGACCTGCCGATGCTCCGATAGAACCAATCGACGCGTGCAGACCCGCTCCAGTAGGAGCGCGCCTGCGCGCGACAGCCTTTCGCGATCCGCTGCAGGCCCTGCCGCATTTCGCGAGGAGCTGTCGCGCGCGAGGCGCGCTCCTACGATGGAGCCGCAGCGTTACCGCCCGCTGGCCCAGCTGGCCACGTACAGCTCCGGGTAGATCCGCTGCAGGCCCAGTACCTTGGGCAGATCGTTGATCACGATGTAGCGGTCGTCCGGATTCTCGCGCATGTAATCCTGATGATAGCCCTCGGCCGGGTAGAACGCCTTGAGCGGGGTCACCTGGGTGACGATCGGGGCGGGGAACGCCTTCGCCGCGGTCAGCTGGGCCACGTACGCGTCGGCCACCTTCTTCTGCTCCGGCGTGGCGTAGAAGATCGCCGAGCGGTACTGCGTGCCGGAATCCGGGCCCTGGCGATTCAGATGCGTGGGGTCCTGAACGACCGAGAAGAACACCTGCAGCAACTGGCCGTAGGTCACCTTCGACGGATCGTAGACCACCCGCACCGACTCCGCGTGACCCGTGTCGCCCTCGCTGACGTCGTCGTAGTTGGCATGGCTGGCGTCGCCGCCGGAGTAGCCCGCGCGCACGCTCTTCACGCCGCGCACGTGCTCGAACACGCCTTCCACGCCCCAGAAGCAGCCGCCCGCGAACACCGCGGTGGCTTCGGTCGCGGACGGGGCGGCGTCGATGACGGGCGCGGGCAGCTTCACGCCTTCGTCCCGCGCGGAGGCGGACGAGCAGGCGGCGAGGGCGACGAGCAGGGTGGAAAGGAGGCGGCGCATGGGAAGCTCCTGGGAGGGGGTGCTCACAAGAAGACCGGGGTCCTGGTCATTTCCTCACGGCGCGGCGGGGCGTCGCCCTTCAGTTATCGCGCAACCTGCCGAATAAGGACAGATGTCCTTGGGACGGGGAGCCTTGGAACGTGGCGTACGACCTGGTGGAGAGACGCGTATTCGTGACCGACCTCGAAGTCGGCATGTACGTCAGTCGCCTCGATTGCGAGTGGTCGGAGACCCCATTCCCGCTTCAGGGCGTGCCGATCACGTCGCGCGACGACATCGACCGCCTGAGCAAGTTCTGCAAGTACGTTTTCGTGGACCTGCACCGGCGGGTCGCCCCGGCGACGGTATCGACGGTGGTCGGCTTGCCGCCCCGCATTTCCGCGGCGGCCGCGAAGGCGCCGCCACCTCCGGCACCGGCGAACTCGCGCCTGATCCCCGCACACGTCTACACGGATACCGCCACCTTCGACGAAGAAGTGCCCCGCGCACGCGAGGCGTTCGAGGGCGTGACCCGCTTCGCCGAACGGCTGGTCGACGACATCCAGCACGGCCGTGCGATCGACCCGGGCGCGGTCGACGACGCGGTCCGGCCCCTCGTCGCCAGCGTGCTTCGCAGCGGCGATGCCTTCTCGTGGATCGAAAGCCTGCGCCGTCGCGACACCTATACCTATCAGCACGCGGTCGGCTGCAGCACGCTGGCCGCCGCGTTCGGCAGGCACATGGGCTTCGCGCCCGAAGCCATCGTGAGCCTCGCGGCCGGCGGCCTGCTGATGGACGTCGGCAAGGCGCAGCTGCCCGAGGAACTGCTGAACCGCGCGGGCCCGCTCAACGACGGCGAATGGGAACTCGCGCGCCAGCACGTGACGGAAGGCGCCGCGATCCTCGAACATTCCTGCGTGGTCGATCCCGAAGTGCGCGACATGCTGATGACGCACCACGAGCGCTACGACGGCAGCGGCTACCCGGAAGGGCTGGCCGGCGCCGCGATTCCGCTCGCCGGCCGCATGGCGGCCATCATCGACACCTACCACGCGATGTCGTCGCAACGCCCTTACCGGCCGGCGGTTTCGCAACATATTGCCTTGCGCGAGCTCTATGCGGGTCGCGATACGCAATTCCAGGGCGAACTCGTCGAACAGTTCCAGGCGTGCCTCGGCGTTTACCCCACCGGTACGCTCGTCGAACTCAATACGGGTGAAGTCGCGGTCGTGATGATGCAGAATCATGCCCGCCGCCTGCAGCCGCGGGTAGCCGTCCTGACGCGAACGGACAAGGGGCCGCGCGAGGAATTCATCGTCGTCGACCTGATGAACCAGGCGGACGTGGTTCGCCGCGAAATCCTGCGTACGCTTCCGGCGGGCAGTCACGGGATCGATCCCAGGGAGTATTTCCTTCAATGAGCGAACGCGCCGACATCCTGCCTGCCGTGCAGGTCATCCTCGATCGGGTCGTGCCCGAAACGGGATGGCGTGCCGTGCTGGTCGTGCGCCTGCAAGGCATGCGCGAGGCGCAGCTGCGCTTCGGTTACGACTTCGGCAGCGAGATCATGCTCGCTGCCCGCGGACGCCTGGTCGAGGCGATCCGTCATGTGGATACCGTCTTCGTCGCCGGCGACGATTCCTTCGTGGTGGTGCTGCCGTCCGTGCGCAACCGCACGCACGCGTTGCTGGCGGCCACCCGTATCGTCGGTGCGTTCGACACGCCGCTGCTGCGCGGCGAGCGCCCGTGGCATGGCCGGCCCGTGGTGGGGGTGGCCGTGCACCCGGAACACGGCACCTCCGCCGAGCTGCTCTATCGTCGCGCCGAGCTGGCGCACGACGAAGCGCTGCGCATCGGTGAACCGTTCGCCCTTTACCAGCCCGACGCGACGCCCGTGGAAATCCTCTACGGCGAGCTGCGCGAGGACATCGAAGCCAACCGGCTGCACGTCGCCTTCCAGCCGTTGCGCGACCTGCGCTCCGGCGAGGTGGTGCGCGTGGAATCGTTGTCGCGCTGGACCACCACCGCGCAGGTGCACGTGGCGCCGGCCGATTTCATCCAGTTCGCCGAGCGCAGCGACCTCATCGTGCCGCTGACGCGCTGGAGCCTCAACGCGTCGCTGCGTCATGCCGCCGCGCTGCACCGGGGCGGTTGCCCGCTGGACGTCGCCATCAACCTGTCGCCGCGCGTGTTCGCGGAGCAGGGCTTCGCGGAGCAGATGATCGGCGCCATGGAGATCTGGGGCGTGCCGCCGACCGCGGTGATCGTCGAGATCACCGAAACCGCGCTGCTCACCGACCTCGACATGAGCGTGCGCGTGCTGCGCAATCTTCGCGACCGCGGCGTGCGCGTCGCCATCGACGACTTCGGCACGGGCTACGCGTCGTTCGCGTACCTGCGTCATTTCCCCGCGACCGAACTCAAGATCGACCGTACCTTCGTCGACGCCATGATCACCGACAGCCGCACCGAGCTTCTGGTGCAGGCGATGGTCGACGTGGCCCACCGCATGGGCATGGAAGCGGTGGCGGAAGGCGTCGAGAACGAGGCCACGCTGCTGCGGCTGGTCGAGATGGACTGCGATCTCGTGCAGGGCTACCACATCGGCCAGCCGATGCCGGCCGACGACTTCGTGAGCGAGCGGCTGGCGGCGGCGTCCTGCGTCTGACTTAACGGGCAAACGACGGAGCCGCTTGTGTGGGAAGCGCGCTGGCGCGCGAATGGGTGCTTGCAG
>Ga0209129_1001449_pt1 | contig 13236 bp, 15 predicted proteins | sample AraplaMF_Col_mMS_FD_184257 | JGI IMG/M metagenome (GOLD analysis project Ga0209129, IMG submission 184257) | Arabidopsis root microbial communities from the University of North Carolina, USA - plate scrape MF_Col_mMS (SPAdes) (version 3) | ecosystem: Host-associated > Plants > Roots > Endosphere... | reverse complement strand
AGTGGTTTAAGTCGCACGCCTGGAAAGCGTGTATAGGTTCATAGCCTATCGGGGGTTCGAATCCCCCTCTCTCCGCCAAGGATTTATAAGGGCCGCTTTCGAGCGGCCCTTTTTATTTGTATTATTCCCGCACCTGCACCGGAACGTTTAGTCACGTGGCATATTGGCAAGTCGATCGCACTGGGCCAGCATCCCGGAGAGAATACTATCTGCAACGTCTCCTGGATACCCTGGAGGGAGCATGCCCCAAACTGCTTCAGCAACTACCGGAGCCTGGGCCAAGACCTCCTCAATGAGCTCCTCAGCGACGCGGGCGCCAAGCCCCACCTGTCGGGCCATGGCGGACCAGTGGCGACGCATGATTCGATCAACGAAGTAGTAATTCTCACTACCCCGGATTGCCATTGCCAGCTTGGCTTCCTGGCGCGCGATCAAGTTCACGCCATGCCCAATGACTGGATGTGCCGAGAGCACGTCGTACAGCGGGGAAGCTTCGTATTCTCCTCCACGTCCGATCATGATGCTGAAGTTCTTGGCGTGCCCGTCGGTGGCCATCAGAAGCCAGAAAATGAGCTGCGTCTTGAAGAAGTTGCGACGGTCAAAATCCGCCCTTTCCGATGAGAGCAGCAGCTGCATGATGCGCTGGATTCCCGGCCCGCCGTCGGCCTGGTACTTCAGAAGGGGAGAATAGCCCAGTGCCTGGCACATATCTTCTTGCGGTAGTCGGGCAATCCAGGTGCGGTCGTTGGAAAACTTGCGGTCAAACCGCTTTACGGACAGTACCTTCTGGTCCTCGAACGTCAGAATCTCAGTGGCGGCAACAGGCAGGCCAAATTTATCCATGATCTGCGAGCAGAGCCACTCGTTTTCGACGGAGGTGCGCATGTCCGCACGGCTGTTTCCTACAAGGCCAAGAGGCAGTTTCAGGATATGGGTGGTTGGGGTACTTCCGATCGGGCGGTACCATTGTCCGTCGTGCCACAGAAGGGCGTTCTTCTCCTGGGCGCCGGCGATGGACAAGCGTAGGTCATCCCTGTGGTCCTGGCGGCCCAGACTCGCAGGCGCCGTCGTCGCGCGCAGCAACTCCGCGATCGCATGCTCGTCCAGCAAATCGCCTTGAATGGAGAACAGATCGTCCGGCCGTTCGTCCGGCGCCAGAAGTTGGGCAGCACCTACGCAATCTCGTCCCAGCGCCTGCAGCAAGGCGAAAGGGGCAGTGCTTCCTGTTTTGTGCTTCTGCGCCAGGCGCTGGCGAATGCGATCGCTATCAGGCAGCAGGTTGTCGAAGTAGTTCGTCACCACGTCGCCCGAATAAGGAGCGTTTGCCGCCGTGAAGGGCATCGACAAAGACAGCGGGCGACGACTCTCGTCTTCCAGCCATTCCTGGAAGTATGCGAACGTAGAGGTATTTCGTTTGATCGTCCATTGGCCTACCGGAGTGCCATTGAGCCAAACGTTGAGACTGCGCTGGATTCCACGTCGCGCCATGTATCACCACTCGGTTGTGTCGCCGGGCTTTACTACTTTTGCAGGGGCTGCCCCCATGCCAGGTTTTGCGTTCGTAGATAAAACCTTGCGATCGTCAGTGCTGCGATCTGGTGTGTCCTTCGCTCCAATAGATCGTCGTCGAGTGCTCGATTTGGATTTCACCTGGAACACTGGCAACGTATCCGGGTCGCTGTCGGTCATCTGAAGCTTAACGTTCAACAGCCGCAAAATTGTGAAAAGGCGTTCGACGCTGGTCGATGCCAGGTTCGATTCGATTTGGGCGTAGCTCTGTTGGCTAATGCCAAGTTTTTCAGCCATCGCCGCCTGGGTGAGATTTGCCTTCTTCCGGAAACCTTGGATGAGCGGCTTCAGGTGATCTAGCGTCTGGATTGTGAAGTCCATGGTTTTTACCTTCGTAATCGCGCTGCTTTCTACAGTATATGGGCTGTAAATTGCCATTACAATGCAAATGTTGTAAAGAGGGGAAATTACAGCTTATAGAATGTAATAGGAATTTACAGGTTATGACCTGTTAATTGTGCTGTCCATATCAAGGAAACACGATTGACACCGAAGGGAGTGCGGAAGTTGGGAGGGCAAACCTGTACTTAATGTGCCCTGACAACACAAGGCGAAGAGCCAGCGCGTATCGAGCGCTGACTTCAACGTCGAACCTGTCGCACCGCCCACATTTGCTGCGTTGGTGCTTGGGCCATTAGTCTCGTTGCAGCTTTCGTAATGTCCGCGCGGCGAAAAAGACAAAGCGGCAGGCATGGCTATTGACCTAAACTCGGCGAACTGTCATGCGAGACTTTAGCTACGGGTTGCGGAGACAATGTTTCCCGAGCCACGGCGGCGCCTTGGCTCATTTGTCGTCACGTTTAGCACTTTGAACCCGCGCTTGCCGGGCATGCTATCGCTGGCAACGGGTTCAGTTGGCTGGCCAATATCCACGACGTACTGATAGACCAGGTATTTGCCTCGAACTTCGTAACCGATATTCGGAATAACGAGTTGCATTGCGCTGGCATTGAGATATAGCCAGCGCGGCAAAGCCTTCTCCGAAAAGTCGATGCGTTCAATCAGGTGGCTGACAGGGTTCTTGCGTATAGCTACACCCTTGAGATATGGCGGCCCGTAGCTGATGGCAAATACCAAAACATGGTCCACACAGGTAGCAAGTGCAATTGTTCCAACAAAATCCGTGTCTGGCATGTCGCTAAATGCTTTCTCAACCTTGCCGTCGATTTGCAGGAAGAACCTGTTCCCGTCAATTGCAGGCTCTGCTTGCAAAACCACTTGCGACTGATCGTCAAGCCGGCAAGTGCTGACAGTTGATGGCGATGCGGCGTTCGCCGTTTGTGCGAGTAGGGTGAAGAATGAGATCAATAGTGGCATCCTCATTTGACCATCTCCCGCAATAGCTGCATTGACGTTGGATCGCCTTGCAAACGCTCCGCGCAGGCGCTGATCTTCTTGTAGTAGATCCCGTTTGCAACGCCACGATATCGAGCGTAGGCTGCGGAGATAGATGATGAGGTGTCGACCCAGTACTGCATGTACTCTGTTCCAAGGCGGATATTGGTTGCCTCATCAAAAATAGATGCGCTGCCATGTAGCGCTGCACCGGCTTCAAATGCCGCACGGGTTTGGGCGTCACTCGGCATGTGACCCATTTCCTTCTGCTTCCGGTATTTGAACACCTGTTGTACCGCTTGCCGCTGCATCTGCATCAAACCGCGCGCATCATGTCTGGCTCCAGCATGCGCGTCAAACCGGGATTCCATGTAAATTTGGCAGATCAAAATGTCTGTACCTATCGATGATTGGTTGTTGGCTTCGACGAGCGCGCGAATTTCACGTAGTCGAGCCGAATCGTCCACCTTGACTTCGACGGGAGTTGTATCGCTTGTGGGCGTGAGTTTGGTCTTGTGGCTTTTGATTGCTTTCCGAGTGGACATATCATTGGTCCCAAGCTGGATTGATCGGAGTCGTTTCGGGCGCATACACGTGTAAGACTGCATCTTCCGCGGTAGCGGCGGCGATCTTGTTGGTCCGCCCAGTACTGCTGGTACGTCCTTCCAATTGTTGGCCGTTTGCTAGAAGAATAATGTAGGGCCAATCAATAACAGGCTGCCCGGTATGAACATCGGTGATCAGAAAATCAATGTCGAATTGGGTCTTGCTGGAAGTGTCCAGTGATGGAGACACATTGCTGGCAACTTGAGTGTTTGCCGGTTCTGCAGTATCGGCATTCTTATGTGCCGACCGAGACGTTGTATCTCCTGCGTTTGACGCCGCCTGAGCATTACCGCCGCCGCCCCAGTCAACGGTGTCGGAAAACTGGGTCGCGATAAGGACCGCGCCACAGGAAGTCTTCATGCCCGCGAGAGCAACTCCTTTGCCATAGAAGGTCGTAGTTGGAACTCCTTCAACGATGGGGAAATCACCCCGGCATTTGGGACAATGAACCTTGTGCCCAATATATGCTATTGGTTTTCCCATGCATATGTCTGTCTGCGATCCTTCGATCACTGTTCCATGGTGACTTGTTGAGTCACCTAAACGAATAATTTCGCCAGCCACTTAAGCTCCGATTGTTGCAATTAATTAAATTTCAATTCTAGCAGCGGCGGACTCAATTACTCCGCACAGCAGGGATCCCGACTTATGACGTTGCCCGGCGAGGAGTCAAATGGTTAGAGTTGGCTGTTAAAAAAGCCAGCTACATTGGGCGTTTTTTGCGCTTCCAGTTCGCAATGTAGTGGTGCCATTCATTATCGCCACCAAATTATTTTCCCTGTGGCAATATGTTGGTTTCTGGCTAACCTGCAATCCTCATGCGAATTTACAAAAATGCAATAATATTCTTTTGCTCCGCCCTCCTAACTGCAATTGCAACGTCCGCACCTTCGCCGTTTAAGACCGAAGCCACCCAGCTAAGCGTTCAGGAGCGAGCCCAGCTTTCCGAAGCCGAAAAAGTTCTTAATGATTGGACCGGCGAACATAAGAAGCTCATTGCCGCGAGCGTGATGATCGACAGCCTTATCAAATCGGATCCCAGCTTCCTGCCGATCTATATTGAGAAGGCGCGCCTGACAATAATGCGAGGGGCGACTGGAACGAATGATTTTAGGAAGGCGAATCGGGAAGCTCTAGCGATCATTGCAGAAATTCAGAAGAAAGATCCGTCTTACGCCAAGGCCTATGTTCTGGCCGGCCATGCTTTCATTAACGTTGGCGACTTTGACAGTGCAAAGAAGTCTCTTGAGCGCGCGGAGCAGATCGGGACTACAGATCCATGGCTGTACAACAATTTCGCTGAGTTGTACGGCCGTTTGAAGCAGTATGACAAGGCGCTGACTTACGCAAAAAAGGCTTTGATCCTGTCGAAAGACAACAGCAAGGCATTAACCAGCGCAATCTACTTTATCAATGAGTATTCTGGTTTCACCGGTTATCCAGTGCGGAATGCAGAGATTGCCGAGTTACTGTTCGAATCGTTCAAGGATCCGGATCAACGGATGCGAATTGCTGACAGATTGACGAGGGCCTATGGCGGAAAGCCACAGATCCTTGACTGCGCGTATGCAATTATCAGCAGACAGCGAGCTGAAACGCCGGGCCTGGAATCCGCAGATCTTGCGATGGCGGACTGGCTCTTGGCCAAGGGTTATCGGATGACCGATAACATGGTCAAAATTTACGAACCGCAGCTCAGCTCGGCCGCTGAGAAGATACTGGATGCAATCGAACCGACCGAGTCAGCCAAGGGCCGGATCTTTACGAGCAAGTTTGATATCGCAATTGGAAAAGGCGCTCGTGATCAAGCGGAGGCTCTATTAGCGTCCGCCGAAACTCGCGGTGTACCACGCGGACGGATTATGGCGAGCAAGGCGTTAATGATGTGGTTGAAACAGGATTTCGCTACGGTCATCAAGATTGAGGAAAGCCTGGCGGAAAGTGATCCGGACTTTTTCAACGATACCCTGCTGGTGGTCGCCTACTCTCGCCTTGGTCGAGACGATTTGCTGGCGGCCTATCATAAGCGGAACGTGGAGCGTAACCCGAGTGCATGGAATCTTGGGAATTATTCCGAGTTCTTGCTGTTCGTGATGCATGACGTTGACGGTGCGATTGAGTACGGCGAAAAGGCTTTGCAAGTAATGAAGTACCCAATCGCGTCAAACAATACAGCGCTTGCCTATCTCATGAAAGCGTCCGGGCTTAAGCGCTCAGGCAATGCGTCCACGGTTAAAAAGTACGTGGATCGAGCGAAAGCGCTTGATTTTGACGACGGTTTTGTCTTCCAGTACTGCAGCCCCTATTGTTCAGACATCCAGAACCTGTTGAGCCGGCCGTAGTTTGGGCGTTTGCAGAGAATGACAAAAGCTCGCTCACCGTGAACCGAATCCCAATCGCTGGATGTATCAAGGGCAGTTCACGGTGATCGACTTTCGTCCTTCGCCTACTTACACCAGGTTGATGGTCACATCGATATTCCCGCGCGACATTTTCGAGTACGGGCAAATCTGGTGCGCAGTCTCAACCAGCTCTTGCGCGACTTCACGCGCGAGGCCAGGCAAGCTCACGTTGAGGCGTGCCTGCAGCTGGAAGCCGCCCTCATTGGTGCCCAGGTCAACTTCGGCGTCGACAGCGGTCTCGGCTGGCAGCAGCACGCGCTTGTCCTTGGCCGCGCGTCCCATGGCGCCAATGAAGCAGGCCGACCAGCCGGCCGCGAAGAGCTGTTCCGGATTGGTGCCCGGGCCGTTCGAGCCTGGTGGCGACAGCTTGATGTCCAAGCGCCCGTCTTCGCTGCGTGCGGCGCCATCGCGGCCGCCGATGGTGCGGGTTTTGCCGGTGTAGAGGACGTTTTCAACTTTGTTCATGGTGTGTGTTCCTTTCGGTTGGTTGGGGATGGAATCAGAAATGGTCGACTGCGATCACGGCATCGGCGAAGGCGCGCGGTGCTTCCTGCGGCAGGTTGTGGCCTACGCCGCCCGAGATCAGCTGGTGCTTGTATTTGCCGGTGAAGCGCTTCGCGTAGCTCGCCGGATCGGGATGCGGTGCGCCGTTTGCGTCGCCTTCCATAGTGATGGTCGGCACGGTGATGGCAGGGAAGGTCGCCAGGCGCACTTCCAGTGCTTCGTATTGCGCTTCGCCCTGTGCCAGGCCAAGGCGCCAGCGGTAGTTGTGGACAGTGATGGCGGCGTGGTCCGGGTTTTCCAGCGCGGCGGCGCTGCGGTCGAACGTCTTGTCATCGAAGCGCCATTGCGGCGATGCCGTCTGCCAGATCAATTTGGCGAAGTCGCGATGGTTCTTTTCGTAGCCGATGCGGCCGCGCTCCGTGGCGAAATAGAACTGGTACCACCATTGCTGTTCTGCGCTCGGGGGCAGGGGATTCTTGCCGGCTTCCTGGCTGCCGATCAGGTAGCCGCTGACCGATACCAGTCCTTTCACGCGCTGCGGCCACAGGGCGGCGACGATGTCGGCGGTACGCGCGCCCCAGTCGTAGCCGGCCAGAATGGCTTTGTCGATCTTCAGTGCATCCATCAGCGCCACCGTATCGGCGGCCAGCGCGGCAGGTTCGCCGTTGCGTACGGCATTCGGATCGCGGAAACGCGTCGTGCCGTAACCGCGCAGGTGCGGAACGATCACGCGGTAGCCTGCCTTGGTCAGCATCGGGACCACTTCGGCGTAGCTGTGGATGTCATAAGGCCAGCCGTGCAGGAGGATCACGACCGGGCCATTAGCCGGGCCTTCATCCACATAGCCGACATTCAGTGGGCCGGCATCGATCTGCTTGATGGTCTGGAAGGTAGCGAGTTCCGTTTGGGCTGCTTGCGACTGGGCGGTAAAGGCAAACACGAGGGCTGCGGCGAGGATCAGTTTTTTCATTTGTTTCTCCGAGTTAGTTATCGTGATAATGATTTGTGAGATAACTATATCCAGGTTCCCGGCGTTTTTCAAGTACGATAATCATTATTTCGATAATTATTTTTGGCGGGATGTCATATGAGTAACAACACCAACGAGGGAAGGGCCAGGCTTGGCGATTACATGTGCTTTGCCATTTACTCAACTAACCTGGCTTATTCGCGCGTGTACAAGCCCGTGCTGGAGCAGCTTGGGCTGACGTATCCTCAGTACGTCACCATCATTTGCCTGTGGGAAGAGGACAAGCAGACCGTGAAGGGCTTGAGCGAAAAACTGTTCCTTGAGCCGAGCACGATGACGCCCATGCTGAAGCGCCTGGAAGCGATGGGCTACGTGAGCCGGGAACGGGACAGTGAAGACGAGCGCAGCGTGCGCGTGTCCCTGACGGACGCGGGGCGCGAGCTGCGCGAAAAGGCTTTCGCCTATCGAGAGATTACGGCCAAGGCATCCGGGCTGTCGCCGGAGGAGTTCAGGGTGCTGCAAAAGGCGATCGTCAACCTGCGCACCAACCTGATGGACGCTTCGGCTTAGCAGCGTTCAGGCCATCCAGAAAAAGACCGCGGTCAGGCGCTTGTCTGCGTGGTCGAAGCCGAAGTACCCGGTTGCGGAGTGCACCAGGTTTGCCTTGTACAGCAGGATGCGATTGAAGCGGTTTTCCACGCGCACGTCCTCCTGCCAGGCTTCCGGAGGCAGGCCCTTTACCTTCAAGGCTTCGCGCAGGTTGGCGTGCGGCGGCATGCACAGGTTGCCGCCCAACGTGCCGTTGGGCTGGCGCTGGCGGTAGAACGACGTGCCGCAATCGGGATCGGGGTCCGGCGTCAGGTAGATCACGCTGGCATAGCGGCATAGCTTGGTCGAATCGGTGTGCGGGCGTGCGCCCGAATCGGGCATGCCGACCAGTTGCGCGTAATTGTGGTTCAGCGACGTGCCTTCGGGCGTCGCTTCCTGCCACAGGCGCTTGGCGCCGGTCACCTTCTTCACCCACGTTTCCACATACTCCATCTCGGCCGGTGTGAGCGCGTTCGGCGTGCGCTTGCCGGGCCAAGGTTCGTTGGCGTAGGGCGCGCCCAGTTCCCAGTATTCCTGGGTGTAGCAGCGCTGTGCGATTTCTTCGGCGTTGGGCAGGAAGTCGTCCTGCACCCAGTAGTCTCGGCCTAACTGGGGTTTGCGGTAGGGGAGGATTGGCAGCATGGCCAAGAGCGTAGCAAGAAAACAGCGTTTTAACGTCTTCTTAACGTGCGCACTGTGTTCGGATTGACACGCCGGCGAATCGGATTGCAAGATTTGCATGCAATATCGTCCATAACCAGGCCTCACGAGGGCCTTTCCAGGGAGATGACGCACCATGTTGAAGTGTTCATTTGCAGCGCTGGCCCTGCTGGCGGCCACCCATGCCCAGGCAATCACCTACGGCCAGGCCGACGGCAGCAAGCACCCGCAGGTCGGGGCATTGGTCGATTACGACAGCAAGGGCACGGCTTACGCCTTCTGCACCGGCACCATGATCAGCCCGACCGTCATGCTGACGGCTGCGCACTGCAATCCCGGCGTAGCCACGGTGAAGGTGACGTTCGACAGCAAGGTGCTGAATTCGGCACTCATGTACATGGGGCAGTATTACGCCCATCCCGAATACCGCGCGCAGCAGCATGACCCGCACGATATTGCCGTCATCGTGTTCGGCCAGCCGATCCCCGGTGTGGCGCCTGCCCAGTTGCCGACATTGGGCTTGTTCGATACCTTGAAAGCCAACGGTTTATTGGCCAACACCAGCTATACGGCAGTCGGCTACGGTGGCCAGGAAAGAACCTTCGACGGCAAAGGCGGCTGGACCATCGCTTACCAGGATACGCGCGAATGGTCGGTGTCGGCCTTCGGTGCGCTGAACGATAGCTGGCTGCGGCTGTCGCAGAACAACGCGGTCGGCAATGGCGGCACCTGCTACGGCGATTCGGGCGGCCCGAACTTCTTTGGCAGCGGCACGGCCGAATCGAAGATGCTGGCTGGTACCACCATCACTGGCGATACGCCCTGCGTGCAAAGCAATGTGATTTATCGGCTCGACACTCCGTCGGCGCGCGCATTCCTGGGCAATTTTGTGGTGCTGCCATAAGCTAGGCAGCGAGGCGGTCGGGTCCGCGTCTTGCGCTGTCCTGCACCAGCACCTGCGCGCCGGTGCGGGCGGCCGCTTCACGCAGGGCGGGAGTGTCGTCCTTGACCAGCACTTGCACGTTCAGCGATGCGACTTGTGCGAGGACCTGCGCCAGTTCCGCGGCGCCCGCCCCGTGCAGGCTGGCGATGCGCACGGCGTCGACCCGTGCGGGGCCGAGCACGGACGGCACCTGGGATGGGGTGGCGACTTTCACCGATATGCGGAAGCCGTTGCGGCGGTAGTTGTCGGCGACGTAGTTCAGCATCCAGTTCTGGCGCGCATTGACTGCGGGCAGTTGTAGCACGATCTGGTCCAGCGGCAGGCCAAGCGAATCGAGGATACGGCGGAATGCCATGCCGTGGTTGCTGCTCACGGCGCTGAGAAGGCGATCGTGGACATTCAGGTGCAATGCTTGCCCATCGACGGTTTCCTTGCTGAAGAAATTGATCGCGTGGAGCGTGCGGCACAGGCGGTCCAGTGCGACGGATTCGTCGTCGCTTGCTGCACCGTCGAGGTAGGTCCACAAAGGCAGGCCCTGGTCTTCGTCTGTGACGGCTCGTACGCGGCCGGCATAGCCGCTTACATTGCCGCTTCCGAGTTCGCGGATTGGGTGGAAGGCGCTACCCAGCCAGCAGTTGAAGATATGTCCCTGTACTTCGTCGCCGCCGCTTAGGCGCAGGCTGCTGGATGGCGTCTCGCCGGTCGCAAGACGATCCAGATAGTCATTCAAGGCTGGGTAGCGCATTTGGGGCTCCTCGGGATAACGGGGAGCCCAGTCTACGCCGCAGCCATCGCTCAAGTGAACGAAGGTTTCGGCATATCCAACTGCACAATACTCAGAACGAGTCCGGGCTGGAATAGGACTGCGGCGCGTCGCAGCTGATGGTGGGGGAAGAACTGGAGCTGCTGTCCACGTAAGAGGTATCGCAGGCTGGCGGCTGCCAGACGCTATCCGGGATGGCTTGCTGTGAATGCTGGAATTGCTCCTGCGGCTTGTAGTCGTCCGGCGCAGAATTCATGATGACGTCCGAGGTGCTTGCGGTATGGACCCATCCGGCAGGTGAATTGGTGCGTGCCGTCTGGGCCGACACGCGGCTGCGGCGTTTGAACCATGCGATCAGGCTTTTCACAGGTGCTCCTCAAGTTGGTGCGGCGATTGTGATCCATGATTGCAAAGTTTGCAAGTCCGTGCTTGTGGGAGAATACCGCCTGCAATGAAACAGAATCCCCTCACAGAACTCTACCGCGATCAATGGCTGCTGGCGGTGCACAAGCCTGCCGGCCTGCTGGTGCATCGCAGCCCGATCGATCCGCATGAAACCGAATTCGCCTTGCAGTATGCACGCGAGATGAATGGCGGCGAATACGTCTATGCCGTACATCGCCTGGACCGCCCGACCTCCGGCTTGCTGGTCTTTGCGCGCGACCAGCAAACAGCCAGTGTGCTCGGGAAGGCTTTCATGGCGGGCGAAGTGCATAAGCGCTACCTCGCCATGGTGCGCGGCTGGGCGCCGGAAGAAGGCCTTATCGACCATCCGCTGCGGGAGGAGCCGGAAGATCGCCGCTGCAAGGATGAGGAGGCGCCGATACGCGAGGCCGTGACACGTTTCCGCCGGTTGGCGACGACGGAAATCCCGGTTGCGATTGAAGGCTATAGCAGCAGCCGTTACAGCCTGGTGGAGCTGTTTCCTGAAACCGGCCGCCGCCACCAGTTGCGCCGGCACATGAAGCACATCAGCCATCCGATCATCGGCGACGCTAATCATGGGCGCGGGCGCCACAACCGCTATTTCGCCGAGCGCTTCGGCTTTGGGCGGTTGATGCTGGCGGCTGTCGGCATGTCCTTTAAGCACCCGGTGACCGGCGAACTGCTGGAGCTTAGCGCCGCACCGGAGGCCAGCTTCCTGCAGGTGCTGTCAATTTTCTCCGGCGACAGCGGCATTCGCGATGCCGTAGGGGACGTGCCCGGTTGGGACGAACTCCCGCGCTGAATCGCAGTGCATGGTCTGGTCGTCGAAGAAGATATCGGCGCCGAAGGCCTTAAGGAAGGCGCCCTTCGGCATCCCGCCGAGGAATAGCGCTTCGTCGATGCGGATATCCCAGGCGCGCAAGGTGCGGATCACGCGTTCGTGCGCCGGCGCCGAGCGGGCCGTGACCAGTGCAGTGCGGATCGGTGCATCATCCGCGCCATGCGCAGCCTGGATCGCATGCAGGGCGCCGAGGAAGTTCTTGAACGGGCCGCCCGGCATCGGGTTGCGCGCGGCTTCCCTTTCATTGCGGGCAAAGGCGTCCAGGCCGAGCTGCTTGTAAATGCGTTCGGAGTCGTCCGAGAACAGCACTGCATCCCCATCGAAAGCAATGCGCAACTGGCCGTTGTCGTCCTCGCGGTGCGACGGCAGGATGGTGGCGGCCGCGTGGCCCTGGGCCAGCGATTCGCGCACGTCGTCCGGGTTGGTCGACAGGAATAGCTGCGCGCCGAAGGCTTCCACATAGCGGTGCGTGCTGGCGCCGGAGCAGAAGGCGGCGCGCTTGATGTCGAGCTGGTAGTGTTCGATCGAGTTGAAAATGCGGATGCCGGTGTCGGCGCTGTTGCGCGACAGGAGCACCACTTCCACCAGCGGCGATGCGGGCGCGCCCTTGTTCAGGGCCAGCAGCTTGCGCACCAGGTTGAAGGCGGGGCCCGGCTCCAGCACCACATGTTCGTTTTCGCGCTGGTGGGCGCAATACGCCGCCACGCCCTGGGATTCGAAGATGGCATGGCTCTCGTCCAGCTGGAACAGGGCGCGCGATGAAATGGCAACGACTAGCTTCATCAGATTTGCTCCGAGAAACCCCGTCCTTCAGGGCGGGGAGTGAAAGGAGCCGGCCGCAAAGCGGCCGTTCTCCTTGAGGTTTGTGAAATACTGTATAAAATTACAGTATGATTCTCGTCTACCGCTTCCGTGTGAAATCGAAGGTCGGACTGCTGATGCAGCAAGCCCGTAAGGTGAATTTCGTCTGGAACTACTGCAATGACCGGCAGAAAGATGCTTTGCGGTTTGAGCGCCCTTGGCTGACCGGCTTTGACTTGAACAAGCTGACGACGGGCAGCAGCAAAGAATTGGAGTTGCATTCTGGTGTGATCAATGCTGTGTGCGAACAGTTCGCCAAATCGCGTACCCAACACCGCCGGCCGTACTTGCGTTACCGCGGCCGAAATTCCTTGGGCTGGGTTCCGCTCAAGGGACGCGACCTGCATCGGGAAGGCATTGCGTTTCGCTTTGCCGGCAATACGTTCCGCGTGTTTTACTCGCGTCCGCTTCCTGAAGGGAAGATCAAGGATGGCACCTGTTTTGCGCAAGACAGCCGCGGTAACTGGTTCCTCAATATTGTGATCGAGGTTGCCGAGCCGCCGGTCCGGCCGCTCGATCACGGTGTCGGTATCGATCTTGGCTTGAAGGATCTCGCTACTGCGTCCGAGGGAGAAAAAATTCCGGCGCCGGGCTTTTATCGTGAGGCTGAAGCGGCGCTGGCAGTAGCGCAGCGAGCCCACAAGCGGCGCCGCATCAAAGCCATCCAGGCGCGTACGGCGCGGCGCCGGCTGGACTTCTTGCATAACAGGTCGGTGGAGCTTGTCCGCGCCTTCGACCATATTGCTGTTGGCAATGTCAATGCCAGTG
>Ga0209129_1001447_pt1 | contig 13241 bp, 10 predicted proteins | sample AraplaMF_Col_mMS_FD_184257 | JGI IMG/M metagenome (GOLD analysis project Ga0209129, IMG submission 184257) | Arabidopsis root microbial communities from the University of North Carolina, USA - plate scrape MF_Col_mMS (SPAdes) (version 3) | ecosystem: Host-associated > Plants > Roots > Endosphere... | reverse complement strand
GGCGCCCAGGCAGATGTTTCTCGGCATAGTCTCGATTGGCCTGTACGGTGTATTTCTGCTCCTCCAGGCCGGCCGTCATCATCGCTACTTCGCCGATGACGGCAACCATCATGAGCAGCACATCGTCAGCATGCGGCGCCACCGATCCGTATGGCATCATGCGGTACTGCTGCTCGCTTACATGGTGCCGGTCGTCTTCCTGGTCGAGCATCTTGCCCGGCCGATCGACTACGTGATCGAAACCCTTCACGCACCGGCAGCCTTCGGGGGTGTGGTCATGGCGGTACTCGTCGCAACCCCAGAGGCGATCAGCGCCGTTCGCGCCTCCGTCGCCAACCACCTGCAGCGAGCCATCAACATTTTCCTCGGCTCGGTTCTGTCGACGATCGGTCTCACCGTGCCGGCCATGCTGGCAATTAGCCACCTCTACGGACATCCCGTCACGCTGGGGCTCCAAGGCCCGGATCTTGTCATGTTCGTGCTGACGCTCGCCGTCAGCATCATCACTTTTTCGAGTGGGCGCACCAATCTCATGCAGGGCGCAGTTCACCTGATGCTGTTCGTGTCTTACGTGCTGCTCATTACTCAGCAGTGAGCACAAAAATCTGCGAGCTGAGCCATGCCAGGATTACACGGCCACCAATCATTTAGGCACAGCTAAATTGCGTGCCGGGAACTATTGCAATTTCAGACAATCCCGCGACATAGTACCGCATGCCTGAAACATCCGGCGACTTTTGGAGCTCGCCGCCAAGGCACGCGTGAAGACCGGGGCACATAGATCGTCGGGGCGGCAGCAATGCGTGAGGGATTGCATCGGGGTCTTCAGATATTTGTAGCGCTCGTCGGCATGTCGGTTCTTGCCGCATGTGATGGCAGCAATACCTACGTTCCGCCGCCACCGCCCCCCGTGCGCATCGCGCAGCCTATCCAGCAGCCTGTAACCCTCTATTTCGAATTGACGGGCAATACGGCGCCCCTCAATTCCGTCGATATTGAAGCGCGCGTTCAGGGCTACCTCCAGTCGATCGATTATCAGGACGGCATGGCGGTGACGAAAGGCACCAAGCTTTTCGGCATCGAGCAAGACACCTATCAGGCGCAACTCGATCAGGCCAAGGCATCGCTCGCTTCGCAACAGGCGTCGCAGGTCGGCGCCAAACAGGAATACGACCGTCAGCTCAACCTGATGAAGCAAGAGGTCACCACACAGACGGCGGTCGACAGTGCCAAGGCGACTCTCGATGAAGCCAACGCCGCCATCCTCAACGCTCAGGCCAATCTCCAACTCGCAACGATCAATCTCGGTTACACGGACGTGCTCGCACCCTTCGACGGCACGGTGACCAACCACCTCGTCGATATCGGCACGCTTGTCGGCGTCTCAGGGCCGACCAAGCTCGCCAGCATTGTTCAGACGGACCCGATATATGCCTATTTCAATGTCAGCGAAACACAGGTGCTGCTGATCAAGGATATGTTGAGAAAGCAGGGACGCACCTTCAGGCAGACCGATCTGCCAAGCATTCCCGCCGAACTCGGCCTGCAATCGGAAGAAGGCTATCCCCACAAAGGACATCTTGATTACGTCTCGCCGCAACTCGATGCATCGACCGGCACCCTGCAAGTGCGCGCCCTGTTCGAGAACAAGGAGAAGGCCATGCTGCCCGGCCTCTTCGTGCGCGTCCGCGTACCGATCGGCCACAACGACAAGGCGCTGCTGGTGCGCGACGATGCGATCGCGACCAATCAGCTCGGCAGTTATCTGCTGGTTCTCGGCAAGGACGACGCCATCGAGCAGAAACAGGTCAAGACCGCCCAGCGCGAGGGCGCTTTACGCGTCATCGAATCCGGCCTCGATCCGTCTGACTGGGTCGTAATCCAGGGCATCCAGCAGGCGATCCCCGGCAGCAAGGTTGCGCCTGAGAAGATCGACATGAATGCGCAGCCGGCGGAAGCCGGCGCCGATGCAAAGGCCACGACGACGACGCAGTAAAATCCGCCACCACGCTTCATCTGAACGTCCAAGGACAACAGCATGATCTCGCGCTTCTTCATCGAACGGCCGGTGCTCGCCAATGTTCTGGCATTGGTCTTTGTTCTCATCGGCGCGGTGGCTCTCTTCCAACTGCCTGTGGCGCAATATCCAAATGTCGTTCCGCCGACTGTACAGGTGACGACGCGCTTTCCGGGCGCCAGCGCCAAAACGCTCGTCGATACGGTCGCACTGCCGATCGAGCAGCAGGTCAACGGCGTGCAGGACATGCTGTATATGCAGTCCACGAGCGCAAGCGATGGCACTTATTCCCTGACAGTGACCTTCGCCATCGGCACCGATCCGGACCAGGCGCAGGTCCTTGTCCAGAACCGTGTCGCCATCGCCATGTCGTCGCTGCCGGAGTCGGTGCAGATCCAGGGCGTCACCACTCAGAAGAAATCGACGGCGATCCTGGGCTTCGTCACCTTGACGTCGTCCGAAAGCCAATATGACAGCCTCTACCTCTCCAACTACGCCGTCATAAATCTGCAGAATGAGCTTGCCCGTCTGCCGGGCGTCGGCAACGTGACGGTTTTCGGCGCCGGCCAATATGCCATGCGCATCTGGATGGATCCGAATTTATTACAGGCGCGGGGCCTGGCGCCGCAGGATGTCGTCAACGTCATCCAGCAGCAGAGCCAGGAGGTCACGGCCGGCCAGCTCGGCATTCCTCCCGTCCCACAGGGGCAGACCTTTCAATACACGCTCAATGTCAACGGCCGCCTGAATGACGCGGTCGATTATGAGAATATCATCGTCAAGGTGGATGGCGCGGACGGCGGCAGGGTGACGCGGATACGCGATATCGGCCGGGTCGAGCTCGGTGCCCAGACTTATAGCCAATCCTTCATGCAGAATGGCCGGCCGGCAGCCGGCATCGGCATCTTCCAGTTGCCCGAGGCTAATGCCATTGCGGTCGCCCAGGCGGTCAGAACGAAGATGGCGGAACTGTCGAAAGGTTTCCCGCAAGGGCTTCAATATCAGATGCCCTTCGATACCACGAAGTTCGTCAATGCCTCGATCGACGAAGTCTATGTGACGCTGATCGAAGCCGGTGTTCTCGTTCTCATCGTCATCCTCCTGTTCCTGCAGGACTGGCGGGCCATGCTCGTGCCGGCGACGACGGTTCCCGTCACCATCATCGGCGCTTTTGCCGCGATGGCAGCGATGGGCTTCACGGTCAACCTGTCCACGTTGTTTGCGATCGTTCTCGCCATCGGCATCGTCGTCGATGACGCGATCGTCATCGTCGAAGGAGTCGCCCGGCATATCGAGGCCGGGATGTCCGGCCGCAAGGCGGCCGAGAAGGCGATGGACGAATTGTTGGGGCCGGTCATCGGCATCACCCTGGTGTTGATGGCCGTGTTCATTCCGGCCGCTTTCCTGCCGGGGCTGACAGGCCAGCTTTACCGGCAGTTTGCGCTCGTCATTGCCGCCACGGCGCTGATCAGCGCCATCAACGCCGTGACGCTGAAACCGACACAATGCGCCCTTTGGCTGCGCACGCCTGTGCCTCCCGAGAAAAGAAACTTCATCTATCGCGGCTTCAACAAGGTCTACGATTGGGGTGAACGCGGCTATGTCAGGTTGATCGGCGCCATGACTCGCCACGCCGCCATCATGGCCGTGTTGGCGCTGGCACTGATGGGGGGTGCCATCTGGGGGCTGACCCGCATACCGACCGCATTCCTGCCGATCGAGGATCAGGGTTATGTGCTGATCGGTGTCCAACTACCTGACGGCGCAGCCAAGGAACGGACCGACGCCGTGATGGCCGAGGTCGGCAAGATTGCTCAGGAGACGCCGGGCGTCGATCAGGTCCTGACGATCAGCGGCGTCTCGGTTCTCGACAACAATGCCAGCCTTCAGAATGCCGGCGTTGCCTATGTCGTACTCAAGGATTGGGACGAACGGCTGAAGGTGAAGGGACAGGATCTCCTGTCGATCTACGAGCGCCTGAATGGCGCTCTCGAAAGCATCCTGGTCGCAAAGACCTTGGTCATCGTCCCGCCTCCGATCCAGGGCGTCGGCAATGCCAGCGGCTTCACGATGCAGGTGGAGCTCAAGAACGGTGTTTCCGATTACGCCCTGCTGCAGTCGCTCGCCGATACGATCGTGAAAGACGGCGAGACCCAATCGTCACTCCAAAGGCTGAGTACGCCGTTCCGTTCCAACGTGCCGCAGCTCGAGGTTTCCGTCGACCGCATCAAGGCGGAGACACTGGGCATCACGGTCGGTCAGGTCTTCTCCGCTTTGTCAGGCTATGTAGGATCGAGCTATGTCACGCAGTTCAACAAGTTTGGCCGCACCTTCCAGGTCTATGCCCAGGCATCCTCCGAATTCCGCGTCAGCCAGGACGATATCCGCAACCTTAAGGTCAAGGCCGGTGACGGCACCATGGTGCCGCTCGGGACTGTCGTCGATATCAAGGCCATGCAAGGCCCCTCATTGATCAGCCTCTACAATCTCTACCCGACAGCAACGATCGTTGGCGGCCCTGCGGCCGGCTTCAGCTCCGGCCAGGCGCTCGACGTCATGCAGCAGGTCGCCGATAGCACTCTACCGCCCGGCACCGGCTATGAATGGACGGCACTCTCCTACCAGGAGAAAATAGTCGGCGGGCAGATCTACTATATCTTCGCGCTTGCCATGCTGCTCGTCTACTTCGTGCTTGCGGGACAGTATGAAAGTTGGATCCTGCCCTTTGCCGTGCTGCTGGCCGTGCCGCTTGCTCTGCTGGGCACGGTTGGGGCTTTGACGGCAGCGGGCGTCGCCAACAATCTTTACACCCAGATCGGGCTGATCCTGCTGATCGCACTGGCATCGAAGAATGCCATTCTGATCGTCGAATATGCACGGGAAAAGCGCGAGGAAGGCATGGAAATCCTGGAGGCGGCGGTCGAGGCGGCACGCCTGCGTTTCAGGCCGATCCTCATGACATCCTTTGCCTTCATTCTCGGGGTACTGCCGCTCGTTCTGGCGACGGGCGCCGGCGCATCCGCCCGCAAGTCGATCGGCATATCGGTCTTCAGTGGCATGATTGCCTCGACCTGCCTTGCCGTCCTGTTCGTTCCGTCCTTCTATGTCGTACTGCAGCGCCTCGAGGAACTCAGAAGGCGCCGTAGCAAGAGCCCCGCGGTAGCGGATGCGCAAGTATCGGCGCAATAGGCTGACAAGCGGCCTATTGCACGATGACCTGCACATAGACGCCGCCGCTCTTGGCGTAGTAGAGGCCGCCGCAGCGGTAATAGTAGCCGCCATAATAAGGGCCATAGATGCAGCCGGGAGGCAGCGCGGGGATGGTCGTCGCCGTGCGCCGAACAACCCGGCGTGTCGTCCGACGGGCAACCCCAGCATAGGATAGCGGCGTCAATGGCCGGCCGATGACGGCGCCTGCCGGTGTGGCAAAGCCGATCGACACCGGCAACGGGCCTTGCCCTTCAAGGCGAAAATCCGTGAAGGTCATGACACCGGCAAGGCAAAGGGCAAATGCGAGCTTGCTGAAGGTCATTTCATCTCTCCTGCAACGGTAGGCGCTGGCAACTCATCGATCGATTGAAGTTCGCTGAGATCCACGGTCTTGGCATTGGCCGGGATCTCGATGTTGTAAGAGACGGCGGCAACATCGGCCCCACTCTTGAAGTCGCTGATCTCCAGCGTGTATTGCGGCGCCTGGACGACATGTTTGCTGGTGATCACATAGCGCCGCGGTATCGGCTGCGGGCCGGTCTGGATCCAGATCTGCCAGTCGAGTTCCGGTGTCCGGAAGGTCAGATATTCGCATTCCACGCCATCGACGAAGGCGCTGGAGATGTGCTTCGCCTCGGTCACATCGGACATCAATATGTCGTAGACATGAGATGACAGAAGATCGGCGCCAGGCGCTTCGACGCCTGCATCGGCAAGCCGGTCGATCAGATCGTCGAGCGAGCCCTTGCCGTCGATCTTCGCATAGGCATCAAGGTTCTTGCCATGCACGGTCAGTGTCGAACCATCGAAGCTGACATCGATATCGGCAAAGCCTCCGGTTCTTGTGACACGCAATTTGTCCGGTCTCGTGATGTTGGCCATACCCGAACTCACGAACTGGAGCTTCTCGAAGTCCGGTGTCACGGCCTCGAGCGAGGATTGATAGTTGAAGGATATTGTCTTCTGCGCCACCAGAAAATCGGACATCGCCTTAAGAAGATCTTTTGCATCATCCGCCCATGCCTGTGTCGGCAGGGCGAGGCCGGCGGCAATAGTGGAATAGGCTAGTATTCGTTTCAATCGCGATAGATGAGAAGTCGATGACATGGCAATTGCCTTTCACTTGTGTCGTCATTGAATTCATCGAATGCGGGGATTTCGGATCGTGCTGCGACAACAGCAGAATGGCGGTGCGGACCCATCAGAAGAATGCCTGAGGGGTTCAGGCATTCCCAGTGAACGCAAACGAATTGGAAAGCCGCTACAGTCCCGAGGTCAGCACCTTGTGACAGGCTGGTGACACGCGCTGCAGATTATCCCGCAGGCACGAGATGACCCGCCCGCCGCCGATCGGCACCATCCGGCAAAAAGTCCGGAAATCCGGTCCGCAGGTCTCGCGCACGATCATCATTTCCTCGCGCGGAGAGAAGACGGGCATGGCGGCCGGCCGGGTTGCCGGCGGTGCGGTAGCCGTGGCAGCACCTGCACCGGCTGCTGGCGCACCTGCCGCACCGATGGCCGCAACCGCCTGCTGACAGGGGGCCGACAGACCGGCACTATGCTGCTGCAGGCAGGAGAGCGCCGCCGCACCGCCTGGGGTCACGCCGGAGCATTGCGCCATGAAATCGGAGCGGCAGGCTGACTTGACGGCATCGCGCTGCGCCTCGGTCGGCTGAGCGCCGGCTGCCGGGGCAGGCGTCGCCGCACCTGTTGTGACAGGCGCCGTTTGAGCTGGCTCCGCGGATGTCGATTTGGGTTTGGCCGTTATAGCCGAGACAGCCTTGCGGCAGGCGGCGGAGAGTGTGGAATCATGTTGCTGCAGGCAGTTCAGCGCCTCCATGCCCCCCGGCTGCACGCCAGAGCATTGTGCGATGAAATCGGATCGGCAGGCTGATCTGACCGCGCTTTTCTGCTCGTCGGTGGGCGCCTGCGCGACGGCGATCCCGGCAAAAAGACTGGCCGCACAGACGACACTGAGCGCCGATAATCCGAAGGTCAAACGGCGCCTCCCGCGCCGCTCTGCTCTTAGAGAAGATGCAGATTCTCGCATTGTTCCCCTCCCTGGAAGCTCATCGATTTACGGCACGAAAACAAATACCTCATGAATGAGACAGCAGGACCTCGAAAGGTCGATGAAGGTCGCTAAACGGAAATTGTGGAACATCCACCCGTCTTTAAATTTAGCACATTTGAATTTTATAGACTAGGCTCGAATATCCGGACAAGGATTAGCGCACTATGCTTACGGGTTAGCCACGGGATGCATTCTGCGCTGCTGGCAAGCGACAAGAACATCGGCGATCTATGCTTTATACCAGCCTGGCTCTGTTTGAAGTAACCTCCAGCTCACTGGAAACGACGCCAGAATCTCATGACCCATTGCTGCCTCAACACCCGAAAATTTTGCAAAAGCAGACGCGCGCCTCTGCGCCGGGTGCTAAATCGTCGTCTTGCTGCCAACAAAGAAGCCCGCTTTTGGCGGACCTGTTTTTGGCTTCTATTGCGGGCTTTGCACTATTCACTGGCGAAGATACGCACGCGCGACTGGCGGCCGCTTCCTCAGCCGGGCAGGATGCAAACTTCTATCGTGACCACCGTGCTATCAGTTGGTCTGTATTTGCCAGCACTTTGCGGACTGCGTTGCGCGCCATGTTCCGTCGCTGCAATCGGATGCTTTTCTCAATATTTTCATGAAGTTTCAGTACATATAGCAAGTCGTCCTCTTCGCGCGTGACATGGGCGAAGAGATGGTTCAGCGCCGATTCGATCAATGCGCCGAGCGGCACCAGCAGATCATTTCCTGAGGCGCGCAAGATCGCGATGTGAAATCGGGTATCGGATTCTGTTCGCTGCTGGAGTGACGTCGCCTGACCCATGTCATGCAGGGCCTGACTGATCGCGTTCATTTGCTCCTCAGTTCGGCGCTCCGCAGCAAGTGCAGTCGCTTCCGGCTCGATCATATGCCTGAGCTCTTGCACGGCCCTCAGAAAGGCTTCGCGATCGGGAGAGGCGGCGTACCAGCCCAATACATCCCGATCCAGCAGGTTCCAACGTTCCTTGGGTTCGACCCAACTGCCGATTTTCGGGCGGGAAGAAAGCAGGCCCTTGGCCATCAGCATCTTGATAGCTTCGCGCACCGCCGAACGGCTGACGTCAAAGACCTCCGACCATTTTGCCTCGTTTGGCAGGATCGTGCCCGGCGGATAGTCACCGCGCACGATCCGGAGGCCGATCTCGCCTGCCAAAGACACATGAACACTCGCCCCAGTCATGCGGGGAGCATTTGGGCTCCTTGTCGTGGCTGAGCGGTCAACCGTCACCGCCTCGACCGAAGCCGTCGGCTTTCCCGATTTCTTGTCAGGCATTTATTTCTACTGCCTCAGCATTCTTTCGACTGTCTGCACGTACTATCAAAACAATCGTAATAACGAGGAAGTCGCCTGCGATTGACTCCTGCAAAAAGCGCGGAATTCAGGACGCGTCAAGCTCTGCGGATCTTTCGATCCGTCTCGTGAGGGCAGTCGGCGCACCCTTGAACCGGGTGCGCCAAACCGCGAGCCTATTTTTGAATGCAGGTATCCACTGTATCCTTCGTGCACTCGTCGAGCCCGGTGAATACCGGATCTTCGACCGGCTTGCCGGCAATCAGATCCATCATCACCGAAGGTGCCTTGTAGCCCATCTCGAACGGCCGTTGGCCGACGAGCGCAGTCACCAGGCCTTCCCTCGCAATAGCAACCTCGTCGCCGATCGTGTCGGCGGCACCAATGACGAAATCATTACTGGCGATCTTGTCGGCCATCGGTTTGAACAGGTCGCGATAAGGTTGCGGCGCGCCGAACAATGGCCAGCCGCCCATGATGCCGAATGCGTCCAAGTCGGAATTGGCCGCGAGGATATCGGTCATTGCCTGCACACCCTTGGCACCGTCGTCATTGGTAAACACCGGGCAGCCGGCGACTTCCGTCCAACCGCCCTCGCCTTTCAGCTCGGTCAGGCCTTTCTTGCCCGTAAGCGTGTCACGCATGCCTTGCGCGCGGCGTAGAATATTGTCTGCTCCCGGATTGCCTTCGATCGTGCAGATTTTGCCGCCCTTCGGCTTGGCCTTCTTGATGTACTCGCCGATGCGTGCGCCCATCAAATAGTTGTCGGTGCCGAGATAGGTCTTGCGCAAGGCTGCATCCTCGGCTGCAAGATCGGCATCAAGCGTCATCACCGGAACCGTCGGATTGGCGGTCTTCAGGGTCTGAGCGATGAGCTTTGCATTTGACGGCGAAATCGCGATTGCAGCCGTGTCTGCCTTGCCCAACATATCCTGCACGATCTGCGCTTCGCCGGCTTCATCGGATGTCGATGCCGGACCGGTGTAGAAGCACTCATATTCCGCAGTCGGGTTTTCCTTGTTCCATTTCTGGCAACCTTGATTGATTGCTTCGAAGAACGGATTGTCGAGGCCCTTGACGACGATGACGAGTTGCTTCTTGGCCAGGGCTTGCCCGGCGGTCAGTGCTAAAACTGCGGCTGTAAGTAGTAATGCCTTCCTCATGGTTTCCTCCCTTGAAACAGACGGGCACGGCATGCCCGCCACACGAAATCAACCCGGATACCAGATGATACGAGGCTCCTCCTTCGAACGCTCGTATTGCCACGCCGAGTCGATAAGCATTTCGAGATCGTAGTTTGGCCGCCAATCCAGCAGGTATTTCGCCTTGCTGTTGTCCATCCAGTTGGAATGAAAGCGGCTGGGTATCTCGACGGAGCCGAGATTTCGCGTGCGCAACAGATACGCGGCGACTTCAGAATAGTCGACAGGTCGATCCATGCAGATATTAAAGAGTTGCCGCTCTGCCCGGGGGTTGTCGATCGCTGCCAATATCGCCAATACGAGGTCATCGACATGCACGAAGTTGCGTTTCAGTGGACGACCGTCAGCATCGAGCAGCAGCGGCACTGTACCCATGGCTGCATAGCGCCGCGCCGCTTCTTCCGAAACGAGCGTCTTCCAGTCCGGGCCGCCAAAGACGTCGTCCCCAAAGGACAGCGAATACTTGAAATCGTCCTTTTCCATGATCCAGGGCGCGCGCAGGCAACAGCCGTTGAGGCCATACTGAATGCCAAACTGCTCCAGCATGACCTCTTCCAGAACCTTGGAGAGCGCGTAGCTTCCAGGATAGGCGCAATGGGGGGCACTCTCGGTGATCGGCCCATTATGCCGATAGTGGAAATGCCCTATGCCCGCATCGCCGCCGATCAGGATGAACTGGCGTGCCGTGACGCTCGCACGGAACTCCTCAAGCAGCCAAAAGAGGCCTTTGACCGTGACATCCATGATGTCTTCAGGCGTTTCCTTGCATGTGGCGAGATGCACGACATGGGTAACATCAGAGAGAGCCGCCGCCACAACAGCGCGATCGGCGATCGAGCCACGGACGACTTCAACACGGTCGGTCGCCTCGCACAAACGGTTGTGACAAAGCGCGCGAATACGAGCTTTGGAAAATCTCGGATCGTCAAGCAGCCCAGCAATGAAGCGCCGCCCGACCTTGCCCGTCGCACCGGTAACAAGGATCAGCATGCTCTCTCTCCCACTGATAGCTAATATTCGGACGCCACTTCCGTCAAATGATATTTGTCCGACAAAACAGATTTTTGTTACAATAGGCCCAACTCCTCGGACAATGAGTTGACGCTGTCGTGGGGTTTTGCGTAAATGCTCATATTCGCTTTTCCTGGGAGGATATCGGAAAGGCGAATTCGCTTGAGCCTCGCGTCGAAAAGAAGCCGAGTTCGAAGCGAACGAATAGCTACAAGTTTTGGGAGGCCAGGAGGCTGGTGGCGGTTCTCGAGCTCACCAATATTTCCAAACATTTCGGTGCCATCCAGGCCGTCAACGATATTTCGTTTTCGCTCGAAGCGGGGCAGGTGGTCGGCCTCATGGGTGATAACGGCGCTGGCAAATCCACATTGGTCAAGATGATCGCTGGCAACTTTCGGCCGAGCCACGGAACCATGCGTCTCGATGGCGCAGAGATCGTGCTTCATCGGCCGAAGGAAGCGCGGCTGCATGGCATTGAGATCGTTCATCAGGATCTGGCGCTCTGCAACAACCTTACGGCGGCGGCAAACGTATTCCTTGGACGAGAATTACGACGCGGCATATGGCCTTTTCGCATCCTCGACTACAAAGCCATGTACAAACGCGCCGGCGAAATCTTCCGCGAGCTCAAATCGGAGACGCGGCCACGTGATCTCGTCAAGCAAATGTCAGGTGGTCAGCGGCAGGCGGTCGCGATTGGCCGGACGATGCTGTCGGAAGCGAAAATCGTGCTGATGGACGAGCCGACAGCAGCTATTTCCGTGCGCCAGGTGGCCGAGGTTCTGAATCTGATCCGCCAATTGCGTGACCGGGGCATTGTCGTTGTCCTGATCAGCCACCGCATGCCCGACGTCTTTTCGGTCGCAGACCGCGTGATCGTGATGCGGCGTGGCAGAAAAGTAGCCGACAAGCCAATTGCAGCAAGTTCGCCCGAGGAAGTGACGGGACTTATTACCGGCGCCATCGAACAGGTGTGATCGATGCTGTCCGTTGCAGCAGCAAGAAAGAAGAAGGTCGACGATGGCGATTACACTTGACCAGACGATCAGACAGAAGCAACGGAGCTGGTTTGCAACGATCTTGGGCGGCCAGACATTCTGGGTTCTGATCGCGGTCATTCTCGCCTGCATTTTTCTGTCGATGGCGACAGACTCCTTTGCGACGGCAAAGAACATCTACAACATCACCCGCAACGTCACGTTCGTCGCAATTATCGCGCTGGGCATGACGCTGGTCATCATCACCGGCGGCATTGATCTGTCCGTTGGCTCCGTGCTTTGCCTGTGCAGCATGGTACTAGCGATCGTCATGCATGCGGGATACAGCATTGAAGTCGGCATCGCCGCCTCGATCGGTACTGCTCTTTTGGTCGGAGCTTTCAATGGCCTGCTGATCGCCTATCTGGGCTTCCCACCCTTCGTCGTCACGCTCGGCATGTTGTCGATTGCACGCAGCCTTGCGATGGTTGCGTCTAACAATACTGTCGTTTTCCAGTTCGGGCCTGATCACGACAAACTGCTGGCGCTGGGTGGCGGCGCTTGGCTTTTCGGTATCGCCAATCCAGTGCTTTACATGGTTGTGCTGGCACTCATGACCGGTTTTATGCTGCGCTGGACCAAGTTCGGCCGTTATGTTTTTGCCATCGGCGGCAATGAGCACGCGGCAACTCTGACGGGCGTTCCCGTGCAGAGGATCAAGGTCATCGTCTATATGATTTCCGCCCTGTCGGCGGGGGTTGCCGGCATCATTCAAACCGGCTGGCTCGGCGCTGTCACCACAAATATCGGCGCCGGGATGGAACTTCAGGTTATCGCCGCTGCCGTCATCGGCGGCGCCAATCTGGCTGGCGGCGTCGGCACCGCCTTTGGAGCATTGATCGGCGCCGCACTTATCGAGGTTATCCGCAACAGTCTTGGCCTGCTCGGCATCAACGCCTTCTGGCAAGGTAGCTTTATCGGCGGCGCAATTGTCCTTGCCGTCCTTTTCGACCGAATTCGCAACCTGCAACGCGACGAGTAGGCGAACCCCGGTCCCACATCCTCAAGCCCCGAGACCGGCATGATGAACTATGTGAGAGGCAAGTGGAAACACGCTTGCCTTGGCACTTGGATCGCTCGTGCGTTACCGCAGGCTCCCGTCGCCGCCGCGGTCGGCGGCTTTGAAGTCCGCCATAACCCTATTCAGAAATTCGTTCTGGCTGACCTTGCCGTCACTGTTGGCGTCGGTGGCGGAGAACTGCTGGATAGTCAGAACTCCGACAACTTCGTCAGAGCTCAGGTTGCCGTCCTTGTTCTTATCCAGGCCCGCGAAGGCCGACGTCATGAAGGTTTGATATTCAGATCGGTCGACCGCTCCATTCTTGTCACGATCGAGCCGGTCCAGTTGGCCCTGGTTCATAGCCACCGGTTGATTCTGCGC
>Ga0209129_1001424_pt1 | contig 13365 bp, 13 predicted proteins | sample AraplaMF_Col_mMS_FD_184257 | JGI IMG/M metagenome (GOLD analysis project Ga0209129, IMG submission 184257) | Arabidopsis root microbial communities from the University of North Carolina, USA - plate scrape MF_Col_mMS (SPAdes) (version 3) | ecosystem: Host-associated > Plants > Roots > Endosphere... | reverse complement strand
CGCCACACGCCACACGTCACACGCCACACGTCACACGTCACACGTCACACGTCACACGTCACACGTCACACGTCACACGTCACACCGGCGTACGCCGGTGTCCACGGCCTCGGTGTACGGGGCTGCCTCGAGCCAGCACGTTTCGCTCTGGCGTAAGAGCCGATGTCACGCCGACGGAAGCCGACCGCACCGCGGTCGATTCCGGCGTACGCCGGAATGACGATAGGCAGGAGCGACGGTCAGTCGGCGGACGAGGCTTCCAGCTCTTTCAGAATCCGATAGATCTCCCGGAACGCATGCAGCGGCTTGTTCGCCTCGCGCTCGGCCTTCGCCTGACGCACCAGCGAACGCAGGTGCTGGCGATCGAGATCCGGATGCTGGTCGAAGAGTTCGCCCAGCGCCACATCGCCACCCTCCATCAGGCGCTCGCGCTTTGCTTCCAGCCGGTGCATGTGCGCGGCTTCCTGCCGCTGGCGATCGCGGTCTTCGCCCAGTGCGGCGCGCGCGTCGACGAAGGCTTCGTCGCCATGCCGGCGCATCTGCTTGGCGAGGAACGCCAGCTGTCGCTTGCGCGCGATGTGCGCGGTGACCTTACGCGTGCGGCCGATCTCCTCGACGATGTCCTCGGGCAGATTGAGCTTGGGAATGCGGCTGGGCGGCAGCTCCATCAGCTGGCCCGCCAGCTTCAGGATGTCGAGCGCGTTGCGGCGCTTTTCGCTACGGCTGGGGCCGAGGTCTTCTTCGTCGTCATCGCGCGGACGGTCGTCGAAAGGCTTCATGGCAGAAGATCCGTGATGGACTGGAAGTCGTCCGCCTCGCGCTCGAAGGCGAAGCGGGGGAACGTCTTGCCGTCGCGCTCGACGGTTTCGGCGAACATGGCGGCGGGGCGCACCCAGAGGCGGCGCCGGTCGTAGAGGTCCTGGTAGATCACCATTTCCTCCATCGTTTCACTGTGCAGGGATGTGCCCAGCACACGGTAGGGCATGCCCTTGAAGTGGCGGTAATAGCCGACACGGACGCTCATTCGGGATTTCCATGGCACCATGCGTGGTGCGTTGCTTTTGATCGGGCGACGCGACCCCATCTGTTGGGGGATGGCCGCGTACGGCCCGTTATTCTAACCCTCTGCCCCCGGGAAGCCCACGTGACCCAAGTTGCCACCCTCGACACCAGCCACCAGGACCTCGATCGCCTCGCCAGCCTGGCCGAGGACACGATCCGCCGCGCGCGGGCCGCGGGTGCCACGCAGGCCGAGGTGTCGGCGAGTGTCGACGTCGGCCTGAACGTGAACGTGCGCCTCGGCGAGGTCGAAACCGTCGAGCACACGCGCGACCGCGGCTTCGCCCTCACGGTCTACTTCGGCCAGCGCAAGGGTTCGGCCAGCACGGCCGACCTCAACCCGGATTCGATCCAGGCCACCATCGAGCAGGCCTGCGCCATCGCCCGGTTCACCGAGGAAGATCCGGCCGCCGGCCTGGCCGACGCCGACCGCATGGCCACCGTCTTCCCGGATCTCGACCTCTGGCACCCGTGGGATATCGACGTCGACAGCGCCATCGCGCTGGGCCAGGAGATCGAAGACGCAGGCCGCGCCGTCGCGGGCATCACGAACTCCGACGGTTCGAGTGTCAACGCCGGGCAGAGCCTTTCCGTCTACGCGAACTCCCATGGTTTTCTCGGTCGCGAACGCGGCACCCGGCATTCGCTGTCGGTGGCGCTGATCGCCGGCGACGACGAAGGCATGCAGCGCGACTACTGGTACGACAGCCAGCGCCGCGCGGCGGATTTCATGGACGCGGGCGAGATCGGCCGCAAGGCCGCCGAGCGCACGTTGTCGCGTCTGGGCGCACGCCGCCTCGGCACGCGTCAGGCGCCGGTGCTGTTCGCGCCGGAAGTGTCCCGGTCGCTTCTCGGCCACCTGCTCGGTGCCGTCAGCGGTGGCTCGCTGTATCGCCGCTCGAGCTTCCTGCTGGATCACGCGGGTAAGCAGATCCTGCCGTCGTGGTTCCGCCTCGACGAGAAGCCGCTCGTGCCGCGCGGCATGGGTTCGTCGGTGTTCGACGCCGAGGGCGTCGCGACGCAGGACGCCCCGCTGGTGGTCGATGGCGTGCTCCAGCGTTACGTGCTCGGCAGCTATTCGGCACGCAAGCTCGGGCTCTCGAGCACGGGTAACGCCGGTGGCGTGCACAACCTCTTCGTGAAGACGGGCGAGGACGACTTCGCCGGCATGCTGCGCAAACTCGGCACGGGCCTGCTCGTCACCGAGGTGATGGGGCAGGGCGTGTCGATCGTGACGGGCGACTATTCGCGCGGCGCGTCGGGTTTCTGGGTCGAGAACGGCCAGATCGCGTATCCCGTCGAAGAGATCACCATCGCGGCCAACCTGCGCGACATGTACGCGAATCTGGTGGCCGTCGGCGCCGACGTCGACCGGCGCTCGCATATCCTCACCGGGTCGTGGCTGATCGAGAACATGACGATCGCAGGCGAGTGACGGCCCTGTGCCGTCCGTCGTCTTGACAGGCGACGAGGCGGATCGGACAGTGGGCGCGACATCGCCCACGGAGTTCCGCCATGAGTACGCCGTCCGATCAGATCCCCCCGTCGCCGCCGCCGACGCCTCCGCCGTACGAGCCCGCCGCGCCCGTCGCCAGCGCGGACGACCGCAACATCGCCATGCTCACGCATCTGTCGGGGCTGATTTTCAGCATCATCGTCCCGCTGATCGTCTGGCTGATCCATAAGGATCGCGCGGACAAGACGTATCTCGTGACCGAGGCCAAGGAAGCCCTGAATTTCCAGATCACCGTGCTCATCGGCTACGTGATCTGCTGGGTGCTCACCGTGATCGTCATCGGCGCGTTTCTCACGCCGCTGGTGTGGCTCTTCAATCTGGTGTTCTGCATCGTCGCGGCGATCCGCGTCAGCCAGAACGGCAGCTACCGCTACCCGTTCACGCTCCGCCTGATCGCCTGATCGCCTGATCGGTCGGGCAGCGCGCTGCCCTGTGGGAGCGCGCTCGCGCGCGATGGGTGCTTGCGACAAGCACCCATCGCGGCCAAGGCCGCTCCCACATGAAAAGCTCGCCGCTATAGCGGCTCCTGCAGGTTGACGTTTCAGTGCCCGCGCGTGGCCGAATAGCGCGCCAGCGCCGCGAGCCATTCGCCGCGATCGCCCAGCGGCGCGATCGCTTCCAGGGCGTCGTCGACCAGTGCCGCAAGCCGCGAACGCGAGGCTTCCAGTCCGATGATCGAAGGGAACGTCGGCTTGTCGGCCGCCGCGTCCTTGCCGGCCGTCTTGCCGATCACGGCGGATTCGCCTTCGACATCGAGAATGTCGTCGCGCACCTGGAACGCGAGTCCCACGGCGTGTCCGTAGCGGTCGAGACGGGCGAACATCGCCTCGTCGTCGCAACCGGCGGCCAGCGCACCGAGGCGGATGGACGCGCGGATCAGCGCGCCCGTCTTGTAGGCGTGCATGCGCTCCAGTTCGTCGAGCGACAGCTTGTGCCCGACGCCCGCCAGATCGAAGGCCTGGCCGCCGGCCATGCCTTCCGCGCCGCAGGCGGTGCCGAGCGTGCGCATCATCGCGATGCGCTGCCGTGCGTCGTCGCCGTCGGTCGAGGTGGCCAGCAGCTCGAAGGCCAGCGCCTGCAGCGCGTCGCCCGCGAGAATCGCCATCGCCTCGCCGAACACGATGTGGCAGGTGGGGCGGCCGCGACGCAGCGCGTCGTCGTCCATCGCCGGCAGGTCGTCGTGGACGAGCGAATACGCGTGGATGATCTCCACCGCGCAGGCGGGCGCGTCGAGGATCCCGCCGTCGCAGCCGAGCGCGTGCCCGGCGGCGTAAACGAACAGGGGGCGCAGCCGCTTGCCGCCGCCGAGCACCGCGTAACGCATGGCGCGGTGCAGATCGGTGGGTGGGAGGTCTTCGGCGGGGAGCGCGCGCGCGAGCGCGTCGTCGGCGCGTCCGACCAGCGCCTTCAGCGGCGCCGGCAGGTCAGTCGATGCGGGAGTCAAAGGGTTCGGCGGTATCTGGGGCTTGGGGATCGAGCAGCAGGCGGACGCGCAGTTCGGCCTGCTCCAGCGCCGTCTGGCAGTGCCGGTACAGGCCGATACCGCGTTCGAACGACTTCAGCGATTCGTCGAGGCTGAGCTCGCCGCCTTCCATGCGCGTGACCAGTTGTTCGAGCTCGTCGAGCGAGTGCTCGAACTCGGCGATGGACGACGCGGGTACGGGGGCGGCAGGAGACTTCGGCATGCGCGCAAAGCTAGCTCACATGGCCGTTCCGATCAATCGTCGCGACGACGCGGCGGGACGTCGTGCGGCGCGCATATGATTGAATACGCAAGCATTATCGTGCGGTTATGTCGACTTCGTCATGCCCGCCCGGAGGCGCGATCGCTATGCTTTCGCGACGACCGAAATCGCAGGACGATGCATCATGGTTCCGAAGTTCATGGCAGTGACGCTGGCGCTCGCGTCGATGGCCGGTATCGCGCACGCCCAGCAGACCGCGTCGGCGAAGGCCGACGTGCTGGTCAAGACCGAATCCTCGTGGAATGGCGTGGCATATACGACCTACCCGACGGGCCGGCCCGAGCTGACGATGCTGAAGATGACCATTCCGGCGCACACCGCGCTGCCCTGGCACACGCACCCCATTCCGAACGCGGCCTACGTGCTGTCCGGTTCCATCACGGTCGAGGACAAGGCCTCGGGTAAGAAGCAGACGTTCCACGCCGGCGAAGCGCTGGCGGAAGAGGTGGGTCAGGTGCATCGCGGCGTGACGGGCGACGAGCCCGCGGTGCTCGTGATCACGTATTCGGGCACCCGCGGTACGCCGACCTTCATCCCCGAGCAGGGGCAGAAGCCCGAGTACTAAGCCGGTGGGAGCCAGCCTGCTGGCGAAGGGTGCTCGCGACAGGCGCCCATCGCCAGCAGGCTGGCTCCCACCAGGAAACCGGGGCGTCAGAAACCGACGCCGCGTAGCCAGCGGGGCCGGGCACCGGCGGCGTCGAAGAGCGTCGCGCCCTCGTCGCTGAGCCAGCGGTCGCCGATCGCCATCAGGCGCCCGTCGTCGTCCACGAGCGGCATGCACGGCCTGTCCCACGGCGGCACGCCGCCGCGCTGAAAGAGATCGCGCAGCTCGCGCGTGTGGCGGTCGCCCGCCGGCCGCAGCGTTTCGCCACCGCGCCGGTAGCGGACGGTGAGCGCGCGCGGCAGCCTCGCGTCGCCCAGCGTGAGGACGCCGCCGCCGGGCAGGTCGAGTGCCTCGCCGCGCCAGGGCGCCTCCCAGCACGCGTCAAACGGTGCGGTGCGCGCCAGCGCCCAGAGGCGGCCGCGCCAGACACGGACCTCCGTATCCAGCCAGCCCATGCGGGGCAGGCGATCGGCCGCGGCGTCGCGTACCTGACGTTCGAGCGCTTCGCGCTGGCCGCTCGTCGGCGCCTGGAGTCCTGCCTCATGCAGCCACTGGTCGAGCACGGGCCAGCGCAACGCCGGGGACAGGGCGAGCCAGCCCGGTGCGTCGAGGCTGCCGTCGCGCGCACGCAGCGCCGCCAGGGCGGGTGCCCAGGCATCGCGAAGCGCGTCGGCCGCGTCGCGGCATAGCCGTGCGCTGTGCACGATGCTGCGCGATGCCTGCGGCCAGAGTTCGCCGAGGGCGGGCATCACGGTCGAGCGCAGGAACGCGCGCGCCACGCGCGGATCGTCGTTGGACGGGTCGTGCACGGTGTCGAGCCCATGCAGTTCGACATGGGCAAGCAGCGCCTCGCGTGGCAGGTCGAGCAGCGGTCGCCATTGCTCGCCCGCGCCGAGGGGGCGTCGTTCGCGCATGCCGCCGAGACCTTCGGGGCCCGCGCCGCGCAGCAGCTTGAGCAGCACCGTTTCGACCTGATCGTCGCGATGATGGGCGAGCACGAGTCGCTCGCCGGCGCGCAGCTGGGCCATGAACGCACCGCGACGGGCGCGCCGCGCCGCGGCCTCCATGCCTTCGCCACGACTCAGGTCGACCGTGACGCGGAGGGATTCGAACGGTACGTCGAGCGACTCGCAGAAGCGCCGGCAATGCATCGCCCAGATGCCGCTCTCGGCATGCAGGCCATGATCGACGTGCAGCGCGCGTAGCGCGGGGCGGGGCGAACGCGTGGCGAGCGCGTGCAGCAACGCGGTCGAATCGGGGCCGCCGCTGTACGCCACCACGAGCGCGAGCGGGCCCTGTTCGTCGAGAGCCCTGGCGAGGTGTTCGGCGAGCGTGGGAGTCATTTGGCCTTGGGCTTCACGCGTACGAACGGATGTTTGCCATTGCCGATCTGGCGCTCTTCCATGTCGAACAAGCCGATGGCGTTGATCAATCCGCTGAATTTCGAATAGCCATAGTCGCGCGCATCGAAATCCGGCGACCGCTTGTTCATGATGCCGCCCACGGTGCTGAGCGCGGCCCAGCCGTTTTCGTCGGACGCCGCGTCGATGGCGTTGCGGAGCAGGTTCAGCAGCTTGGTATCGCCGCGCAGCTCGCTCGATGTCCTCTTCGCCTTGGGCACTTCGGGTGCGCTCTCCACCGTGCCGACGAGGCGATCGGTGTAGATGAACTTGTCGCACGCCGACACGAACGGCTGCGGCGTCTTGCGTTCACCGAACCCGTACACGGTGAGGCCCGCTTCGCGGATACGCGATGCGAGGCGTGTGAAGTCGCTGTCGCTGGAAACGATGCAGAAACCGTCGAACCGCGACGAATAGAGAAGGTCCATCGCATCGATGATCATCGCCGAGTCCGTCGCGTTCTTGCCCGACGTATAGGCGAACTGCTGGATCGGCTGGATGGAATGGTCGAGCAGCACGGACTTCCAGCCACCGAGGTTCGGGGCCGTCCAGTCGCCGTAGATACGCCTGACGTGCGCCGTGCCGAACTTGGCGACCTCCGCGAGCAGTCCATCCACGATGGCAGGTCGCGCGTTGTCCGCGTCGATCAGGACGGCAAGCTTGTCGGCGACGTCGTTGGCCATGGTCGGGACCGGTGCGGGGGGAGGCTTGATCGTACACGCCGCCACGCCCGATGTTCATGTCACCCCTGTGGGAGCGCCGCGAAACCCGGGATCGGCGAGGCCGATCAGCCTTCGGTGAAAGCGCCGTAGCTGCGCAGGCGCTGGTAGCGCTTTTCGAGCAGCGTTTCGACCGGCAGGGCTTCGAGGGCGTCGAGCTCGTTGAGGAGCACGGCCTTCAGGCGCACGGCCATCGACTGTGGGTTGCGGTGCGCGCCGCCCAGCGGCTCGCGGACGATCTTGTCGATCAGGCCGTTCTCGAGCAGGCGCGCCGCCGTGAGGCCCATGACCTCGGCGGCATCCTTGGCCTTGTCGGCGCTCTTCCAGAGGATGGAGGCGCAGCCTTCCGGCGTGATGACCGAATAGGTGGAGTACTGAAGCATCAGCGTGCGATCGCCGACGCCGATGGCCAGCGCGCCGCCCGAGCCACCTTCGCCCGTGACGGTGCAGATGACCGGCACGCGCAGCTCGGCCATTTCCAGCAGGTTGCGGGCGATGGCTTCGGACTGGCCGCGTTCTTCGGCGTTGATGCCCGGCCACGCGCCGGCGGTGTCGATGAACGTGAAGACGGGGATGCCGAAGCGCTCCGCCATCTTGAACAGGCGCAGCGCCTTGCGGTAACCCTCGGGACGCGGCATGCCGAAGTTGCGCTTCACCTTGGTCTTGGTGTCGCGGCCCTTCTGGTGGCCGACGATCATGATGGAGCGGCCATTGATGCGGGCGAGGCCGCCCACGATGGCCTGGTCGTCCGCGAACATGCGGTCGCCCTTGAGCTCGTGGAATTCCTCGCACATGCCCTGGATGTAGTCGAGCGTGTAGGGGCGCGCGGGATGGCGCGACACCTGGCTGACCTGCCACGGCGTGAGGTTGCGGAAGATCTCCGCGGTCTTCAGCTTCAGCTTCTCGCGCAGCCGGCCCACTTCCTCGTCGATGTTGAACGCCTGGCCACTGCTGGCGTGGCGAAGCTCTTCGATCTTCGCCTCCAGTTCGGCGATGGGTTGTTCGAAATCGAGGAAGTTGGGATTCATGGAGTCGGCGCTTCGGACAAGACCGCTGATTATACCCAAGTGTGAAACATCGCCATGTGCGCGAGGGTACGGACCCCGGGCGAACGGACTAAGTCACTGATTGACTTTAGGTTCGCCGCTCCGGGGTTCGTGCGCCGGGCAACTTAGCCGGCGGTTTCGGTATCGGCGGACTGCACGAGGAACACGTCGTCCAGCTGGACGATGGCGTTCGGCGATTCGTTGCCGATCTCGATCATCACATGGGCCGGGGCCACGAAGGCCTTGCCGTCGACCACCAGTTCGACCTGCGTCCACTCGTGGTGGCGGGCCATGGTGGTGGTGGCGCCGAGCTTGTCGGTGTGCGCGCCGTTGTAGTCGCTCATCGAGAGCGTGGCACGGATCGGCGCATCGCCATTCTCGGACATCACGCGGAAGCGCAGCACGTAGCTGGCGTCCTTCGTCGGGGTGCCGTATTCCGTGTACACCGCCTGCTTCACGCTGGCGCCACCGCCGATGGTGGCGTAGCGGTTGCCGGTGGCGTCGCCGCCCTGCTGCACGTGGCCGTTCGCGACCCAGCCGTTGAGGGTGTCGAAGGTGCCATGCTTCACCGGCAGGCGGCATGCGTCGAAGACTTCGGTGGTGTTGCACGAGGGCAGGCCGATCGGCGACGGGCCGATGTCGGTGAAGCCGGTGATGGACGCGCTGCCGGCGATGGCGGTGCCGGCGAGCGCGGTAAGGGTGCCTGCGACGAGGAGGCTGCGGGAAAGGGTGCGTCGGATCATGGGTGGGTCCTTAGGGGGAAAGGGGCGCCGTAGCGCGCGCGGAATTCGTTTTCCGCACCCCCATTAAACCGTTGTCGCGCATCGAGTTGGGCGGGGACTACACGGCGCACTCGCTGCACCGACGTGCGCTGGCGGCATGCGCCCGAAAAAAAGCGCGGGCGCCCGCGCTTTCGTCAATCCGCCGGACGCACCATCCGCAGTTCCGTGCCGAGCACGCCGGGCAACGTGCGCAGCGTGCGCACGAGATCGGGCACGGCTCGCACGCGCCACGCGTCGCCGAGCTCGAGGCTGGCCTGGCCCACCGCGTTGCGGTAACCCGCCAGCAGCAGCGGCGTGCGGCCGCCGCGATACGCCATCAGCGCCTGCCTCAGGTGCAGCGGGAAATCGGGGCCGACGCCGTTGAGTTTCAGCGTGAGCAGCCGGCCGAAATGCTCCATCGCGTCGGACAGCGCATACGCCTTGCGCGCACGCAGCTGATAGCCGCCGGCGAAATCGTCGATGCGCAGGCCGCCCTCGACCACGATCATCGTTCCGCGGTTGAGCAGGTGCGCCGAATCGCTCAGCACCTCGCGGAAGAAACTGGTTTCAAGCAGGCCCGTGGCATCTTCGACCTGCACGAACGCATCGCTCTCGCCACGCTTGCGCACGCCGACGACCATGCCGGCGACCGTCCATGGCGTTTCCGGGCCGCGACGGAAACGGCTGGCGTTTTCGTCGTCGTCATTGCGGCGCGGTTTCGGCGGCTGGTAGCGCTGCGGAATCTCGCCGATGGGGCAGCTCGACAGCTGACCGAGTTCGGCTTTCCACGGATCCGTCGGATGGCCGGACAGGTAATGGCCGAGCGTGTCGAGCTCGCCCTGCAGCAGCTGCTCGAGCGGCCACTCGGGCGCGGAGCCCGTCAGCTCGATGATGCTTGGCGCTTCGGCCTGACCGAACGCGTTGCCGAAAATGTCGACCTGGCCGGACGCGCGATTCTTCGCCTCCTGGTCGGCGGCGCGCATCGCTTCCGGGATGTGCATGATCAGCGTGGCGCGGTTTTCGCCGAGCGCGTCGAGCGCGCCCGACTGCACGAGCGCCTCCATCGTGCGCTTGTTGAGCTTGTTCGAGCCCACGCGCTGGCAGAAATCGACCAGCCCGCGATACGGACCGCGCGCGTTGCGCTCGGCGACGATCTCTTCGCAGATGCCCTGGCCGACGCCCTTGATGGCGCCGAGGCCGTATCGGACCACCCTGGGTTCGACCGCTTCGAACATGTAGACCGACGCGTTCACGTCCGGCGGGAGAACCTTGATGCCGATGGCGCGCGTTTCGTCGAGGAAGGTGACCGCCTTCTCGGTGTTGTCCATGTCCGACGAGATGGTCGCCGCCATGAACTCGGCGGGGTAGTGCGCCTTCAGCCACGCCGTCTGGTACGACACCAGCGCGTACGCGGCCGCGTGCGACTTGTTGAAGCCGTAGCCGGCGAACTTCTCCATGAGGTCGAAGATCGCGTCGGCCTTGTCGCCGTTGATGCCGTCCTTCGCCGCACCCTCGCGGAACGTCGCGCGGTGCTTGACCATCTCCTCGGCTTTCTTCTTACCCATCGCGCGGCGCAGAAGATCGGCGCCGCCGAGCGTGTAACCGCCGACGATCTGCGCCATCTGCATCACCTGCTCCTGGTAGACCATGATGCCGTAGGTCTCTTTCAGGATCGGTTCGACGCGGGGATCGGGATACTCCACGGCTTCCTTGCCATGCTTGCGCGCGCAGAAGCTGGGGATCAGGTCCATCGGGCCGGGGCGGTACAGCGCCACCAGTGCCACGATGTCCTCGAAACGGTCGGCCTGCGCGTCTTTGAGCATGCCCTGCATGCCGCGCGATTCGAGCTGGAAGACCGCGACCGTCTGCGCCTTCTTCAGCAGCTCGTAGACTTTCGGGTCGTCGAGCGGCAGCGACTCGATGACGAGCGGCTCGGTGCCTTCCTTTTCGCGACGGCGATTGATCGCCTTCACCGCCCAGTCGATGATCGTGAGCGTGCGCAGGCCGAGGAAGTCGAATTTCACGAGGCCGACGGCTTCGACGTCGTCCTTGTCGTACTGCGTGACCACGCCTTCGCCGCTGGGTTCGCAGTAGAGCGGCGCGAAGTCGGTGAGCGGCGTGGGCGCGATGACGACGCCACCCGCGTGCTTGCCGGCGTTTCGCGTGAGGCCTTCGAGGCTGAGCGCGAGGTCGATCAGCGTGCGCGATTCTTCCTCGGTGTCGTACACGTCGCAGAACTCGCGCACGACGCGGTCGGGCTCTTTCTTCGCCTTTTCCGTGCGGCCGAGCGCGTCGCCGAGCGTGAGGTCGAGCGGGCGATTGGGGATCAGCTTCGCGAGGCGGTCGACCTGGCCGTAACCCATGCCGAGCACGCGACCGGAGTCGCGCAACACGGCCTTCGCGGCCATCGAGCCGTAGGTGATGATCTGGCTGACGTGGTCGCGACCGTACTTGCGCGCGACGTAGTCGATCACCTCGTCGCGACGGTCCATGCAGAAGTCGATGTCGAAGTCGGGCATCGACACGCGTTCGGGATTGAGGAAGCGCTCGAACAGCAGCTCGAACTGGAGCGGATCCAGATCGGTGATCTTCAGCACCCACGCGACCAGCGAGCCTGCGCCCGAACCGCGACCGGGGCCGACGGGGATGCCGTTCTGCTTACCCCAGTTGATGAAGTCCGCCACGATCAGGAAGTAACCGGGAAAGCCCATCCGGATGATGACGTCGACCTCGCGGTCGAGCCGCGCCTGGTAATCCTCGCGCGTTTTCCCGGCGGCGATGGGGTGCGTCGCGAGACGCTCCTCGAGACCCTGCTGCGCCTGCTCACGGATGAACGTATCGAGCGTGTGGCCCTCGGGCACCGGGAAGTTCGGCAGGTAGTAGGTGCCGAACTCCAGTTCGAGGTTGCAGCGCTTGACCAGCTCGACCGTGTTCTCGAGCGCCTCGGGAATGTCGGCGAACAGCGCTTCCATGTCGCCGGACGACTTGAAGTACTGCTCTTCGCTGTACTCGCGCGGGCGTTTCGGATCCGCGAGTACGCGACCCTGGTTGATGCAGGTGCGCGCTTCGTGCGATTCGAAGCCGTCGCGCGCGAGGAAGCGCACGTCGTTGCTCGCGATGACGGGCAGCTCGTACTCGCCGGCGAGCGCCATCGCGGCACGTACCCAATGTTCTTCGTTTTCGCGACCCGTGCGGGTCAGCTCCAGGTACAGGCGGTCCGGAAAGACGCGGGTGAGCGCGTCGAGGCGCGCACCCGCGGCCGTGAGGCCCGTGCCCAGCGCGACGCGGCCGACGTCGCTCTCGCGACCGGCGATGGCGATGAGGCCATGCACGCTCTCCGGTGTCATCCACGCCGCGTCGACGAGTGCGCGGCCGGTGCCCTGGCCTTCGCGCCATGCGCGGGAGACCAGTCGCGACAGGTTGAGGTAGCCGTCGCGGTCCTGGCAGAGCAGCGTGAGACGCGACGGGCGCGGATCGGCCGGGTGCGAGATCCAGATATCGCAGCCCGCGATCGGCTTGATGCCGGCCGCGGCGCACTGCTTGTAGAACTTCACCAGACCGAACAGGTTGTTCTCGTCGGTCAGTGCGACGGCGGGCATGCCTTCGCGCACGCAGGCCGCGACCAGCTGCTTGATGCGGATGGTCGAGTCGACCAGCGAATACTCGCTGTGCAGGTGAAGATGGGCGAAGCGGACGGACATGGGCGGTGCCTGGTAGGCCACCGGTGAGGCTAACCGGGAGGGGGTGCCGGAGCAAGAATTGACATGCCGGAAAAGCGCCCCAGAGCGCTAGCGCATGTGGGCGTCGGGGTGCTCGATGAACCAGAGTCCGGCGAAGAGCTTGGCGTCGATCGAATAGCCCTCCTGCGCGCGCTGGAACAGCCAGCGGCCGGCTTCCGACCGCGGCACCTCGTGCACCGTGATGTTCTCGGTCTCGTCGCCGCCGCCCGCACCGACCTTGACGAGGTCCCACGCCCGGGCGAACGCGATCATCTCCGTGCTCATGCCGGAGGAGGAGGGGCCTTCATGCACGAATTCGATACGGCCGCAGGCGTAACCGGTTTCTTCTTCCAGCTCGCGACGCGCGGCGAGCAGCACGTCCTCTTCCTCGGAGCCGGCGATGTCGCCGACGAGGCCGGCGGGCATCTCGATGGTGTTCTGCAGGATCGACACGCGGTACTGCTCGACGAAGATCACCTTGTCGTCCGGCGTCACGGCGAGAATGATCACCGCGCCGCCCGGATTGTTCCGCGCCGCGTATTCCCAGCGCCCGCGCTTCTTCAGCGTGAGCCACTTGCCCGTGAACAGCGTTTCCTCGGGTGCGCTGGCGTCGTCGGGAACGTGGGACGCGTGCGGCAGCGTGCTGTTCTGCATGGGCGGGCTCCTTGAGGTGACGGCGAAGTATCCGCCCAAGGGTATCGCGCCCGTGTGACGTTGGGGTGCTTCGGGAATTCGTGGGATCCGGATTTATGTGGGAAGCGCGCTGGCGCGCGAATGGGTGCTCGCGGCAAGCACC
>Ga0209129_1001403_pt1 | contig 13475 bp, 10 predicted proteins | sample AraplaMF_Col_mMS_FD_184257 | JGI IMG/M metagenome (GOLD analysis project Ga0209129, IMG submission 184257) | Arabidopsis root microbial communities from the University of North Carolina, USA - plate scrape MF_Col_mMS (SPAdes) (version 3) | ecosystem: Host-associated > Plants > Roots > Endosphere... | reverse complement strand
ATCGATGCCCTCGCGAACGAGGTCGACCAGCCGGTCGCCTTCGCTCATGTAGAACTCGATATCAGGATAAGTTTCGAGGAAATGCGGAAGGCTCGGCAGCACAAAATGCCGGGCAAGCGTGCCATGCACGTCCACACGCAGCATGCCTTTCGGCATGGCGTCGGCAAAGGCGCCTTCCGCGTCTTCGATGTCGGCGAGGATCGAAAGGCAGCGTTGGTAATAGGCTTCGCCGTCCAGCGTCGGGCTGACATGGCGCGTGGTCCGCTGCAGCAGCCGCACGCCGAGGCGTGCTTCGAGTTGTTTGACGGCATCCGTCACCGTGGAGCGCGGCAGGCCGGTGTCCTCTGCGGCAAGTGTGAAGCTCCGGCGCTCCACGACGCGGGAGAAGACCCGCATGGCATCGAATCTGTCCATCTTATTTGTTCGCGTTATTCGGATAGTGATGCCCGATAATGATTGATTATCCGCAAACTGAAAAGCAGCATCTTCTCCCCATCAGAAACGTGCTGAGCACAACGAAAGAAGGAGTGAGGCAATGGGCAATGAGAACAAGGTTGCGCTGGTTACTGGTGCATCGAGAGGCATCGGCGCCGCAATCGCGGAGCGTCTGGCCAGAGACGGTTTCACCGTCGTCGTCAACTACTCAGGAAACGTCGCGCTCGCCGAGGAGCTTGTGCAGAAGATCGAGCGCGACGGCGGGAAGGCTCTGACGGCGCAGGCCAACGTCAGCAATGCCGAGGCTGTCAGCCGGATGTTCGATGCGGCAGAAGCAGCCTTCGGCGGCATCGATGTGCTCGTCAACAATGCCGGTATCATGCAGCTTTCGTCGATTGCCAATGCTGACGATGCCCATTTCGATCGCCATGTCAGCGTGAACCTGAAGGGCACGTTCAATACATTGCGCGAAGCCGCAAAGCGCCTCCGCTACGGCGGTCGCATCATCAATCTGTCAACGAGTATCGTCGGCCTGAAGCTGGAAACTTACGGCGTCTACGCCGCGACCAAGGCCGCCGTCGAAGCTCTGACGGCGATCATGTCGAAGGAAATGCGCGGCCGTAACATCACCGTCAACGCCGTGGCTCCCGGGCCGACAGCAACCGACCTTTTCCTTGATGGGAAATCGGAGGAACTGATCGCCCGCATGGCCAAGATGAACCCGCTGGAGCGCCTGGGCACGCCCGAAGATATCGCCGCCTCCGTCTCGTTCCTTGCAGGTCCCGACGGCGCCTGGATCAACGGCCAGGTGTTGCGTGCCAACGGTGGCATCATCTGATCTCCGGCTCCCGCGGCGGGTTTGGCCCGCCGCCGCCGATGCCGATGCGGGCACGGTTGCGATGGCAACGCCGAGGCTATCCTCATGCCGTTCGGCACGCGTCGGTTCCGTACGCATATCGATCCGTCAGAGGATGGTGCCGAGATCGTCGTTGGCGTCGCTGATCGGGTCCGCGCCGAAATGTTTCGGCGGATCGGCTTGGAGAATCTTCTCAAAACGGCCGTTCACTAAACCGTGATACCGGCCATTGTTCCGGTTTTGCGAACCTGCTGTGCATAAATCAGTACTTAACAAACGGCAAAAAGCAGGCTTATATTATTTGCGTAAAGGCGACTGGGAAGACCTCCAACTCGGGCGCCACCTCAGATACCGGCCGAGCCATTTCCCTGGTGACGCGGCAGGGTCTGAAAGGAATTCGATGATCGACTGTTGCGGCCCGTCGAAGGGACACCTTCCGGGCCGCAATTGCGTCAGGCATCATTCAGCTTGGCATCCGAGAGCAATTTCACCAGCCAGTCGACGAAGACACGGACCTTGTTGCTGAGGTGGCGGTTCGGCGGATAGACGATAAAGAGCGGCAGCGGTTCGCGGCTCCATTCCGGCAAGATCTCCACCAGGTCGCCCTTGGCCAGCGCATCGCGGATCATGAAGCGCGGCAGTTGGGCAATACCGAGCCCGTTCAGCGCCGCATTGACGAAGGTTCGGCTGTCATTGACCGACAGCAGGTAGCGCGGATTGATCTCCAGTTCCTCATTGTCCTTGCGGAATTCGAAGGGAAGTGTCCGGTTCGTCTGAGCGCGGAAGTAACTCACTGAATAATGGTCGTTTTCCAGCTCCTCGGGGCGAGTCGGAATGCCGAATTTCTCGATGTAGAGCGGTGCCGCGCAGGTGAGCATTTCGACCTCCGAGACACGTCTTGCGATCAGCGACTGGTCGGCCGGCGTGCCGGCGCGAAGCGCGCAGTCGACGTTCTCCGCGAGGTAGTCGACGGTGCGGTCGCCTACACCCAGGTCTACCCTGATGTCCGGATACTTCTGGTAAAAATCGCAAAGCGCCGGGACGACAATCCAGTCGGCGAAAGCGCCGGCCATTTCGACGCGCAAGCGGCCGGTCGGCAGGCCTTGCGAGTTCGAAAGGCTGCCGTCGAGTTCCTCGAGCTCGGAGACGATCTGCGCCGCCCGCTCGTAGTAGAGCGCGCCGTCGGTCGTCACCATGACGCGTCGTGTCGTGCGGTTGAGAAGCTTGGTATGCAGATGTGCTTCAAGCCCCTGAATGAGATTGGTCACCGTCGCCTTGGGCATGGCGAGCGTGTCGGCGGCCCGTGTGAAATTGCCCGTCTCTACGACGCGGATGAACGCGCGCATTGCCGAGAGCTGGTCCATCGGAAAATCACCTAAGCAGATTGCACTGCAGCATTGTTCGAAATTCGGAACAGTGTAATCGCTCTATGGCTTCTTATTCCGACAATGGAATAACAATATCTTTTCTTCACAAATTGCAAGCCATCTCGGCTCGCAATACGTTATGTGGGTCAAACGCGAGCCGGAGCCATGGCGGTGCATGTGAAAGACATAGTGTTGGAGAAGGTGGCCACCGGGCCCGTTTCCGCGCGCGTCTATCAGGGTGCCGAGTTCGGCAAGGGTTCACCCATCGTACTGTTTTTCCACGGCGGCGCATTTCTGCAGTCGGGCGTCAAGGACAGCGTGGTTGCCGAAAGCCTGGCGAAGGCTGGCGCGATTGTCGCTGTACCTGACTATAATGCGCCGCTTGGCAACGTCTTTCCTAAGCCGCTCGAAGTGGGTTACTCGATCTTTTCCTATCTCGCCAACAAGCGTGCGTCCGGTATTGGCGACCGCAATTCGCTGCTGATCGTGGCTGGCGAAGAGGCGGGCGGCAATATTGCTGCCGGCGTCGCCTTCAAGGCGCGCGACCATTATGCGGATGCGCTCAATGGCCAGGTTCTGATTTCGCCGCTGCTTGATCCTTTCATGGGCACGTCGTCGATCCGCAAGGCGGATGGCATAGGCATGCGTCAGCGCTGGGCCGAGGGCTGGAGCCATTATCTCAGCGGCGGCGGCTGTCATCCCTATGCCGCGCCGTGTCTGTGTTCCCGCATTTCGGGGGTCGCGCCGGCACTCGTTCTGACGGCGGAGGATGATCCGCTTCGCGACGAGACGCTCGGTTACGCCGATCGCCTCAAACAGGCTGGTGTGCCAGTTCGCCGGAATGTCCTTCCCGCCGGGGCAGGCTGGCCGATGCTTTATGGCGGGAAATGCGAACAGGCACCGAATTGGCAACAGACGATCACGGACCAATTCGAAAGCTTCGTTCGGGATATTAGCAGCCAACCTATTGCATTGAAGACGAACTGATTGAATTCGGCCACTCAGAGAGGGCCGTAAGGAGAGTACCAATGACGTCCAGTAAGAAGCGCTGGGCCCTTGTGGGCGCCGGCTTGGGACTTGTTGCGTCCGTTTCGGCCGCAGCCATGTTTTTCGAACTGCCGATGAGCACGACTGCCACGGCGGCTTCCACACCTGCGCAGGCTCCCGCTGTGCCGGTGACGGTTGCCGTCGTCGCCAGCCGCGATGTGACGACCTGGCAGGAGTTCTCGGGACGGCTTGAAGCCGTCGACCGCGTGCAGGTCCGTTCACGTGTGGCCGGCGCCATCCAATCCGTGCACTTCCGTGAAGGCGCACTGGTAAAGGCCGGTGATCTGCTCTTCACAATCGATCCGGAGCCCTACCAGGCGGCGGTTTCGCAGGCTGAAGGACAGACTGCCTCCGCCGAGGCCAAGGTCAATCTTGCTCAGATCGAGCTGGAGCGTGGCCGCAGGCTTTCCGACAACAAGACGATTTCGCAGAGCGATTTCGACCAACGGCAGAATGCCTTCACCGAGGCTCAGGCCGGTCTTCGCACCGCTCAGGCTGCTCTTCGCTCGGCCCAGCTTGAGCTCGGCTACACCGAGGTCCGCGCGCCGGTCGCCGGCCGCGTCGGCAAGATCGAGATTACCGTCGGTAATCTTGTTGCCGAAGGCAGTTCATCTCCCGCCCTGACGACGCTGGTGTCGGTCGATCCGATCTACGCCAGCTTCAACGCCAGCGAGGAGATGGTCACCAAGGCGCTTTCTGAGTTGCCGGCTGGCGATGGCGCCGTTCCCGCTGTCGAGCAGATCCCGGTCGAGGTTGGTACGCTCGCCGATCAGGGCACGCCGATCAAGGGCAAGCTGCAGCTGATCGACAACCAGGTTGACGCGGCAAGCGGTACGATCGGCGTTCGCGCCGTCTTCGACAATCCCGGCGGCAAGCTGATCCCAGGCCAGTTCGTTCGCGTCCGCATGGGCGAGCCGAAGGCCGAAAACAAGATCCTGGTCAGCGACCGTGCAATCGGCACCGACCAGGACAAGAAGTTCGTGTTCGTCGTCGATGCCGAAAACAAGGTCAGCTACCGGCCGGTGCAGCTCGGCCCGTCTGCGGATGGCCAGCGCATCGTCGAAAGCGGTCTTGTTGTCGGCGACAAGATCGTCGTCAACGGCCTGCAGCGTATTCGTCCCGGCGCAGTGGTTGCGCCGCAGGCGGAAGAAAAAGTGGCGACGGCTCAGTAAGCCGAAGCATGCGGAGCGTCTCGGCGCTCCGCGTTAATTCCGAAACGACCTGATCCACCGGCGGCCTCCCAACCGCCGGAGCGGTCGTTGCATCCCGATTTCATCCCGGAGAGGGCTTTGAAATGAATTTCTCCAGATTCTTTGTCGACCGTCCGGTGTTTGCCGGAGTCCTGTCGGTCCTCATCGTGGTCGCCGGTCTGCTTGGCCTGCGTGCACTGCCGATTTCCGAATATCCGGAAGTCGTTCCGCCATCGATCGTCGTGCGCGCCACCTATCCGGGCGCCAACCCCGAGGTCATCGCCCAGACGGTCGCCACTCCGCTCGAAGAGCAGATCAACGGCGTCGAGGGCATGCTCTACATGTCGAGCCAGGCGACATCGGACGGCGTCATGACGCTGACGGTCACCTTCAAACTCGGCACCGACCCCGACAAGGCACAGCAGCTCGTCCAGAACCGCGTGTCGCAGGCCGAGCCGCGTCTGCCGGAGGAGGTGAAGACCATCGGCATCACGACGGTCAAGAGCTCTCCCGACCTGATGATGGTCGTCAACCTGATCTCGCCCGACAACCGCTACGACATCACCTACCTGCGCAACTACGGCGTCCTCAACATCAAGGACCGGCTGGCGCGTATCGATGGCGTCGGCCAGGTACAGGTGTTTGGTTCCGGCGACTACTCCATGCGCGTCTGGATCGACCCGCAGAAGGCGGCCGAGCACGGCCTTGCCGCCAGCGACGTCACCAATGCGATCCGTGGCCAGAACGTCCAGGCCGCAGCCGGCACCATCGGCGCGTCGCCGAGCCTGTCGGGGGTCGACCTGCAGCTGAACGTCAATGCGCAGGGTCGCCTGCAGACGCCCGAGCAGTTCGGCAACATCATCGTCAAGACCGGATCGAACGGCGAAATCACGCGTCTGCGCGACGTCGCCCGCATCGAGCTTGGTGCCGCCGATTACTCGCTGCGCTCGATCCTCGACGGCAAGCCGGCGGTCGCCATCCCGGTCTTCCAGTCCCCGGGGTCCAATGCCATCACCATCTCGGACGAAGTCCAGAAGACGATGGAAGAGCTGAAGACCGCGATGCCTGACGGTGTCAGCTACGAGATCGTCTATGACACGACGAAGTTCGTCCGTTCGTCGATCGAGAAGGTCGTCGACACGCTGCTCGAAGCCATCGCGCTCGTCGTCATCGTCGTCATCCTGTTCCTGCAGACATGGCGCGCGTCGATCATTCCGCTGATTGCCGTTCCGGTCTCGATCATCGGCACGTTTGCGGTGATGTATGTCTTCGGCTTCTCGATCAACGCGCTCAGCCTCTTCGGCCTTGTGCTGGCGATCGGCATCGTGGTGGACGATGCGATCGTCGTTGTCGAAAACGTCGAGCGAAACATCGAGAATGGTCTCAGCCCGCGGGCGGCCACCTACAAGGCGATGAAGGAAGTCTCCGGGCCGATCATCGCGATCGCGCTGGTGCTCGTCGCGGTGTTCGTACCGCTCGCCTTCATCACCGGTCTGTCCGGCCAGTTCTATCGCCAGTTCGCGCTGACGATCGCGATCTCGACGGTCATTTCGGCCTTCAACTCGCTGACGTTGTCTCCTGCCCTGGCCTCGCTGCTGCTGCAGGACCATCATGCCAAGCGTGACTCGCTGACGCGTGCCATGGACGCAGCCTTTGGCTGGTTCTTCCGTGGCTTCAACAGGGCGTTCGGCGCTGCCTCCAAGGGCTATGGCAAGGGTGTCGGCGGCCTCGTGTCGCGCAAGAGCATCGTCATGCTGGTGTATCTGGTGCTCGCCGGCGCCACCTACGGCCTCTTCAACGCGGTGCCGGGCGGCTTCGTGCCGGCGCAGGACAAGCAGTATCTGATCGGCTTTGCCCAGCTGCCGGATGCCGCCAGCCTCGACCGCACCGAAGACGTCATCAAGCGGATGAGCGACATCGCCATGGCCGAGCCTGGCGTCGCCCATGCGATCGCCTTCCCGGGCCTGTCGATCAACGGCTTCACCAATTCCTCGAATGCCGGCATCGTCTTCGTGACGCTGAAGGACTTCGAGGAGCGCAAGTCGCCGGCGCTTTCGGGCGGCGCGATCGCCATGTCCCTGAACCAGAAGTTCGGGGCGATCCAGGATGCCTTCATCGCGATGTTCCCGCCGCCGCCGGTCAACGGTCTCGGCACGACGGGTGGTTTCAAGATGCAGCTCGAGGACCGCGCCGGTCTCGGCTATCAGGTGCTCGACGAGGCCAACAAGGCGATGATCGCCAAGGCCTACCAGACGCCTGAGCTGACAGGCATCTTCTCCGCCTATCAGATCAATGTTCCGCAGCTCTATGCCGATCTCGACCGTGAGAAGGCGGAACAGCTTGGCGTCCCGGTAACCGACGTGTTCGAGACGCTGCAGATCTACCTCGGTTCGCTCTATGTCAACGACTTCAACGCCTTCGGCCGTACCTACAGCGTGCGCGTCCAGGCCGATGCCAAGTTCCGGGCGCAGCCCGAGGATATCGGCAAGCTGAAGGTTCGTTCGGCATCGGGCCAGATGATCCCGCTGTCTGCGCTCCTGAAGGTGAACGCGACAACCGGGCCGGAGCGGACCAACCGTTATAACGGTTTCCTCTCCGCCGATATCAACGGCGGTCCTGCTCCGGGCTTCTCCTCCGGCCAGGCTCAGGCAGCGATCGAAAAGATCGCCGACGAGACCTTGCCGAAGGGCATCAGCTTCGAATGGACGGATTTGACCTATCAGCAGATCCTGGCGGGCAACTCCGGCGTGATCGTCTTCCCGCTGGCCCTGCTGCTCGTCTTCCTCGTGCTCGCAGCACAGTATGAGAGCCTGGCGTTGCCGATCGCGATCATCATGATCGTGCCGATGGGCGTGCTGGCGGCGTTGACGGGCGTCTGGCTGACCGGTGGAGACAACAACATCTTCACGCAGATCGGTCTGGTCGTCCTTGTCGGCCTCTCGGCGAAGAACGCGATCCTGATCGTGGAATTCGCCCGCGAGCTGGAATTCGAAGGGCGGACTCCGGTCCAGGCTGCCATCGAGGCAAGCCGCCTGCGTCTGCGCCCGATCCTGATGACCTCGATGGCCTTCATTATGGGTGTCGTGCCGCTCGTCGTCTCGACCGGTGCCGGTGCCGAGATGCGCGCCGCTATGGGTGTGGCGGTGTTCTCAGGGATGATCGGCGTCACCTTCTTCGGCATCTTCATGACGCCGGTCTTCTACGTGCTGGTCCGCAAGCTCTCGGGCAATCGCCCGCTGATACAGCACAAGGAGCACGAGCACGACGCGGAGGAAGCCGAAATCATCCGGCTCGCTGCCGAATAACCCCCACTCAGCGGCGAGACGTGGAAAGGCGGAGCATTGCTCCGCCTTTCCTGTTTTCATGAGCCGGCCAGACGGTTATGTCTCGAAGGGCATGCACGGGCGAGGGGAGTCGCACGCTGCAAGCTTTGATGGAGGCGGCCAATGCATATCGCGATTATAGGCGCAGCGGGAATGATCGGGCGCAAGTTGACCGCGCGGCTCGTTGCGGACGGGCGGCTGGCGGGTCAGGCCATCAATCGTCTATCGCTTGCCGACGTCATCACGCCGGCTGCCCCTGAAGGCTTTACAGGGCGTGTGGAGACGAGCGCGGTCGACGTTTCCGCTCCAGGGCAGGCCGCACGGATTGTCGCCTCGCGCCCGGATGTCGTGTTTCATCTGGCCGCAATCGTATCCGGCGAGGCCGAGCTGGATTTCGAAAAAGGCTACGGCATCAATCTCGAAGGCACGCGCGCGCTTCTTGAGGCGATCCGCGCCGCTCATCTGCAAGACGGGTACCGGCCTTGTGTCGTCTTCACCTCGTCCATTGCGGTCTTTGGAGCACCTTTCCCCGAGGTCATTCCTGATGATTTCAATCTCACGCCCCTGACAAGCTACGGCACGCAAAAGGCGATGGGTGAATTGCTGTTAGCGGATTACACGCGCCGCGGCTTCATCGACGGCATCGGAATCCGGTTGCCGACGATCTGCATCCGTCCCGGCAAGCCGAACAAGGCTGCTTCCGGCTTCTTCTCCGGCATCGTTCGTGAGCCGTTGGCTGGGCAGGAGGCGACCCTGCCGGTGCCGGAAACTGTCCGCCATTGGCACGCGTCGCCGCGTTCGGCCGTCGGGTTTCTGGTCCATGCCGCCAGCATCGACCTGCAGCCGCTCGGCGCGCGCCGCAGCCTGACGATGCCCGGTGTCAGCGCTACCGTCGGAGAGCAGATCGAGGCGTTGCGCAAGATCGCAGGGGAGAAGGTCGTCAGCCTGATCCGACGCGAACCCGACGAGCTGGTCATGAAGATCGTATCGGGTTGGCCACAGGCATTCGAGGCCGAGCGCGCGAAGGAGCTGGGTTTTGTCGCCGATGCTTCGTTCGAGGACATTATTCGAGTGCACATCGAGGATGAATTGGGAGGACAGCTATGACTATCGGCAAATCACGCAGCATTGCGTTCCTGGGAACCGGGCTGATGGGGGCGCCGATGGCTCGCAGGCTGTTGCAGTCCGGGTTTGCCGTCACGGTCTGGAACCGCAATCGCGAGAAGGCGGAAGGCCTCGTTCCGGATGGGGCGGTCCTGGCGGATACGCCCGCTACCGCTGTCAAAGGGGCATCGGTCGTGTTCACCATGCTGACCGACGGAAAGGCAGTGGAGGACGTGTTGTTCACGCAAGGTGCTGCGGAGGCGCTTGATGCCGGCGCGGTGGTCATCGATTCCAGTTCCATTACCCCTGACGCGGCCCGGCAGCATGCGTCAAAGCTCGCCGGGCGTGGCATCCGCCATCTCGATGCGCCGGTCTCCGGCGGTGTGGTGGGGGCGGCTGCCGGTACACTTGCGATCATGGCAGGCGGCGATGGCGCTTTGGTCGAGGAACTGGCCGACGTCTTTGCACCACTTGGCCGCGTGACGCATGTTGGACCAAGCGGTTGCGGTCAGCTCGCGAAGCTCGGGAACCAGCAGATCGTCGCCATCACGATCGGCGCCGTTGCCGAAGCGATGCTGCTCTTCGAGGCGGGGGGCGGTTCACGCGAGGCGTTCCGCCGGGCGATCCGGGGAGGCTTCGCCGAAAGCCGCATTCTCGACATTCACGGCCAGCGGATGGTCAATCGCGATTTTGGGACCGCCGGCCCTTCGAAATTGCAGCTCAAGGACCTAAACAATATCGTCGCAACGGCGGAAGGTCTCGCTTTGACGCTGCCTCTGACGGAGGCGGTCCGTGCCGAGTTCGCCGAGTTTGTCGAACATGGTGGCGGTGAGACCGATCACAGTGGCCTGCTGCTGCAGCTTGAAGAAAAGAACCGCCGTTCGTCGAAAGGCTGAATTGCCTAGACACCCGAGTCTCTGAGAAGATCGATGATGCATTCGGCTTGCAATTGTTGATGGACTTTTAGTGCATCCTAATTAATCTCTCGCCAAAAGGTTGGTTCTGCACCCATAATGGGCTTCCTCCTTGGAGGCCTGACACCATACTGTTACTCGAAGCTGCATGAGGCTTGAACGGCGTTGGCATCGAGCAGTCCCACACGGTCCGAACGAGAGTTTCAGGACATCCTGCGGCGCCTTGAGCTTGCACTCGACGCGTCACAGATCGGTGTTTGGGAGCACAACCTCGATCGGCATGAAATCTCCTGGGACGTTCAGATGCACCGGATCTACCAGACCGGAAGAGGCAGCGGGCCGGTCGCCGCTGCAATCTGGTCGGATGCGATTCACCCCGACGACCGCGAGCGTGCCGAACTGGAGTTCGAGGACGCCATTGCCAGACGCGGGCAGTATAATTCGGAGTTTCGGATCGTCTGGCCGAACGGCGAGATACGGCACATCCGCTCGCGGGCTCATTTCTATGTCAGCGAGGAAGGGTCACCCTCTTTCATCGGCGCGGAGTGGGACGTCACTTCGGACGTGCTTCTTGCCAACGAAGCGGCGCGTCAGCGCGCCGTCGCGGAGGCACGGGCCCTCGCTTTGGAGGAGAGCAGTGCCCACATCGAATATGCTGCGGAACACGATTATTTGACGGGCCTTCCCAACCGCCGGCTTTTCGACAAGCGCCTGGCGGAACTGGCCGAGGATGCCTCAGTCTCGACGCTCGCAGTCCTGCATCTCGACCTTGACGAGTTCAAGCAGATCAACGACAGCCATGGCCATGCGGCGGGCGACACCGTATTGCGTGCCGCAGCTTTGCGGATCGAGGCCGCCATTCCGAAAGCTACGATGGTGGCACGCATCGGTGGCGACGAATTCGTTATCCTGCTCGTCAATTTCGGAGGGCTGACGGAACTGAACCGCATGGCGCGTGAGGTGCAGCGGCGCTTGAAGAAGAAGGTCCGTTTCGGCCACGAAATGCTGCAAAGTGGAGCGTCGATTGGCATTTCCTGGTCGGCAGATCGCTTCGGCTCTAATCTGCTCGCCGAGTCCGATATCGCGGTCTATCAGGCAAAGACATCGGGCCGCGATCGTATCGAGTTCTTCTCGCAGCAGCTCAAGGACGATCTGATGGGCAAGCGGCGTCTTGCCGAAGAGCTGAAGCTTGCACTGGAGCAGGGTGATATCATTCCATTTTACCAATTGCAGCTCGATGCCCACACCCGCGACATCGTTGGCATCGAGGCCCTGGCGCGCTGGCATCACAGCGAGCGCGGCACCCTCTCGCCTGGCATATTCCTGAAGATCGCCGATGAGTTCGGCTTGTCTTCGGAGATCGATGCTTCGATCCTGCGACGCGTGCTCGCCGACCGTGTGACATGGGAGCAGCACGGCACAACCCTGCCACGGGTCTCGGTCAACATTTCGGGGCAGCGCCTCTACGATCCGCAGTTGATTGATGATCTGGAGACACTCGAGATACCGCGTGGCGCCCTGGTTTTCGAATTGGTCGAGACGATCTTTCTGGACGACTGCGACGACGAGCTTCTGCAGACGGTTGACCGCATCAAGCAGATGGGTATCGAAATCGAGATCGATGATTTCGGCTCGGGCCACGCGTCGCTGATCGGTCTCGTGCGGTTGCGCCCGGCTCGGCTGAAGATCGACCGGCAACTGGTAAGCGAGGTGGATACCTCCTCCGAGCAGCGCCGTGTCGTCAAATCGATTGTCGAGATCGGCAAGGCCCTCGGCGTCGATGTGATCGCAGAGGGCGTCGAGACGGAAAACCATGCCGTGGCGCTTGCCAAGCTCGGCTGTCATACGCTGCAAGGTTTTGCGCTCGGCCATCCGCTGCCGGCATCAGAGATCGACGATATTTTCGCTTCGAAGAAGGCGACGCAGGCGGCCCACCTCCGACGCTAGCCTAACGGTGGGGCCTCCTAAGGCTCGAGTTCGCCGCGTGCTTCCAGATACCAGTCGACGAAAGCCTTCACACCGACATCCAGTGTCGTCTCCGGCTTGTAGCCTGTCAAAGCCGCCAGCAGATCGGGGCTCGCAAAGGTGCGTGGCACATCGCCCTTCTGCATCGGCAGCATCTTGCGCTTTGCCGGCTGGCCGAGGGCCTTTTCGACCGTCTCGACGAAGGTCATCAGGTTCTCCGGCTGGCCGCCGCCGATATTGACGACGCGGAATGGCGCCTGATGCGAGAGCGTCTCTACCCGTTCGTCGGCTACGCGGTTGGCCTCCGACGGGGCGACGGACGACAGGCGGACGATCGCCTCCACGAGGTCATCGATATAGGTGAAGTCGCGACTCATCCGGCCTTCGCCGTAGATCTCGATCGGTTGATCCTCCAGCATGTTCTTGACGAACTTGAAGAGGGCCATGTCGGGACGGCCCCAGGGGCCGTAGACGGTGAAGAAACGGAAGGCGGTTGTCGGGATTTTGTGGAGATGCGCGTAGCTGTGCGCCATCAGTTCCATTGACTTCTTCGTCGCCGCATAAAAGGTCAGCGGCTCGTCGGCCCGGTCTGTCTCACGGAAGGGAATGGACGGATTGGCGCCGTAGATCGACGATGTCGAGGCCAGCATGAGATGGTTGACGCCAACATCCTTGGCGATATCGAGGATGTTCCAGGAGCCTTCGAGGTTCGACGTGAGATAGGCTTTCGGGTTTTCCAGGCTGTAGCGGACGCCGGCCTGTGCTGCGAGATGCACCATCACATCAGGCGCCGCGCTGGCCACGGCCTCTTCCAGGGCTTTGCGATCTTCGAGCATCGCTGTCACCGGGCGGAAGGCCGGAAACTGCGCCAGCGCCGCATTGCGCATGTGCTTGAGCTTGATGTTGTAGTAGTGCGTCATGCCGTCGAAGCCGACGACTTCGTGGCCATCCTGCAGCAAGCGGCGGGCAAGATGAAAGCCGATGAAGCCAGCAGTGCCGGTGATGAAATAGCGCATCTCTACTTCTTCTCGTTCTTCTTTCCGATGGCGAAATAGCTGAAGCCATGCTTGGTGGCTTCGGCGACCGGATAGATGTTGCGCAGGTCAACGATGGTCGGGGTCTTCACCAGCGACTTCATCCGCTTGAGATCAAGCGCTCGGAACTCGTCCCATTCCGTGACGATGACGATGGCATCCGCGCCTTCTGCAATCTCGTACGGGTCGCGGCCGTAGGTGATGGGGCCGATAACCTCCTTCGCCATTTCCATGCCTTCT
>Ga0209129_1001370_pt1 | contig 13682 bp, 16 predicted proteins | sample AraplaMF_Col_mMS_FD_184257 | JGI IMG/M metagenome (GOLD analysis project Ga0209129, IMG submission 184257) | Arabidopsis root microbial communities from the University of North Carolina, USA - plate scrape MF_Col_mMS (SPAdes) (version 3) | ecosystem: Host-associated > Plants > Roots > Endosphere... | reverse complement strand
AACCATCCGCAGAAAACCCTCACCGTGCTGGAAGCTGGCCCACGCCTGCTGGCGGGTACGTCGGAAGCGGCCGCGGAACACGCTGCCCGATTCCTGCGGGAGCGGGGCGTAACCATCCTGACCAACGAGCGCCTGGACAAGGCCGGCAGCGGCAGCACAGACGTCTTCGGCACGAGCGGCGAAGCCCTTACGCACACCGGCCGCAGCATCGCTTACGACCTGCTGATCTGGTGCATCGGCGGCAAGCCGAACACCGGCTACATGCAGGCACATTTCTCTTCCGCGCTGAACGCAGGCGGCCGCATCCGCGTGACGCCCGAGCTGCAGGTCGTCGGCCACGCCAACGTGTTCGCGCTGGGTGACATCACCGATCTGGATGAGAACAAGATGGCCTGGCATATCAACGGCCACGTCAAAGTTGCTACGCACAACATAGGTGCCGTACTGGCTCAATCCAGCGGAGCGCGCAAGCTCAAGGCGTACGAGCCGCAGACGGGCAATCCGAAAATGGCCGTGACGCTGGGCAGCCGCCATGGCGTCGTCCACCTTCCCGGTGTGGGTGTCGTGCGTTGGCCAGCGTTCGTGCGCATGGCCAAGTCGGCGCATATGTTGGTGCCGCAGTACAGGAAGGTGTTGGGGGTGTAAGTGGGGTTGCGGTCTATGAGGGGATGAAGGCGTACTCGCCGATAACCGGGCCGACCGTAATTCTCGCGTCTTATCTCCCCGAGCCACCTAAAGTTCGACCGTCCGCTATGGGTCGGGCACTTCACGCCGCAATCAAGTCTCCCTTCTCCACCAGGCAGCCAGATAGCAAGGGCCCTTGAGTCGGAACCATAAGACTACGCCAGCAGTTCCTGCCAAAAAGGCCAGGATGTGTGTCCATAGATACGGCCACCGCCTGCCCATGCCGTCGATCTCGTAAGAGAAGCTGTATTGCCGCTTCGCTACGTGAACATCGGGGTCGAGCATCCCCTCGCCAAACTGGTCTCCGAACGGAACGAAGTCGCCCGTACTTCCATCCAATCTCTTAATGCGATAGTGAGTGACGCAGCGGTTGTTGAGCGGTTGCTGACAGACTCGATACGAGTCTTCGACCGTAAAGTCGGCCGAGAACAGAAATGTGTCCGAAATCCTCTGCACGCACGTAACCAGGGCCAAAACGCTCAAGCAAATAAACATGAGCATCGGAACAAAGGCGCGGTATCCCTTCTCGACGCCCACATTTCCACCGTCAGGTACGGCATCTCCAGCACTCATCAGGCATTCCTTCATTGACCGGTGGCCGAGACTTCCGGCCCGTTCCTTGCTGCGTAGACAACATTCTCAGTGTTCATTCTGGATGCAAAGCAGACTTATGGCTCATGGCCTCCAGACGCCAAAGTTGCCGTCGGCTTCGACCGAGCAAAGCGCAAGCTGCTGTCGCCAGTCGACCAGGATGAGCCTGAAAGAGGAATGCAGTTGCGAGAAAACCTGCGACAGCTGCATGTCGTCTCCATCGACCATAGCTCCAAGCGCCGGGATGCCGCGCTCATCCGCCAAACCGTAGAGCAGCACATCAGACGACGGCCTCAAGGCAAAACCGCCATCGACTTGCCCAAGCGGCCGAGACGTCGTCGTCAGGATAGGTGAGTTGATCGGCGTGGTCCCGAACAAATCGGCCAGTTTGCGGACAGCGTCGGCCCCCTCGATAAGCGGAGTTCTTTCCAGCTTGCGGGCAAATATTTCGGACCAGCCATGCTGCAGCCGATGGGCTTGTTCAAAGACCTTATACGCGGCGAGGGTGGTTTGAAGTTCGTCCAGAGCACCCGCCGGCAAGAATTCAATCTGACACCACTCATCTTCGTGAAACTGCGGCGCCCCCTCGAAGGTGGCCTCTGTGGGAACAACGAAGGCTATGTCGTCAGCGGCAATCGTCGGCATCGAATAGCGGATCGAGCCGGTATCCATGATCTTGTGTACGACTTTCCTGTCCTTAGCTCCAAGCGACGATTTCAGCCGGTCGATCCAGCTCATGCCAAGTCTCCATGTGGGAAATCTAAAGGGCGCGATGTCTGCTTTGGTTCGGAAATGGATTTCCACCTGACGTCGAACGCCATGTTCGAGAGCAAGCGTCCGCTTCGGTTCGGAGGCCAACCTCCATCAAACCTTCACTGCCAGTAACTCCTGCCTCGCTTCAGCGTTTCATCGACACCCGTTGGCGAATGAAGAACGAGCGACGCCTCTTTCAGCTCGACACCACCGGCCAGCCCACGGATCCCAATCAAAGATGCGCACCATCAACCGCATGATCGGCACTGCGACGAGCATCGATCCGCGCTGGGGCTGGAAATGCCGGGACTTTGAATGTCGGCGCAGGCAAAGTGATTTCCGACGGCAGGCCATCCAAATCGCCCGTCCGAAGAAACGCATACACCGCATTCTTGGCCGCAGGCTCATTGCGCAACTGGTAGAACGTGCCGTCGTGGCCGCCTCGATGCACCACGACGCCGTGGCCACGGGGAAAGTACGCCAGTTGCGTCAGCATGTTTTCGATGGGCGTGGAGGTGTCCCAATCGCCATGCACCAGCAACACGGGAATATCGCTGCGCGCGAACGCGCGGAACGCATCGCCCATGTCCGGCGTGGGCCAGTCCTTCGCCGAAGCCATGTAGCTGGCGAAGCCATAGGTGCCCAGCATGGCGACACCGGCATCGTTGCGCAGCAGGTATTCGCGCTGGGGCGTTGCGCCCAGGCTGGTATCGATCAGCGGACCGATCAGCTTGACGGGTTGCGACTTGCGGTTTTCGATGGCTTCGCGCGCCCACTCCTCGTGGTGGCCGTAATACTGCGACAGGACGAAGGCCGGCCAGGTTTCCGCGTCGCTGGCTTCCTCCAGCAGCGCTCCCTGGAAGTCCAGCAGTCCGAGCACAACGGATTGCCGGCTACCATCCGCACCGCTTACTTCCACCCGCACGGGCGCCTTGGCCAAACGCTGCTCCAGCGTGCGGATCGCCTCCATCAGGCCGCCTTTGGGGAGATATGGCGCCAACCCTGCGTCCTTGTCTGCATCGAAGGCAATCCGCTGCATGGAGGCGAACACCTGCGAGGGCATGTCATAGCCGAAGTCCAGCGGCTCGACTGCGGACAGTACGGCGCGCGCCACGATCTCCGGATGCAAGCGCATCACCGCGAAGCTCCACTGGGAACCGAAGCTGCCGCCGAACAGGCTGATGCGGTCGTAGCCCAGCGCGCGCCGCAAATCGTTCACATCCTCGGCGCAGGCCGCGATGGTGTAGCCGGCGAGATCCTTGCCCGGGTTTGCGGCCACCGCAGCCTTTGCCAGGGCGACCATGTTCGCGATGTCCGCTTCGGTGCTGCTTGGGCGGTCCAGCGGCTGGGCAGGGGCCGTGATCTCAAGCTTCTCGCCGCGCACGGTATAGCCGCGCTGCTCGATCACGACCAGGTCGCCGACGCTGGCATAGGTCAGCCATGAGGCCAGTCGCGCACGGGCGGACGGGTCCTGGCTGTCCAATGCATCCAGCACGCTCAGGCCAGGACCACCGGGCAGCCAGAACACCGGAGGCGCACCGGTAGGCGTCTTCGCCTTCAAGCGCGCGAAGCCTACGCCAATAAGCCGGCTGGTTGGCGATTGGCGATTTTCCGGCACGTAGAGCGTGCCTACTTCATACGGAACGGAGGTTCCATCCGCGGCCTTTGCGACACCAGTCTGGACCACGATGTCACCAGCTTTCGGCGAGGCGGCGAGACTGAGAGGCGAAAACGCGATGCACACCAGCCATAACGACAGCGTAGTGGCGAGCGACCCAAGCGGATACCTGCGCAGCATACGTAAGCCTCCCATGGCGATAGCGCAGCTTCCAGAGGGGATTTCTTCGTGTCAAGGCACTTTTGTCACGGAGGGGCAGTCGTCGATGGCAGCCTGTCCACGATGGCGAGTTTCGTTGGTGCGCAGGCGGATGTCCGTCAGCCGCCCATGACCAGATACAGGAACGTAGCCGGTACATAAATAAGAGCTGCCACGCCAAGCAGGAAGGTGGCCAGCACTGCTCGCCTTAAACGCTTCACTATCGCCTGAAGCTCCAAGGGCGCGGGTCTGCGAAATAGAGGCTTCCAGTTGAGAGGGCCTATCCCATAGAAGGCCATGTCCAATCCGGAAATATAAAGTGCAGTGGCGTACTCGGTATCGGACTTGGAAATTCGGCTCCAGGCCTTCCCTGCTAATAGCATCAAGTACCAGCGACTGACGATCGCCGTGAAACCCAACGTCATGGCTGCAGTTAAGTTCATCTATGACCTTCTGCGTTCATTCGCTCTTTGATGTCTGCTTTTGGGTTGCGACTTCAGCCGGACGCGGACATTCTTCGTCTAAGGCGCTCCAGTCTCCCCAGATGTCTCGATGACGACATGTGTGTACGCGGCAACAGACGTAAGCTCATGGTGTTATCAGAACCACGGTCAGCGCAAAACCGCCGAATGCCATCAGCAAGAAGGCTGTCAGTAGCAGTGTTTCTGAAAGGCTCAACATGGAGAGGCTAGACAGCGGAGGAAGCATCGGCCAGCGACGGCCGTTCCGCTTCGCCAGCCTGGCAAAGATCACGCTTCCGCCTACTGACCATGCCAAGGCCCCGAGTATCAACGGCAAGTACGGAAGCATTCCCTCTCCAGAATTGAACAATACGGCATGCCTGGCGACGGCCACTTTGGGTCGAAAGTGAGCCTCGTCATTGGCTTGTCCATGGACAGCAAGCTATCCAAGCCCGACGTCGCCCTAGCGGTCCCTCAACAAGCTAATACCCAAGACCACAAAGCCAATCACGACCATCAGAATGTACAGAATGGACCTCACCTGATTCAGGCGACGAAGGTTCTTCGATTGCAGCGGAAACCCCATATCCCCTTCCTTTGAAGTATCGATCTTATCGGCGGCGATGCCCGTTCCGGATCGGAAGCAGACATGTCGGGTAGCAATGAATGGCGCAAAGCTCGCTGGTTAGCCCCGGAACCAAGCCTTTCTTGTCGGCGCACCAAATTCAGAACGTAGGTGTCCCGACGGACTTTCTATCCATGTCAAAACAATGCCTTCCAGGTGGATGGTGCCAGCGTTGCTCGCTAGACGGAGGGATATAGCCCTCATGCCCCCTATCCTCCGACTCGGATGGCGCATCGAAATCGGCGCATAGCCGATAGGTTTCTGGGCCAGTCACCACGTAGCCGTAGGCTGCGCCGCTGACTGGATCGCCGATGTGGCCGCCCCCCGCATCGACCACCGTCAAGTCAGGCGGCAAGGACTTATGTTGCGACCAATAGCTCATGATCTGCAACGAGATGCGGCTCAGGTCCGATACCCTGCGCCCATCCAATCGAAGCGCACGCTGGTGCATGGGAGAGCCCACCACAAACAGGCCGGCCGTCACGGCCGCAGCCATGCCAACCGACGCCGCGATCGCCAACCATCGCACTCCATGGCGGGGCATCATGCGACACGCTCGTCGCTGCGCAGATCCCAAAGGTAGTAACCGAACACGGTACAAGCTATCACCGCGGCAACCAGAACCTTAAGCACAAAGCGCACCGTGATTTCGCCGCCGAGCACACCATCTACCAAGGTGATCAGATCGCAGATGACCACGACCGCAGCAACGAACAGCGTCAGGTAGGTCAGCCAGCGGCGCGCCGCAGATTGCCGTTTGATGGGTTCTCGTGCGATCTCGCTGCGGATCCTGCCGGAGATCCAGAGGAAAACGGGGAAAGCGATGACGATGGAGGAAACGGACCACCGCATGCTTTGCGATACCCCATTGTTGTAGGGCATCGCGGCATCCGGAAAGGTACGGTTGATCAGCTGAAACAGCAGACTTCCGAAGTGATAAGCGCTCAGGTAGAGCGTTGTAAACAGCACGAGATAGATAAAGGTATCGCGCGCTGACAGGTAGGGTCGTGGCTTGGGAACCGGTACCGTGAATTCCACATCAGCGAAGCCTGAGAGGGCGCCGCGCACCTGTTCCGGTGTCCAGCCTGCATCCAGGAGCACGGTTTCGACGCTTTTCCGAGTACATCCACGCATCAGCGAGTTGCGTACAAATCGCTCCAAGTCCTGAGTGCCGCTAGGCATGCGCATTCCTCTTCCGTGGTTGAGTGATATCGAGCTAAATCTGAACTGCAATTCGAGCGATACGCGGCGACTATTGTGGCGGATGTCTGGCTTCTTTTTCCTCGGCTGGCGCACCGCCCGTGTAATGTCCCCGCTGGGTCGAAAGCGGTCACTTGCTGTACTTGTGTATCAGTCCAGCCACGATACCAACGAGTGCTCCACCCACCCAAAGCGCTCGTAGCTTGGACACCTCGTCCTCGGAGTAGTAAACGACCACGCCATGGTTGTTTCGAGGGATTACGTGCCCGGTCTTTGGTTCCGGTGATCGAGGAAGTGACATCTGGTAGCTGCGCTCTAAGGCAAACCCATACAGCGGCCCGCAAAGCGCAACCACTATCAGAACGTCCGCCAGTACCACATTCCACTTCATGCGAATTTCCATTCTCATGCTGGCCAAAAGGTTCATGGTTAGGTCCGCTTTGGGTCGAAAGCGGACATGAGTACCGCAGGCCGCCTCTTGCGCAAAATGTCCGCTCTCGGCCACAAGCGATCATTCCCTGTCCGCTAAGCGGTTTGTCGCTTCCCTGCGGTGCACTGCCGAAGCTATGAAGTCACCGATGATCTGATCAAGACGATCATCCGTGAGTCCGATTCCGGCTCGGTCCGCTCGCGTCCCCCTGTTCCAGGCCATTACGGCGGGCATCACCGACTCTGAAAGATCAGGGAGCTCTGCGTATAACAAGTGCACAAGGGCTGGGGCGGTGCTCACGTAACCGCGTTCGAAAAGCTTGCGGAATGCTTCGCTTGGCGCGAGTCCAGCAGCCAGAATCTCGAAGACTCCCAACGTCCGCTTATCGTTACTCTCGGGCATGACGCGCGATCCCCATGGAGGCACATATGACCGCTTCGGGTCGAAAGCGGACCTATCGAATTACCTTGCCACTGCGACCCGCAATGGGTGCGACGGATTCTCAGCTATGAACGCTTCAACGTCTGCGAGCCTGGACGGCAATGCAGGGCCAGATGTGCTGCGGTAACTGAAGAACCGAAAGCCGGCCTGATGAAGGCGTCGCACTTTCTCCCACTGCTCTCTGTCGCGCTGCTTCGGGGCACGAAATGATCGACCCATAATGTGAATCGGTCCGCCGCATTGAGGGCATGTCGGGTTGCCATCCCTCCGAGGATGTGTCTTGAAGCTCTTGCAGCACCTGAAGCAGGCATGGGCAACTAGATAGTCAGGTCCAGCCATAGGCCCCTCTCTCTCAGTTCGCGAATGTCCGCTATGGGTCGGAAGCGGACCAATGCTAGCTCGTTATCCCACGCCGGCGGGTTGATCGGAACAGCGGGCGAAATTGGCGACACAGACAACGGCGTAAGCCCGACTCTGCATTCCACGGACGACTACGGCCAATCTCCTGGCATGGCCGCAAGACGGGCGGCCCAAGCATGGCCCCCGGTGCCTTTCCGCGCCCGGGGCAAAGCCGCGTAAAATGGTCGCTTTACGCCCACTCAAGTGCCCCCATGGCCCTCACCGCCACCATCCACAAGGCCGAACTGTCGATCAGCGACATGGACCGGCACTACTACGCCACCCACGCATTGACCCTCGCCCGGCATCCGTCGGAAACCGAGGAGCGATTGATGGCGCGCTTGCTCGCGTTCACGCTGTATGCCGACGAACGGCTGGAGTTCGGCAAGGGGCTCAGCGACACCGACGAACCGGCCCTGTGGCGCAAGGCCTATACCGACGAGATCGAGCTGTGGATCGACGTCGGCCTGCCTGATGAAACACGCTTGCGCAAAGCCTGCAACCAGTCGCGGCACGTCGTGGTGCTGGCCTATGGCGGCCATGCCGTCGACGTCTGGTGGAACAAGATCGCCAGCACGCTCACCCGCCACGACAACCTCAGCGTGCTCGCCATCGACCACGCCGACATGCAGCAACTGGCTGCCCTGTGCGAGCGCAGCATGCGCCTGCAATGCCTGATCCAGGACGGCGAACTGCAGCTCATCGCCGGCGACCTCACGCTGCCGATCCGTCCGGCTATCCGCAAGGGTGAGTACGCTGTCGCTTGAGAAAGTGCCCCTGCCCGTTTTGAAACGTCCGCCGTGGGTCGAAAGGGGACGCTACGAAATCAAGCGGATGTCAGCCAACCTTCCGGTCCATGTAGGTCTTAAAGTTATCGATGTAGTCATCCAGGTTCTCTTCCAACATGGATCGGAACTGTTTGACGAAGTACTCAATCGTTTCCTGTTTCGCGGCCGCCATGTCCTCGCCCGACTCGAAACCGCAAGCGCTCACCCAAGCACTGAAGCGGGACGAGGCATACATGCACGAGGCGCTGACCTTTCCGCGCGAAACCTCCGCGAGCTGATCATTCGCTAAGCGAATTACAGCATCTGCGCGATTGTAAAAGTCATTATCGGTATCCATAGCCAAACGATCTCCTTTGACGGACGATAAATCATACGGGACGGACTCTACCGAAAGTGTCCGCTCGGGGCCGGAAGCCGACCTTAGATGTTCACTCATCACTGCGACGACTGTTGAGATCGGCTTGATCGCCACAACACCACTACGTAGATGACGGCGATCAGGGCCGGCACAGCCACAATAAAAAGTGTTTGCAGGCCAAGCGGGTGCCAGAGTTGCCCTGAGGCAATCGATCGACTCAGGTCCCTTGCTCCAGCCACAAGAAATGCCGCACAGAGAGCCAGCACGGGCAAGGCCTTGTTCTTGATCGGGCAGACGAATGTCCCGGCGGCAATCACACAAATTGGCGTGAGAAACCCGGCAATTCCGAAGGCAAGAAGATCACTGTCGCTGACAGCAACGATATTGCTGCTCAACGACACGCCAAAGGCTCGCAGTATCCAATGGTGTACATATCCGGCCAGCCAGGCAGCCGGAAGAAACGCAATCCAGCGTCCAATCGTAATCACTCTCAGAGTGGCGCCGGATTCCTCGATACCCGCCTTCTGCATTGGCCTCACCAGTCTCCCGAAAGGTATCGCTCAGCCTGACCTTCGTTCACGAGGAGGATCGCGAACTCCATGACATGGCCCCATCTGCCTTCAGTTCCATCCCTCCTCCTTTCCGGCCTCGTCGGGAGTGTCCGCTACGGGTCGGAAGCGGACATCTCAGGAGATTCATTTGATGCCCCGCTCGTGGCCCACTACTGATTGACTGGGAGCTCTCGCGGTGACGCTCGCAATCGAAACGACACGGCGAACAGCCACGCGAATAGCACCACGACAAAAAACCGGTTCGCGAGGCCGTATGGCATCCCCTTGTGGAGGGTGAGGAACTGGACGACGAATCCGAGCAATATCAGAGCAGTCAGTATCCAAGCGGTTCGCCGATAGGAGCGCCACGCTGGGTGCGCGCCAAAACTCACGGATAGCAGGACGCTTGCGAGGAAGATACTTCCCACATTCACAAGGAAGCTCATGTCGTGGATGGCTCCCGTTGGAGTCGATGGCGCGCCGGGTGCATCCGTGGGAAACATGGCCGAGACGACCAGCCCAATCGCCGCGACTACGAGTAGAAATATCCCTAGGCAGGCGATGATAGAGCGTAAGCCATTGGTATAGAGCCCCGCTGCAAGCGTCAACAAACCGCAGCTCATCGCAAGAAACCAAGTCGTCATGATCCAGCCATACCGACCCACAGCGTAGTTACTGATGAAGTTGGTTGCCGGGGCGTAATCGGGCCGCAGGAAGTGCAGTGTCAAAAGAGCTATCGCGGCGTAGCCGAAAAAGGCCATGGCGGTGGTTGCAAAGGCGCTAGACGTTGAGCGTGACGCTTTCCCGGCATTCTCTGTAGCCATAGTCGAATCTCCTGGCTTTTGCGTTTTCTGGGAAACTTCTCTTCGACCTGCTGTCGCTTTCAGCGCTCTGCTTTCGACGACATGGCGTTCCTGCGCATGCTCTTCTTCTCTGCGCCCGACGCTTTCAAAGATCTACCCCTTCACACTCTCCGGATACTCCCACCACCACCTCATAATCCCAATGCAACGAAACACCCTCGACCCCCTCCTCCCCCCGGCGAAGCGGTGATGCGTGCGAGCGTCGGATTGATCTCCGGGGCCAGGTCGCCGTTCCAGGCGCGGCTGTCGGGTTGCTGGTGTTGCACGAGCGGCGAACCGGTCGCCGTCGCCACATGCTGCCCGTTCGGCTACCGTCGGCGGAGCATACTCGAACGCAACCGTAGGTTGGGGTGAGCCAAGGGCGAACCCCAACGGTGCGGGGCGCTTGGAGGTGGCGATGTTGGGGTTCGCCTCTGGCTCACCCCAACCTACGAGGGAGTGGACAAACCCTGCCTTCCTGTATGGGATAAGCGGCCAACGCCAAGTTCGGAGAGCGACGTGGAAGTGATCGGACGCCCGTAGGTTGGGGTGAGCCGCAGGCGAACCCCAACGGTGCGGGGCGCTGAGAGGTGGCGATGTTGGGGTTCGCCTTTGGCTCACCCCAACCTACGAGGGAGTGGACAAGCCCTGCCTTCCTGTATGGGATAAGCGGCCAACGCCAAGTTCGGAGAGCGACGTGGAAGCGATCGGACGCCCGTAGGTTGGGGTGAGCCGCAGGCGAACCCCAACGTTGCGGGGCGCTTGGACGTGGCGGTGTTGGGGTTCGCCTGCGGCTCACCCCAACCTACGAGGGAGTGGACAAACCCCGCCTTCCCGTATGGGATAAGCGGCCAACGCAACTTTGGAGAGCGACGTGGAAACGATCGGGCGCGACTTGAGGGAAATGCAGCGGGTGCCGCTGTACAGCAGCCACGTCGCGGCGATGCGGGCGGAAGGCACCGTGGCGCACTATGCGGCAGGCAGCCTCATCGTCAACCTGGGCGACCCGATCGATCGCTTCGTCTATGTCGAGGACGGCGAGATCGAGGTGGTCAACCCCTTCACCGGCGAACGCCACTTCCCCTCGACCCTGGGCCCGACGCAGTTCATGGGCGAGATCTCGTTCCTCAACGGTGGCGTATGGGCGCTGCCCATGCGCGCCGTGACGGATACCCGCGTGCTGGAAGTACCGCGCGCCGCCATGCTGCGCCTGATGTCCGAGATCCCGGAGATGTCGGACATCATCATCACGGTGTTCTCGGCGCGCCGGCGCCGCCAGCTCGATGAGCGCGACGGCACGCTGGTGCTGATCGGCGAGGATATCGACCGCAATGTCCAGCGCGTCGGCGAGTTCGCCAGCCGCAACCGCCTCCCTTATGCATCCCACGCGCTGGGCAGCGCGCTGGCCCGGCAGATCGCCACCAGCTGTGCGATTTCCGCGGATCACCCGGCGGTGATTTTCGGCCGCGACCACGTGGTCAGCGAACCGACGCCCGACAAGATCGCCAAGCTCCTGGGCCTCAGTTACGAGCTGCCCGACGAGGAGGCCGTGGACGTGCTGATCGTCGGCGGAGGGCCCGCGGGCGTAGCAGCCGGCGTCTATGCGGGCGCCGAAGGCTTGAGCGCGATGGTGGTGGAAGACATCGCCATCGGCGGACAGGCCGGCACTTCCAGCCGGATCGAGAACTACATGGGCTTCCCCACCGGCATCTCCGGCGCCGACCTGGTCTGGCGCGGCGAGGTGCAGGCGATGAAGTTCGGCACGCGCTTCATCATGCCGCGGCGCGTGGTGAGCGTGGAACGCCGACCCGACGGCAAGTTCTGCTCCACCTTCGACAATGGCCAGCGCATCCTGGCCGGCGCGATCGTGGTGGCGACCGGCGTGCAGTACAAGCGGTTGCCGATCGACCGGTTGGCGGAGTTCGAAGGCGCCGGCGTCTACTACGCCGCCACGGAGAACGAAGCGCGCTATTGCAAAGATGGCGAGGCACTGGTGATCGGCGGCGGCAACTCCGCGGGCCAGGCCGCCATGTTCCTGAGCCGCTCTGCCAACCGTGTCCGTCTGCTCGTGCGCGGCACCTCGCTGGCGTCGTCCATGTCGAGCTACCTGTCCAGTCGCCTGGAAGCGGATCCGAAGATCACCATCGAATATGGCTCCGCAGTGCGCCTGCTGCACGGCGGCGAGCGGATCGAGGCCGTCACCGTCCACAACAGCCAGTGCGGAGCGGACTACACCCTGCCGACCTGCGCCCTCTTCATCATGGTCGGCGCGGAACCCAATACCGCCTGGCTGTCGGGACTGGTCAAGCTGGATCAGAAAGGCTTTGTCGAAACCGGAGAAGCGGCGGGCGCGGATTCGCCGTACGCGACATCGCAGCCGGGAATCTTTGCGGTGGGCGATGTGCGGGCGGGGTCGGTCAAGCGGGTGGCCTCCGCCGTGGGCGAAGGCTCCGTGGTCATTTCAAAGGTGTGGTCTTATTTGAACGACTGAGACACCCATGCAGGGCCGCAGTCAGGCGCGTACTCGATGTCTGCGGCCGAATGGCGAGAGCGCCCATCCGCCGCCTCTGCTGATCCGCTAGAACGCCCCATCCGCCCCAACCTTAAACACCATCGTGACATCGGCCGCCGGCGGCTGTGGAGCGTCGGTGGGCGTTTCAAAGTGCCCGCCTAGCCGATTGCCGGAGGGATCCTCCAGTGTGCCTCGCACGATCAGCCGGTAGTCGCCGACCTTCCACGCCGCGTCCGGTGTGAACGTCCACATCGTTTCGCCATTCCGCAACTGGCGCCGGCCGTCGACGAGATGGTCGCCGGCATCGACGACGGCCAGGTAATCGACATCCAAGCCATCGATGGCACCATCGAGCGTCACGACAAGAGGCTCGCGCGAGTCCGCCCGCACATGCGAGAGCTTCCAGGCAGAAGCGACTGGGCCATTACTGTCCACAGGGCCTACATGCCAGCGCTTGATAGGACGCCCACCGAAGCTGAGCACCACATCGTCTCCCTCATTGACGATGGAGCCCAGCTGCTCGCGCGCCACCAGGCCGGTCTTTACGCGGCCGGGATGCAGCAGCAGCGTGAGGATCTTGCCATCCGGCGACCACAGCTCCTGCGGCAGAAACGGCTCCTGCAACCCACGTCCGTCAGCGCGAGACAGCGCAATCCTCGACAACACCTCGCCTTCGATCGGCGCAGCGAAGACGACGGACACGCGCAACAGGTTGGCGGGTACCTCGGCGCCGGTAGGCTGGACAGCGACCACCTGCGGCAACGGCTGCGCGGCTCGTGCGATGGGCAACATGGCGGCGAACGCCATGCTGCCAACTACCAGTGGCCATCGCATGGCTTCAGTCCGAAGCCTTGATCAGCTCGGGAAAGCCTTCGTCCTTCAGCAGCATGTCCTGCCTGGGCTTGATGTACTTCTCCTGGAACGCGTTGCCCTTGAAGCTGAAGTTCGGAAAGGCGTACTCGGAGATGTGGTCCGACAACCGGAAGCTCAGGTCCTTGCCCATGGACACCAGCTGCAGCTCGTCGTGCTGCAGGTCGCGCCGGACGACGATGAACGACTTGTCGTCCAGGTTGTCCAGCCGCATCACGCCGGCCAGGGGCGCCTGCGCCACGTTCAGGCCGGCGATCTGCCCGAACGGCACCTGCTTGTCGATGCCCGGACCCGCGCGCGCCGCATCCAGCTCCGACACCGGGATGATGTTCGACACGCGGTTGTAGTTCACCAGCATGAG
>Ga0209129_1001356_pt1 | contig 13800 bp, 12 predicted proteins | sample AraplaMF_Col_mMS_FD_184257 | JGI IMG/M metagenome (GOLD analysis project Ga0209129, IMG submission 184257) | Arabidopsis root microbial communities from the University of North Carolina, USA - plate scrape MF_Col_mMS (SPAdes) (version 3) | ecosystem: Host-associated > Plants > Roots > Endosphere... | reverse complement strand
CCGTTCAGCCTGTTGCGCGCCTTGAGGCCGGCCCGGGAAATATTGACGACTTCGCGCGCCGTGTCGATCAGTGCGTGACCGCGGAACTGAGCCTTGAGGCCTTCCTCCGGCACCGCGTTGCGCAGCAAATTGACCTCGTCGAAACCCCAGTCCTTCGTCAGTTCGTCGGCAGCCTGAAGAGCGGTGTCATCATAGAGCAGCCCGACCCAGAAGGCCGGCAGAGCACAGATGCGCCGCCAAGGACCGCCATCAGCACCGCGCATTTCGAGGAAACGCTTCAGACGCACATCGGGGAAGAGCGTCGAAAGATGGTTCGTCCAGTCGCCCATCGTCGGTTCATAGGCGGCAATCTCGCCCTTCAGCGCGCCGTTCATGAACTGCCGGAAGGTGACGTGGGTCGCCCGGTGATAGTGGCCGTCGCGCATGACGAAATACATGGGCACGTCGAGCGCCCATTCGGCATAATCCTTGAAACCGAAATCGTCGCGGAAGGTGAAGTCCAACAGGCCGCTGCGCCTGTTGTCCACGTCGCGCCAGACATCGCCGCGCCAGGAAAGAGCACCGTTCGGCTTGCCTTCGGTGAAGGGTGAGGAGGCGAAGAGCGCTGTTGCCAGCGACTGCAGCTTCATCGACACGCGCATCTTGCGGCGCATGTCGTCTTCCGACGAGAAGTCGAGGTTCACCTGGATCGTGCAGGTGCGGTACATCATGTCGAGACCGCGGGTGCCGACCTCAGGCATGTAGCTGGTCATGATCTCGTAGCGCGACTTCGGCATATGCGGAGTTTCCGCATAGGTCCATGTCGGGCTGCCGCCGATGCCGAGGAAACCGATGCCCATAGGCTCTGCGATCTCTCGTACTTGCGCAAGATGCTGGTTGGATTCCTTGCAGGTCTGGTGAATGTTCTCGAGCGGTGCACCCGAGAGTTCGAACTGGCCGCCGGGCTCGATCGAGATGGCGCCCATGCCGCTCTGCTCGCCAAGGCCGATGATATTGTCGCCGTCCATGATCGGTTCCCAGCCGCTCTTGGCCTGCAGGCCCTTCAAGAGCGCTGAAATGCTGGCCTCGCCGAAATAGGGAACAGGGCTGTTGTCCTTGCGGAAGAAGACGAACTTCTCATGCTCGGTGCCGATGCGGAACCGTTCCTTCGGCTTATTGCCGGCGGCGAGATAATCGGTCAGCTCCTGAACCGAAGAGATCGGCGTCTGGTCGGTAGTGTCGCGAGCCATGAAAGTACCTGTATTCGAAGGCGCCGGGGCCGGGGCAATTGGAAGGGTGATTAGTGCCCAAGCCAGCTAAGTTGCAAGTGAAATTGTTTCAACAGGTCATCAAAAAAATAGCGGGCCTTTCCAGAGAACCGACGTTCAAACGTTAATTCCAATCGCCGATTGCAGCCTGTATCACCGCCATCGCTGCGACCGCGGCCGTGTCGGCGCGCAGGATGCGCGGACCGAGCGGGATTGCGGTCACGAAGTCGAGGCTGCGCAGGCGTGTCCGCTCCTCTTCGGAGAAGCCTCCTTCCGGACCGACCAGAAGCGCCAGCTTCCTTTCCGTCACCCTGGAAAGCAGCGGCAGCGGGTTCTGCCCGGCATCGCCCTCATCGCAATAGATGATGCGCCGGTCTGCAGGCCAGCGGTCGAGCAGATCGGCAAGCCGCACGGGTTCGGCGACATCGGGAATGCCGAGGATGCCGCACTGTTCCGCCGCTTCGATGACATTGGCGCGGATCTTGTCGAGATTGGTGATCTTGCCCTGCACGTGCTGGGTCATGACCGGCTGCAACAGGCCGGCGCCCATTTCCACTGCCTTTTGCACCAGATAATCCATGCGGCCGACCTTCAGCGGCGCGAAAAGATAGTGCAGGTCGGAGGGTGCGGGCTGCGGCCGGGTTTTCTCGGTGGCTGACAGCAGGATGCGCTTGCGGGTCGGGAAGGAGAGGCTCGCCTTCCATTCGCCGTCGCGGCCGTTGAAGAGAAGGATGTCCGCACCCTCTTCCATGCGCAAGACGTTGGCGAGATAGTTGAACTGGTCGGCATTAACCTCGATGGCGGCGCCCTTTGACAAGGGGGCATCGATGAAAAGCCGCTGCATGCGGAAATTGGCGCGCATCCTGGGACCCTGACTCATAGGAAGAGCGCGAACATAACCCAATAAATCATGGCCGCAAGCACGGCCGAAACCGGCACGGTGATGACCCAGGCTGCGATGATCGTCATGACGTGCGAACGGCGGACGAGATAGCGCCGACGGGCTTCGTGGACGTTCGGCTCAGGCTCGTCGATCTCGAAGCTTTCGGCCTTGCGGCGTATGAATTCGATACGACGCTTCGAATGGCCCGTATACCATTCGCGGAAGAAGCCGACGCCGAAGACCGAGCCGACGGCAATATGCGTGGTGCTGACCGGCAGGCCGAGCCAGGAGGCAACGATGACGGTGAAGGCGGTCGACAGGGCCACGCAATAGGCGCGCATCGGGTTGAGCTTGGTGATCTCCTCGCCGACGAGCCGGATGAGGCGCGGCCCGAAAAGCAGGAGGCCGACCGAGATTCCCAAAGCGCCGATCAGCATGACCCAGAGCGGCGGATGACCGGTCATGCCGTTGTCGGCGATACCGGCCGAGTGAACGATGGCCGAGAGTGGGCCGACCGCGTTCGAAACGTCGTTTGCGCCATGCGCGAAGGAGAGCAGCGCGGCCGAGCCGATCAGCGGAAAGTGGAACAGCGTGCGAAGCGAGCTGTTGCGGTTTTCGAGGTTCTCCGCCTGCCGCAGGATGAGCGGCCGCACCGCAAGCCAGCTGACGAGCCCGATGCCGATGCCGATCAGAAGGATCGTCAGCGACGAATATCGTCCCTGCGGCGCAAGCTGCAGCACCATATAGGCCGTGAAGCCGCCGGCCATGACGGCGATCATCACGGGCACCCACTGCCGGGCGGCAGCGATCTTGTCCTCGCGATAGACGATGAGGGTCTTCACCAGATAGAGCAGCCCGGCAGCGATCAGCCCGCCGATCAATGGCGAAGTTACCCAGCTTGCCGTGATTTCCAGCATCACCCGCCAGTTGATTGGCTCCGGTCCTGCAGCACCGAAGCCTGCCCCGATCACGGCGCCGACGATCGCGTGCGTCGTCGAAACCGGTGCATTCATCCATGTGGCGAGGTTGATCCAGAGTGCGGCAGCCGTGAGCGCCGCCATCATGATCCAGCCGAGTGTCGCGGGAGGGACCTGCACCGTATCGACGATGCTGGAGGAAATCGTCTTGACGACCTCGCCGCCCGCGATCGTCGCACCCAGCACCTCGAAGATTGCGGCTGTCATCAGCGCCTGCTTCATGGTGATGGCACGCGCGCCGACGGCCGCGCCGACATTGTTCGTCACGTCGTTGGCGCCGATATTCATGGCCATGTAGGCAGCAAGTGCTGCGGCAGCAATTACCAGCACCGCGCCCGGCCTGTCGAACACGTAGACGCCGGCAAAAAGCATGGCGAGGCCGAGAAAGATCAGACCAAGTCCCGGCGTCACCAACCGTCGCGAGACATGCTTGGCCGCATCCTCGACATGGGTAAGTTTGTCGAGGTCCTTATCAAGCGTGCGTTTCGTAAGGACGGCGTTGCGTTGCGGCATTCTGTTTCCTGGCTAAGTCCTGCTTTTGCGCCGCCTTTTGCAGCAGCACAAGATGGCAAGACTCATTCCGCCGGAATTTGTTTCGGAACGCCGCCGGAAAGCTTTTCGGCCATGCGCCGGTTAAAGGCGAGGAACAGGTTGCGCAATTCGGGCTCCTGGACGCGCTTGACCGCTTCGTCGCAGGAAACCCACTCGATGGTTCGCTCGCCCTTTTCCTTGAAATTCTTCGTCGAACCGGTCATTTCGAGGGCGTAGACCTGAACCTTGCAGGTCACCTTCAGGCCGTCGCGCAAGACCTTCTGGTAGGTATAGTGGCCGAGCGTTTCGGTTTCCACCGTGCCGCGCACGCCAGCCTCTTCCAGGGCTTCCTGCGCCGCAACTTCATAGGCGCATTTGCGGTTCATCGGCCAGCCCTTGGGGATCACCCAGCGCCCGGTATCACGGCTGGTCATCAGCAGAACTTCGAGCTCACCCGACTTCTTTTTCACCCGGTAACAGAGCGCAGCATATTGCTGTCGCGGCGGACGCCGAAACATGAGTTGCACATCAGAAGCCAGGCGGGCAAGAAGGGTCAATTGTCGGGTCACCTTTACGATCGTTGATCTGAGTCGTTGTTATTTTAGTATCCTATGAAAAGCTTGCGCGATCCATACGTGCAAAACGAACCGGAACACGATTTGATTCATTGTACATAGGAAAAACCGAGGCTGGGCAGGTTCGGAAATTCCGCCATTTCCTGTCCCGAATGCGTCGTCTTGCACAGCTGTACAATATGGTCCGATCTTGCATTCCGTTCAATGCCGCGATCATCTGATCCACCGTGATTTTCGACAATGTGGTAATTATGCGACTTCCGCCTCTCAATGCGATCCGCGCCTTCGAAGCCGTCTGCCGCCACGGCAGCATTTTGAAGGCGGCCGAAGAGCTGGGCGTGGTGCGCGGCGCCGTGCGCCAGCAGATTGCGACACTCGAAGATCACCTCGGCAGGAAGCTCTTCGTGCGCGACGGCCGCAGGCTGGTCCCGACCGAAAAGACGAGCGCCTTTGCCGAGGCCGCCGGTACTGCCCTTACCATATTGAAGCGGGCGGCCGGCCCTATCTCCGCCTCGCTAGATCAGAGGGAACGAAAGGGCATGTGATGGAAAAGCTTGCGACACGCATCGACTGGATCGGCAACAGCTGCCGCCTGCTGAAGGCAACGGCAGCGGAATTCGAAAGGACGCGGCCTTTTGATGGCCTGTCCATCGGCACCGGCATCCATCTGGAGCCGAAGACCGTTGCTCTGCTCATGACCTTGCGGGCCGGCGGCGCGCACCTCGTCTGCACCGGCAACCTGAACAGCACGCAGCCGGCGACGGTAGAATTCCTGCGCGCCCAGGGCTTCACCGTCTTCGCAACCCAGACGACCGACCCCGTCGCCCATCACCGGAGCCTTGAGGCCGTCGTCGCCGAAAAGCCCGATCTGCTGCTGGACAATGGCGGCGATCTTTTCGCCATCGCAGTCGACAAGCCTTATGCCAATCTGCTCGGCGGCACGGAAGAGACGACCTCCGGCCGCACCCGGCTGCTGCCGATGCGCGAAAAACTCGCAATGCCGATCCTCGTCATCAATGACAGTCCGATCAAGCAATTCGCCGAAAACAAGCATGCCGTCGGCCAGAGCCTGTTCGAAAGCTACATGCGCTTCACCAACCGCTCCACCAATGGCAAGCGCGTGACCGTCTTCGGTTACGGCGCCTGCGGCAAGGGCACGGCGGCCTGCTTCCGCAATGCCTTTTCGACGGTCAGTGTCGTCGATATCGACCCGGTCACCAGCCTCGAGGCGCATCTCGACGGTTTCGTCACGCCGCTGCGCGAACAGGCGATCCGTTCTGCCGATGTCATCGCAACAGTGACCGGCTTGCCTGGCATCATCACCGCCGGTGATCTGCCGCTCATCAAGGACGGTGCGATCCTGATGAATGGCGGTCATTTCCCGCATGAGATCGATGTCGCAGCCTTCCGCAGCCATCCCGATGTCGTTGGCATCGATCGCTATGAAGCCGATCATATCGAGACCTTCCACCTGAAGGACGGCCGGTCCTTCCACGTGCTCGGCGGCGGCCATATGGCCAATCTCGCCGGTGCGCGCCCGCTGGGAAACTCGGTCGAGTCCATGGACCTCGGCTTCACCTTGCAGGCCCGCTGCCTGGAGCGGGTCGCAAAGCGCGGTGTCGGCGCCGAATCCTGCATCGTGCCGGTGCCGGCGGATATCGACGCGATGGTCGCGAGCGCCTATCTCGATCTGGCGCGCTAAAGCAATTCCAGCAAAAGTGTCTTGCGGTTTTGCGTGTGGAATTGCGTAAAACAAGAAAGCAATTCCAGCAAAATGCGTCCAGAATTGCGGGAAAACAAAAATAGCGCGTCAGATTTCCACGACGACCTTGCCCTTGGCCTGCCGGCTTTCGAGCAGACGATAGGCATCGCTTACCTCGGCAAGAGAAAACTGCTGCGGGTCGAGATTCGGCATCAGTGCTCCAGCCTCAACGAGCGGTGCAATCCGCTTGAGGATATCGCCATGATGGGCTCGGTCTTCGCCTGTCAGAAGCGGTGCCAGCGTGAAGATGCCGGAATAGCTTGCCCCCTTGAAAGATAGCGGCGCCAGCGAATGCGTGCCCCAGCCAAGACTGCTGACGACATGGCCGAACTTGGCGACGGCCTGGAAGGCAGCATCGAGGCCCTTTCCGCCGATCGTATCATAGACGATGTCGAAGCCTTTCCCGTCCGTATACCGGGCGACATAGTCATCGACCGTCCCAGCCGCATAGTCGATCGGCGTCGCGCCGATGCTGCGGATATAGTCGGCTTTCGAACCGCCATCGACGGCATAGACCTCTGCACCAGCGGCAACCGCCATCTGCACGGCGATATGGCCGACCCCACCGCCACCGCCGATGACCAGCACCTTCTGGTCGGACTTTACCTGCGTGCGCTCTTCCAGACCTTCCCAGGCGGTGATCGCAATCAGCGGCAGGGCTGCGGCTTCGCGCATCGAGAGATTCCGTGGCTTAAGCGCGACAAGATCGGCATCGACGGCCGCGAATTCGGCAAGTGATCCCTGCAGGCCACCCACGCCGCCGGTCATGCCATAGACCTCGTCACCGGCGCGAAAGCTCGTCACACCGAGGCCGGCCGCTTCGACGATGCCGGCCATATCGATGCCGAGAATGGCGGGCAGCGGATGACGGGCATGAGCAGCTTCATTGGCGCGGATCTTCAGATCCAGCGGATTGAGCGCCGCAGCCTTGATGCGGACGAGGATCTGACCCGCCTGCGCAACAGGCTTTGCAATGTCGGTCATGGTGAATTCGGCATTCTGCGCTTCGACAAGCGCGGCCTTCATCATGCTCATGGAACTCTCCTTGGTTTGTTGGCCGCAGAATGCCGCATTGAATTGTGAATGGAAATCAAAGATAACGAATGAAAACCATGCATTTTTGTTTGAAGCCAAGCCCCTGGAGTTACGCCCTTGGAATGGAGCGACCTGAAACTTTTCCTGGCGATTGCCCGGCTCGGAACGCTGGGCGCTGCCGCACGCAGCCTCGGTCTGACCCAGCCGACCATGGGTCGTCGGCTGCGGGCGCTTGAGACCTCGCTCGGCCAGACGCTTTTCCAGCGCACCGCCGAAGGGTTCGTACTGACGGATGAGGGAACGACGGCCTTTGTCCATGCCGAACGTATGGAGGAGGAAGCACTTGGGTTGGAACGGGAGCTCGCCGGCCAGAACAGGCAGCTCGACGGCTTGCTGCGGCTCTCTTCGTCGGATTGGTTCGGCGCCCATGTCCTGTCACCGGTTCTGGCGGAGTTTTCTACCGCCTATCCCAAGGTCGTCATCGAATTGCTAACCGACAGCCGGCTTCTCAGTCTCTCACGGCGCGAGGCCGATATCATCTTCCGGATTACGCCTTTCACCGAGACGGAGGTCATATCCCGCAAGCTCCTGCATATCGACTATGGTCTCTATATCCGCCGCGGCTTGCCGCACCCCGAAGCCGGTGGTGGCGCGGGCGCTCGGCTCGTCACCATGGACGAGGCCTTCGGCGGCATGCCCGATGTCGGCTGGCTGCAGCGTCTGCTGCCGAAGGCTGATATCGCCATGCGCAGCAACAACAGAGATGTGCAGGCGACCCTTTGTGCCAGAGGCGCCGGCCTTGCCGTCCTGCCGCGACCGCTCGGCGATGCCATTCCAGCCATCGAGTCGGTCGATCTCGGCGAGGCGCCGCCCGGCCGCGATACATGGGTCGGCTATCACCGCGATATGAGACGGCTGGCGCGGCTTCGGGCGCTGCTCGATCTCGTCATCGAGCGGCTGGCGGATTAGTCGCTTGCTCGCCCGAGCTCAGCGCTCCCAGTAGGGAACTGGGCCGTAGAGCGCGGCTAGAAAATCGATGAATAGCCGAACCTTGGCCGGCAGAAACTGCCGGCTAGGATAGACCGCCGAGAGGGTGACATTGTGCGAGCCCTCATAGGCCGGCAGTACCTGCACCAGCTTGCCGTTCTTCAGCTCCTCGCCGATGTCCCAGGTAGAGCGCAGCGCAATGCCGAGGCCGGCAATGACCGTTTCGCGGATCACTTCGCTGGAATTGGTAATCAGCATGCCCTCCGGTCGCAGGCTGAAGGCCCCATCCGGGCCGTCCAGCCGCCAGACGTCGTTGTTGTGGGCCGGCAGGCAGCGGTGCTGCTTCAACTCCTCGATATGTTTTGGCATGCCATGGGCGGCGACATAATCAGGCGAGGCGCAGAGCACGCGGCGCACTGGGGCCAGCCGGCGTGCGACAAGGCTGGAATCGGTCAGCTCCGCAATGCGGATGGCGAGGTCGAAGCCGCCGCCGATGATATCGCTGAACTCATCCGTCAGTACCAGATTGATGGTGAGCTCCGGATGCGCCTCCATGAAGGCTTTCAGATGCGGCGCGATATGCATCCGCCCGAAAGAGGTGGGAGCGGAGATCTTCAGCGTGCCGTGCATCTGCGCCGAGCGGCCGGAAATATAGAATTCCGCCTCTTCCAGCCCCGCCAGAATGCCGAGCACGCGGTCGTAAAAACCCTGGCCGGCTTCCGTCAGCGAGATCTGCCGCGTTGTACGCTGCAGAAGCCGTGTGCCGAGACGGTCCTCCAGCCGTTTGATGCGCTTGGAAACGACGGCAGGGGAGAAGCCGAGCGCGCGGCCGGCGAGCGACATGCTGCCGGTCGAAACGACCTTGGCAAAGATTTCGAGATCACCCAGATTGGTCATAAGCTTGCGTGACTTTTTCCCCTTTTGGCATAAGTGCTTAACATTTGCGCCGGTTTCGGGAAAGTGCTAAGCCGAAACAACGGTTCGCAGGGAGGAATTGCGGCCGGTTTCCGTCATGTTGGCCGAGGGAGAACGCCATGTCCGACGCCATTTCGTTTCTCGCTCCACGTCCCGATGTCCTGGCGCGCCGCAGGGAAATCGTCGTCGATCTCATCGATCTCCTGCCGCCGGAATGTCTGATCCACGAAGCGCGCGAGCTCGTGCCGTTCGAGACGGATGCCTTCGTTTCCTACCGCCGCCTGCCGCTGGCCGTCGCCCTGCCGCGCTCGACGGCGGAAGTGGCGACCGTCATGAAATACTGTCATCGCTACGGCATTCCGGTCGTGCCGCGTGGTGCCGGCACGTCGCTTTCGGGCGGTGCGATACCGCAGGAAGATGCGGTCGTGCTCGGCCTGTCGAAGATGAACCGCATCCTCGAAGTCGACTTCGCCAATCGCTGCGCCGTCGTTCAGGCCGGTGTCACCAATCTCAACATTTCGGAAGCCGTTTCTGCCGATGGTTTCTTCTACGCACCCGATCCTAGCTCCCAGCTCGCCTGCACGATCGGCGGCAATATCGGCATGAATTCCGGTGGCGCACACTGTCTGAAATATGGCGTGACGACCAACAACCTGCTCGGCGTGAAAATGGTGCTGACCGACGGCACGGTGATCGAACTCGGCGGCAAGGCGCTTGATGCGGCAGGCTATGACCTGCTCGGTCTCGTCTGCGGCCATGAGGGCCAGCTCGGCATCGTCACCGAAGCGACCGTGCGGCTCATCGCCAAGCCGGAGGGTGCCCGCCCGGTGCTGTTCGGTTTCGAAAGCTCCGAGGAAGCCGGCCGTTGCGTTGCCGATGTCATCGCCGCCGGCATCATTCCCGTTGCCATCGAATTCATGGACAAGCCGGCGATCGAGATCTGCGAGGCCTTCGCCCACGCCGGCTACCCGCTCGATGTCGGCGCGCTGTTGATCGTCGAGGTCGAGGGATCGGAAGCGGAAATGGACGACATGTTGAAAAGCATCGTCGACATCGCCCGCAGACACGGCGTCAAGACAGTGCGCGAATGCCAGTCGGCAACCGAGGCGGCGCTGATCTGGAAGGGTCGCAAGTCTGCCTTCGGCGCCACCGGCCGCATCGCCGATTATATCTGCATGGACGGCACCGTGCCGCTGAGCCAGCTTTCGCATGTGTTGCAGCGCACGTCGGAGATCGTCGCAGGTTACGGCCTGCGCGTCGCCAACGTCTTCCATGCCGGCGACGGCAACATGCATCCGCTGATCCTCTTCAATGCCAATGATCCCGAGGACACCGCCAAGGCCGAAGCGGCCGGCAACGATATCCTGAAGCTTTGCGTCGATGCCGGCGGCTGCCTGACCGGCGAACACGGCGTCGGCATCGAGAAACGCGACCTGATGCGCCATCAGTATTCCGAGGCCGATCTTGCCCAGCAGATGGCGGCGCGCGCCGCCTTCGACCCGCAATGGCTGCTGAACCCTTCCAAGGTCTTCCCGCTCGAGGGGCGTTCGGCCGCATGATCGATCTGGTGCCGGCAAGCGAAGAGGAAGCCGCAGCAATCATCCGTGCGCATGCACAAGTTGGCCGTGCGCTCGCCATCAGCGGCGGCGGCACGCGCTCTGGTTTCGGCAATGCCGTCGAGGTGGAGGATCGCCTGCGCTCGACCGGCCTTTCCGGCATTGTCGCCTATAATCCCGGTGAGATGGTGATGACCGCAAAGGCGGGCACGCCAATCGCCGAAGTCGAGGCGGCGCTTGCCGAAAACAACCAGATGCTGGCTTTCGAACCCATGGATCATCGCGCCGTGATGGGTACGTCCGGCGAACCGACGATCGGCGGCGTCGTTGCCGCCAATGTCTCCGGGCCGCGCCGCTTCGTAGCGGGGGCTGCTCGTGACAGCCTGCTCGGCATTCGTTTCGTCAACGGCAAAGGCGAGATCATCAAGGCCGGTGGCCGGGTGATGAAGAATGTCACGGGCCTCGATCTGGTGAAGCTGCTGTCCGGCTCGCACGGCACGCTCGGCTTCCTGACGGAGGTGACTTTCCGCGTGCCGCCGCGCCCTAAGACTGGGGAAACCATCATCATCTCCGGTCTCAACGATGCCGAGGCCGCAAATGCCATGGCCGCAGCCATGGCTCTGCCGGTGGAAGTCTCGGGTGCCGCCCATCTGCCGTTGACCGTGACCTGGAAATTCCTCGGCGGCAAGCTGCCGGAGGGAGAGGCGACGGTGCTGCGAATCGAAGGCTTGCCCGGCTCGGTGGATTCGCGCGCCGCAAAGCTCCTGTCGGCGATGGGTGCGTTCGGTCAGGCCACGAGGCTCGATCAGGCCGGCAGCCGGCAGCTCTGGCAGGAGATTCGCGACGTGGCACCCTATGCCGACGGAACCGCGCGGCCCGTCTGGCGCGTGTCCATGGCGCCTGATATCGGCCACCAGCTTGTTGCGGCCTTGCGGCTCGAAGCCGGCGTCGATGCCTTCTATGACTGGCAGGGCGGTCTCGTCTGGATGCGCATGGAAGCCGATCCGGAGGCCGATCTCGTCCGCCGCTTCGTCAAGGCGCTTGGCGGCGGTCACGCGACGCTGATCCGCGCCTCGGCTCAGGCAAGAGCGGCGACGTCAGCCTTCCATCCCGAGGAAGAGGCAGTGGCACTTCTTTCGCGCCGCGTGAAGGAAAAGTTCGATCCGGCGGGGATCTTCAACCCGGGGAAGATGGCGGGACACTGAAATGCAGACCAACTTCACTCTCGCTCAGCTTGCCGATCCGCATGTGGCCGAATCCGAGCAGATCCTGCGCAAATGCGTGCATTGCGGCTTCTGTACCGCCACCTGTCCGACCTACGTCATCCTCGGCAATGAACTCGACAGCCCGCGCGGGCGCATCTACCTCATCAAGGACATGCTGGAAAACGACCGTGCAGCCGATACCGAGGTCGTCACCCATATCGACCGCTGTTTGTCCTGCCTCGCCTGCACGACGACCTGTCCTTCGGGCGTCGATTACATGCATCTCGTCGACCATGCTCGCGTTCATATCGAAAAGACTTACAAGCGGCCGTTCATGAACCGGCTGACGCGGGCCATCCTGGCCGCGGTGCTGCCCTATCCCGGCCGCTTTCGGGTGGCTCTTGCGCTGGCCCGCATCGGCCGTCCCTTTGCCGGCCTGATGCGCGGGGCAGCACTTAAGCCCTTTGCCGCCATGCTGGCGCTTGCGCCGCGCAGCATTCCGGCACCTTCGCCCTTCGCTCGACCGGGTCGGCATGAGCCGCAGGCCGAACGCCGCGGGCGCGTGGCGATCCTCACCGGCTGTGCACAACCCATTCTCGATCCCGCCATCAACGAGGCGACCATCCGGTTGCTGACGCGCCTTGGAGTCGAGGTCATCGTCCCCGAGGGCGAAGTCTGCTGCGGTTCCCTGGTCCACCACATGGGACGCGAGGAACAGGCCCTGGCCTCGGCCCGCGCCAATGTCGATGTCTGGACCCGCGAGATCGAGGCTGGCGGCCTCGATGCGATCATCATCACCGCTTCTGGCTGCGGCACGACGATCAAGGATTACGGCCACATGCTGCGCCTTGACGCGGCCTATGCCGGCAAGGCGGCGCGCGTCTCGGCTCTTGCCAAGGATATCACCGAATATCTTGTTGGACTCGAACTGCCTGCGCATATGCCGAGGGGCATTACGGTTGCCTATCATTCCGCCTGCTCCATGCAGCACGGCCAGAAGATCACCATGGCGCCGAAGCATCTGCTCAAGGCTGCAGGTTTTACCGTTCGCGACCCGGCGGAAGGCCACCTCTGTTGCGGCTCGGCCGGTACCTACAACATCATGCAGCCGGATATTTCCGCTGCCCTCAAAACCCGCAAGGTCAAGAACATCGAGGCGACCAAGGCCGATATCATCGCCACCGGCAATATCGGCTGCATCACCCAGATCGGGTCGGGCACGATCATGCCGATCCTGCACACCGTCGAGCTTCTGGACTGGGCGTACGGAGGTGCTGTGCCTGAAAAATTAAGGGATTTGCCGTTAGCCTGAGACCACCGATTCATTGGCCGATCTCAGGGGCCGATCTCAGGAGTTCTGGCTATGTGGCGTGGATTGATTGTGCTTGCCGTATTGCTCGGCGCGGCTGGTGCGGCGCACGCCAACAACCGTTACTTCTGTTCTGCGGATGACAAGGATGTGCGCTTCACGCTCGAAAGCGCTTTTGAAGACGGAGGCGGCCACAAACTGATCCATTTCCGTGGCGCGCTGATGCTCAAGGACGTTTCCAAGTCCCCCAACCTCAACAAGCGGACATTTGAATCGAAGGATCTCACGAACCGCTGGTCGCGCGATGGCGATCTGCGCCTGGAAGTCTTTGATACGGAAGGTGATGATGCCGGAAGCGAAACCTTGGATCTCGCGGTTCTCGCAGACCAACACGACAAGTCCTCACAGAACTTCAACGGCACCTACGCACTGCGGATCGAAAGCGGCGCCAGCTTCTTCGTCGTCGAAGGCAAGGTGAGCTGCGGCACCAAATAGCCCCGCAGCCTGCACCCAAAATCACCAGTGGTATGAAATACCGACATTGACCGCGTTGGTGACGATGTTTGTCTTCAGGCGGTCGCCGCTGTCGATCGGAACGTCGACGCGCGAATAGGTGCCCTTGTATTCGACGAAGGTCGACCAGTTGTCGGTGATGCGGTAGTCGACGCCGGCCTGCGCCTGGAAGGTCACGCCGCCGAATTCGTAGTCGAAGGTCGTGCCTTGGGGACGGGTGACTTCGACATGCGGAATATTCACGCCGACACCGGCACCGAGATAGGGGGTCCAGGGCCGCGCCGGGTCCTTGAAGCGATAGAGGC
>Ga0209129_1001307_pt1 | contig 14157 bp, 11 predicted proteins | sample AraplaMF_Col_mMS_FD_184257 | JGI IMG/M metagenome (GOLD analysis project Ga0209129, IMG submission 184257) | Arabidopsis root microbial communities from the University of North Carolina, USA - plate scrape MF_Col_mMS (SPAdes) (version 3) | ecosystem: Host-associated > Plants > Roots > Endosphere... | reverse complement strand
GGGCGATGAGATCTTCATCGTCCATTTCGAGACCGCCGTCGATGATCTCGGTGCGGCGCGGCGTGCCGAACTCGTCGCGGACGGCAGTGAGCTCGTCCTTGACGATCGTCTGGATGCGGATACGCGATGACAGGATATCGAGGTAATCCTTGATCTCCTCGCCTATCTTATTGAGTTCATCGCCAATTTCGTCCCGGCCGAGAGCCGTCAAGCGGGCAAGGCGCAGTTCGAGGATGGCGCGGGCCTGCTCTTCCGAGAGGTTATAGGTCAGGTCATCATTGATGCGATGCCGCGGATCGTCGATCAGGCGGATCAGGCTTTCGACATCTTCTGCCGGCCAACGGCGGGTCATCAGTTCTTCGCGGGCCGACTGCGGGTCCGGCGCCTGACGGATGACACGGATGACTTCGTCGATATTGGCAACAGCAATCGCGAGGCCGACCAAGACGTGCGCACGTTCGCGCGCCTTGCGAAGCAGGAATTTTGTTCTCCGGCTAACAACTTCCTCGCGGAAGGCGACAAATGCGCGGAGCATGTCGAGTAGCGTCAGCTGTTCCGGCTTTCCGCCGTTCAGCGCCACCATGTTGCAGCCGAAGGAGGTCTGCAGCGGCGTATAGCGATAAAGCTGGTTCAGGATGACGTCGGCATTGGCGTCGCGCTTCAATTCGACGACGACGCGATAGCCCTGGCGGTCGGATTCATCGCGCAGGTCGGAGATGCCTTCAATGCGCTTCTCGCGTACCAGTTCGGCCATCTTCTCGATCATCGTCGCCTTGTTCACCTGATAGGGGATCTCGGTGATGATGATCTGCTCGCGGTCGCCGCGCATCGGCTCGATGGTGGCAACGCCGCGCATGACGACGGAACCGCGGCCGGTTTCGTAGGCCGAGCGGATGCCGGAGCGGCCGAGAATCTTGGCCCCGGTCGGGAAGTCGGGACCCGGAATGATCTGCATCAGGTCCGGCAGTTCAATCGCCGGATCATTGATCAGCGCAATGCAGCCATCGATGACTTCGGAGAGGTTATGCGGCGGAATGTTGGTCGCCATACCGACGGCGATACCGCCAGCACCGTTGACCAGAAGGTTCGGGAATTTTGCGGGAACGACGACAGGCTCGGAGAGCGTGCCGTCATAGTTGTCGCGAAAATCGACCGTTTCCTTGTCGAGGTCGTCGAGCAGCGAATGCGCGGCCTTCTGCAGACGGCATTCGGTGTAACGTTCAGCCGCCGGCGGGTCACCGTCGACAGAGCCGAAATTGCCCTGGCCGTCGATCAGCGGCAGACGAAGCGACCAGTCCTGCGCCATACGGGCGAGCGCGTCGTAGATCGCAGCATTGCCGTGCGGATGGTATTTACCCATCACGTCCCCGGTGACGCGGGCGCATTTGACGTATTTCTTGTTCCAGTCGATGCCGAGCTCGGACATGCCGTAGAGGATGCGCCGGTGCACGGGCTTCAGGCCGTCGCGCACGTCGGGAAGTGCGCGGGACACGATCACGCTCATCGCGTAATCGAGATATGACCGCTGCATTTCCTCCATAATGGAGATCGGCTCGATGCCTGGCGGGAGCTTCCCGCCGCCGGGGGGTGTTTGCTCAGTCAAAACGGTTCACGTTCTCTTCTAGAATCACTCGAAGATTTATAGCGGAAAGCCTGTTCCCGCGCCAATTTGGCCAGGGGTTTTGAACAGGCTTTTACGGTCGAAAGAGGGCAAATAATGGTATTTGCCCGCGATAGATAGGCAATAAGTGATGATGCATTTGCCAAATCGGAATCGGCACAGCACAATCATGAAAAACAAGCATCTATATGGGGTTTTGAAGAAGCGATGGCAAGCGCCGACCAATTGATCAACGCGTTCACGACGCTGCTCGTCACCATCGATCCGCCGGGGCTTGCGCCCCTCTTTCTCGGCCTCACTGTCGGCATGAGCCGGCCGGAGCGAAAGCAGGTGGCGCTGCGCGGCACCACCATCGCCTTCATCATTCTTGCGGTCTTTGCGCTATTCGGCTCCAGCGTGCTCGGCGTGCTCGGTATTTCCATCGGCGCTTTCCGGCTGGCGGGCGGCCTGCTGCTTTTCTGGATCGCGTTCGAAATGGTTTTCGAGAAGCGCCAGGATCGCAAGGAAAAGACGACGGAAGTGGCAATTACCAAGGATCATATCGAGAATATCGCTGTCTTCCCGCTTGCCCTGCCCCTGATTGCCGGACCGGGCGCCATTTCGGCGACGATCCTGCTCGGAGGAACCCTGCCCTCCACGGTCGAACGTGCGCAGCTGATCGGCGTTATCGCTGCATGTCTGCTGATCACCCTGATGGTGCTGTTCCTCGCCGACCGGCTCGACCGTTTCCTCGGGGTGACCGGCCGCGCGATCCTGACCCGCCTCCTCGGTGTAATCCTCGCAGCACTTGCCGCGCAGTTCGTCGTGGACGGTGCAAAATCCGCTCTTAATCTGATCAGCGCCACGCCGACATGAAAACGGCGCCCTGGGGCGCCGTCGTCAAAGCTCGGGAATAGCGTCGCTCAAAACGGGATATCGTCGTCGAGATCGCGCGAGAAGTTGCCGCCGCTGCTGCTGCCACCGCCACTGCTGCCACCGCCACGATTACCGCCGCCGCTGCTTCGGCCACCGCCGCCAGAAGACGGGCCGGAACCATAATCGTCGCCGTAACCGCCGCCACCGAAGTCGTCACCACCGCGACCGCCGCCGAAGCCGGAACCTGCGCCACCGCCTTCACCACGACCGTCGAGCATCGTCAGGGTCGAGTTGAAGCCCTGCAGCACGATTTCCGTCGAGTAGCGGTCGTTGCCGGTCTGGTCCTGCCACTTGCGGGTCTGCAGCGCGCCTTCGATATAGAGCTTGGCGCCCTTCTTCACATATTGCTCGACAACCTTGCAGAGGCCTTCGTTGAAGACAACGACCGTGTGCCATTCGGTCTTCTCGCGGCGCTCGCCGGAATTGCGGTCACGCCAGGTTTCCGAGGTCGCGATACGAAGATTGGCGATCGGCCGGCCATCCTGCGTACGGCGGATTTCGGGGTCGGCGCCCACGTTTCCGATCAGAATTACCTTGTTCACACTGCCAGCCATATCATTCACCTTACTGCCGCCCTGCCCGGCGGCGTTTAAAAATCATCGGCGCACCTTAAACCATAGAGGACAGGCGGTGCGTATCCAGTTCCTGTCATCCACAAGGAATTTTGTTCTTTATTTGTTCTAATTATTCGCTATGATCCTGTCAACAGAATCGAAAACCTTTGTTGTACCGGACATTCAGCCTCGACTCGCCCGTCGGCATCACTAAATAAGGGCTGTTATTCCCCAAACGACTTGAAGCAGAGACGATGAGCGAACTGAAGACGATCTCCATCCGTGGCGCGCGCGAGCATAATTTGAAGGGCATCGACCTCGATCTGCCGCGCAACAAGCTGATCGTTATGACCGGCCTTTCCGGCTCCGGCAAATCCTCGCTCGCCTTCGACACGATCTATGCCGAGGGACAGCGCCGCTATGTCGAAAGCCTTTCGGCCTATGCCCGCCAATTCCTGGAAATGATGCAGAAGCCTGACGTCGACCAGATCGACGGGCTTTCGCCGGCAATCTCGATCGAACAGAAGACGACATCGCGCAACCCGCGCTCGACGGTCGGTACGGTCACCGAAATCTACGACTACATGCGCCTGCTCTTCGCACGCGTCGGCGTTCCCTATTCGCCGGCCACCGGCCTGCCGATCGAAAGCCAGACGGTGAGCCAGATGGTCGACCGTGTACTGGCCTTCGAGGAAGGCACGCGCCTCTACATCCTGGCGCCGATGATCCGCGGCCGCAAGGGTGAGTATAAGAAGGAACTGGCGGATCTCATGAAAAAGGGCTTCCAGCGCGTCAAGATCGACGGACAGTTCTATGAGATCGCCGATGCGCCTGCTCTCGACAAGAAATACAAGCACGATATCGATATCGTCATCGACCGTATCGTCGTGCGCCCCGACATGGCCTCGCGTCTGGCCGACAGTTTCGAAACCGCGCTGAAGCTCGCTGACGGCCTCGCCGTTGCCGAATTTGCCGACAAGCCGCTGCCGCCGGAGGAAACCTCGGCTGGTGGCTCTGCCAACAAGTCGCTCAACGAGACGCATGAGCGTGTGCTGTTTTCGGAAAAATTCGCCTGCCCGGTCTCCGGCTTCACCATTCCGGAAATCGAGCCGCGGCTCTTCTCGTTCAACAATCCCTTCGGTGCTTGCCCGACCTGCGACGGTCTCGGCTCGCAGCAGAAGATCGATACCGACCTGATCGTGCCTGAGCCGGAGCGCACGTTGCGGGATGGCGCGATTGCGCCGTGGGCCAAGTCCACCTCGCCCTATTACAACCAGACGCTTGAGGCGCTCGGCAAGCATTTCGGCTTCAAGCTCGGCAGCCGCTGGAACGATCTCTCTGAGAAAGCCAAGGATGTCATTCTCAATGGCACCGAGGAGAAGATCGAATTCCACTATGCCGATGGCGCGCGCTCCTACACGACCTCGAAGAATTTCGAGGGCATCGTGCCCAATCTTGAGCGGCGCTGGAAGGAAACGGATTCGGCCTGGGCGCGCGAGGATATCGAGCGCTTCATGTCGGCCGCCCCCTGCCCGGCCTGTAATGGTTTTCGCCTGAAGCCGGAAGCGCTCGCGGTCAAGATCAACAAGCTGCATATCGGCGAAGTGACGCAAATGTCGATCCGCATCGCGCGCGACTGGTTCGAGACGCTACCGGCGACCTTCAATGCCAAGCAGAACGAGATTGCCGTGCGCATTCTCAAGGAAATCCGCGACCGCCTGCGTTTCCTCAACGATGTCGGCCTCGAATATCTGAGCCTGTCGCGCAATTCAGGCACGCTGTCGGGCGGCGAGAGCCAGCGTATCCGGCTTGCCTCGCAGATCGGCTCGGGCCTGACGGGTGTTCTCTACGTGCTCGACGAGCCGTCGATCGGCCTGCACCAGCGCGACAATGCCCGGCTTCTCGAAACGCTGAAGCACCTGCGCGATATCGGCAATACGGTTATCGTCGTCGAGCATGACGAAGATGCGATCCTGACGGCTGATGACGTGGTCGATATCGGCCCCGCTGCCGGCGTCCATGGCGGCCAGGTGGTGGCACATGGCACGCCGCAGGAGATCATGGCCAATCCGAAGTCGCTCACCGGCAAATATCTGTCGGGCGAACTCGGGGTGGCCCTGCCCGACGAGCGACGCAAGCCGAAGAAAGGCAAGGAGATCAAGGTCGTTGGCGCGCGCGGCAACAATCTGAAGAATGTCACCGCAGCGATCCCGCTCGGCGTCTTCACGGCTGTTACGGGTGTTTCGGGCGGCGGCAAGTCCACCTTCCTGATCGAAACGCTCTACAAGTCTGCAGCGCGTCGTGTCATGGGCGCGCGTGAAATCCCTGCCGATCATGACCGCATCGACGGTTTCGAACATATCGACAAGGTGATCGATATCGACCAGTCGCCGATCGGCCGTACGCCGCGGTCCAATCCGGCGACCTATACCGGCGCCTTCACGCCGATCCGCGACTGGTTCGCCGGCTTACCGGAGGCCAAGGCGCGCGGATATCAGCCGGGCCGCTTCTCCTTCAACGTCAAGGGCGGCCGCTGCGAAGCCTGCCAGGGCGATGGCGTCATCAAGATCGAGATGCATTTCCTGCCCGACGTCTATGTCACCTGCGACGTCTGCCACGGCAAGCGTTATAACCGCGAAACGCTCGACGTGACTTTCAAGGGCAAGTCGATCTCCGACGTGCTGGACATGACGGTGGAAGAAGGTGTCGAGTTCTTCGCAGCGGTTCCGGGCGTGCGCGACAAGCTGCAGTCACTGTTCGATGTCGGCCTTGGCTATATCAAGGTCGGCCAGCAGGCCAATACGCTCTCGGGTGGTGAGGCACAGCGCGTCAAACTCGCCAAGGAACTGTCGAAGCGTTCGACAGGCCGCACGCTCTATATCCTCGACGAGCCGACAACCGGCCTGCATTTCCATGACGTCTCCAAGCTTCTGGAAATGCTGCACGAGCTGGTCAATCAGGGCAATTCGGTTGTGGTCATCGAGCACAATCTCGAAGTCATCAAGACTGCCGACTGGATCCTCGACTTCGGCCCTGAAGGCGGTGACGGCGGCGGCGAGATCGTGGCCGTCGGCACGCCGGAGACCATCGTCAAGGAGAAGCGCTCCTATACCGGTCATTTCCTGAAGGAACTGCTGGAGCGGCGACCGGTCAAGAAGACGTTCGCGGCGGCGGAATGACCATGCGGCGTGCCACGGAAGCGGATCTACCGGTTGTCGTGGCGCTGACCGCAGCTGCCTTTGCCCCTTATACACAAAGCTTCGGCGCGCCGCCGGTGCCCGTAACCGAAGATTACGGGCCTCGGCTCGATCGCGGAGAGATCTGGTTGCGGGAGGCTGACGACAGGATTGCGGGACTGGTCGTTGTCGAACGCTACCCGGACCATCTTATGCTCTTCAGCATCGCCGTCGCGCCTGAGTTTCAGGGATCGGGACATGGCGTTGCAATGCTTACCTGGCTGGAGGACAGAGCGCGGGAATGGGCAGTGCCGGAGATCCGACTTTATACCAATGCGCTAATGGAGCGGAATATAGCGCTCTATTCCGCCTTCGGTTTTCAGGAAACGGGTCGCCGCCCCCATCCCTATCGGCCAGGGTGGACTATCGTCGACATGTCGAAAACGATCGACAGGACGAAGAAGGTTGGCGCGATCTGAGGGATCGCAAGCAAGGAGGAAGAGATGAGCAAATCGGGCACGATCCGCGTGGGCATCGGCGGCTGGACATTCGAGCCGTGGCGCGGCCATTTCTTTCCCGACGATCTCAAGCAGAAGGACGAGCTGCACTATGCCAGCCGCCAGTTGAAGGTCATTGAGGTCAACGGCACCTATTACAGCACGCAGAAACCGGCAGTCTTCGCCAAATGGGCCGCCGACGTGCCTGATGGTTTCGTTTTTTCGCTGAAGGCGACGCGCTACACCACGAACAGGCGCGTGCTCGCCGAAGCCTGGGAGTCGATGGAGAAGTTCCTCTCGTCCGGCATCAGCGAGCTTGGCGATCATCTCGGCCCGTTGCTCTGGCAGTTTGCGCCCACCAAGAAATTCGAGCCCGATGATTTCGAAGCCTTCCTGAAGCTGCTGCCCGAAAAGCAGGACGGGCTGAAGTTGCGCCATGTCGTGGAAGTCCGGCACGATTCCTTCAAGGTGCCTGAATTCATTGCGCTCCTCGAAAAATACGGGGTGGCGCCCGTCTGCGCCGAACATTTCGACTATCCGATGATTGCCGACGTAACGGCGGATTTCGTCTACACGCGTCTGCAGAAGGGATCGGACGATATTCCGACCTGCTACCCGGAGCCGGAACTGAAGGATTGGACCAAGCGGCTGCAGGTCTGGGCTGAAGGCAAGGTGCCTGACGACCTGCCGCTGATCGACAAGGACCGCAAGGTCAAAATTGAACCGCGCGATGTCTTCGCCTTCATGATCCATGAGGGCAAGGTCAATGCGCCGCATGGGGCAATCGCCCTGCAGAAGCGGGTAGACGATTAAGAGCTCAAAACGGCAGCACTTGGCTGGCGAGATCTTCGGCGGTGAGGCCCTTACCGGCACGATTACCGGCTTCGCCATGCAGCCAGACGCCGGCAGCCGCCGCCTCGAAAGCCGGCACTCCTTGGGCAAGCAGGCCGCCGATGATGCCGGCTAAAACGTCGCCTGAGCCTGCGGTGGCGAGCCAGACCGGCGCGTTGGTATTGATCAGTGCCCGCCCATCCGGCGAGGCGATGACGGTATCGGCACCCTTGTATATGACGGCGGCGTTGGCGCGGCTTGCGGCTGCGAGCGCCTTGTCGATCTTCCCCGCCTTCTCGTCGGCGGCAATATCGGGAAAGAGGCGAGCGAATTCTCCATCATGCGGCGTCAGCACGAGCCGCGGCTCCCCCTTGAACAGGTCGAACAGCGCCTGCGGGTCATCCTTGAATGAGCTGATACCGTCAGCATCGAGAACGACGTGCCGGTCCCGGAGCAGGGACACGAATTTACGGGCTTTCTTTCCAATCCCGAAACCGGGTCCGAGAACGAAGGTCTGAAGCCGCGCATCTCCAAGCCAGCCCTTCAACGCCGCCGCGTCATCAATGGCGTGCAGCATGATGGCGGTCAGATGGGCGCTGTTGGCCGACAGGGCTTCGGTCGGCGCTGCGATCGTCACCAGTCCGGCCCCGGCTTTCAGGCCCGCCATGGCCGACATGCGGGCTGCGCCCGTCTTGCTCGCCTCTCCCGAAAACACGACGAGGTGGCCGCGCTTGTATTTGTGGGTTTCCAACTGCTCGGCGGGCATGGCAGTGCGCCAGGCGGCGGGCGTATTCTCGGCCACGAGGCCAGTCGTCTGCGCCTGGATGATGCGGCTCGGAATACCGATATCGAAGACCTCGAGGCTGCCGCAAAGCTCTCTGCCCGGCATGAGAAGATGGCCGGGCTTGCGGGTCATGAAGGTCACTGTATGCGCCGCGCGGAAGGCGGCTCCCAGCACGGCACCGGTACGTCCGTCGAGGCCTGATGGGAGGTCGACGGCAATGACCGGCGTGCCCGCCCTGCCGACTTTGCGGATCAAATCGGCGACATCGGGCGGCACATCGCGCGCCAGACCCGCTCCGAAGAGACCGTCGACGACGATATCGCCCTGCTCCGGATCATAGTTGCCTATATCCAAGCCCTTCAGCGCACAGGCTGCCCTCGCCCGTGCGGCGTCCCCCTTCAGCTTCTCCGGATCGCCGAGATAGAAGATCTCCACACGTGCGCCACTCTCCTGCAGAAGCCGGGCAACCACATAGCCGTCGCCGCCATTATTGCCGGGACCGCAGAGGACGGCAAAACGTGCAGTGCCCGGATAAAGCCGCAGCGCAGCGGCGGCGACAGCGGCACCCGCTTTCTCCATCAAGCCGTAGGAGTCGATTCCAGTTTCAGCGGCAGCCCTATCAGCGGCGGCCATTTCGGCAGGTGTGAGGAGGAGATCGGAAAGGCGTTGGCTCATGGCCCTATTCAATTCAAAAAACGCCTAAAAAACAACCGCCTGATCGAGAAAACAAAAGATCATATTTTGTGCATCTGATTAATTTTCCATCGAATCGCAAGGGTCATCGAGAAGTCGAAAATGGAATGGTTTTTTCAGGTTTTGTATCATTTTCGATAAAAATGCGCCCCTACTCACCTCATTTTTCATCAAAACGACATTGAAACGCTGGCAAACAAGGTCGCGCACATAAAATTCCGCGATTTTTTGCGCGAGACGGATTTCAAACTGGCACGATATCTGCATCATATTCCGCGAGCGGGAACGTTCCTGCTGTAACAGGAGAAGCGGAGAGACATTTTCTCATGAAAAAGATCGAAGCGATCATTAAGCCTTTCAAGCTGGACGAGGTGAAGGAAGCCCTTCAGGAAGTCGGTCTGCAGGGTATCACCGTCACGGAAGCGAAGGGCTTCGGTCGCCAGAAGGGCCACACCGAACTCTACCGCGGCGCTGAATACGTCGTCGATTTCCTGCCGAAGGTGAAGGTTGAGGTCGTGCTCGCAGATGAAAATGCGGAGGCCGTCATCGACGCGATCCGCAAGGCCGCGCAGACGGGGCGCATCGGCGACGGAAAGATTTTTGTTTCCAACGTCGAAGAGGTCATCCGCATCCGCACCGGTGAAACCGGTATCGATGCCATCTGAAGGCTTTGCCTTCGGGCAAGCTCACCCATCCTCATCGCACATAACGTAACATCATCACAAAACAGAGGAAGCATCTTATGGCGAGTGCAAGCGAAATCCTGAAGCAGATCAAGGAAAACGACGTCAAGTTCGTCGACCTGCGCTTTACCGACCCCAAGGGCAAGCTGCAGCACGTAACGATGGACGTTGTTTGCGTCGATGAAGACATGTTCGCCGATGGCGTCATGTTCGACGGCTCCTCGATCGGCGGCTGGAAGGCCATCAACGAGTCCGACATGGTGCTCATGCCCGACACGGACACGGTACATATGGACCCGTTCTTCGCTCAATCGACCATGGTCATCGTCTGCGACATCCTCGACCCGGTTTCCGGCGAAGCCTATAACCGCGACCCGCGCGGCACTGCCAAGAAGGCCGAAGCCTATCTGAAGGCATCCGGCATCGGCGATACGATCTTCGTCGGCCCGGAAGCCGAATTCTTCGTCTTCGACGACGTCAAATACAAGGCTGATCCCTACAATACCGGCTTCAAGCTCGACTCGACCGAACTGCCGTCGAACGACGATACCGACTACGAGACCGGCAACCTCGGCCACCGCCCGCGCGTCAAGGGCGGCTATTTCCCGGTTCCGCCAATCGACAGCGCCCAGGACATGCGTTCGGAAATGCTGACGGTTCTCTCGGAAATGGGCGTCGTCGTTGAAAAGCACCACCATGAAGTGGCTGCTGCCCAGCACGAACTCGGCATCAAGTTCGACACGCTCGTTCGCAACGCCGACAAGATGCAGATCTACAAGTATGTCGTCCATCAGGTCGCCAATGCCTATGGCAAGACGGCAACCTTCATGCCGAAGCCGATCTTCGGTGACAACGGTTCTGGCATGCACGTTCACCAGTCGATCTGGAAGGGCGGCAAGCCGACTTTCGCCGGTGACGAATATGCGGGCCTGTCCGAATCCTGCCTCTACTATATCGGCGGCATCATCAAGCATGCCAAGGCGATCAACGCTTTCACCAACCCGTCGACGAACTCCTACAAGCGTCTCGTCCCGGGTTACGAAGCACCGGTTCTGCTCGCCTATTCCGCGCGCAACCGTTCGGCCTCCTGCCGCATTCCGTTCGGCACCAATCCGAAGGCAAAGCGCGTCGAAGTCCGCTTCCCGGATCCGATGGCAAACCCTTACCTCTCCTTCGCTGCCATGCTGATGGCAGGCCTCGACGGCATCAAGAACAAGATCCATCCCGGCAAGGCCATGGACAAGGACCTCTACGACCTGCCGCCGAAGGAACTGAAGAAGATCCCGACCGTCTGCGGCTCACTGCGTGAAGCGCTGGAAAGCCTCGACAAGGACCGCAAGTTCCTGACGGCTGGCGGCGTCTTCGACGACGATCAGATCGATGCCTTCATCGAGCTGAAGATGGCTGAAGTGATGCGCTTCGAAATGACGCCGCATCCGGTCGAGTACGACATGTATTACTCGGCATAAAACAAGAGAGAAGCCCCGGTTCGCCGGGGCTTTTTTCGACCCCGAGGTCATGAAAACCGATGGGCAGACATGACAATCATGTGACGAAGTCCCGCAAAAAATCTTGATTTGCGGGGGGCCGATCACCAAATCAGGTGAGAAAGGAAGTCGTACCATGAAAGAAAGAGTTGCAAAGTTCAGCATAGGCGAAGTGGTTCGGCACAAGGTTTTTCCGTTTCGCGGCGTCATCTTTGACGTTGATCCGGAGTTCGCGAATACGGAAGAATGGTGGAATTCCATTCCCGCGGAAGTCCGCCCCAGCAAAGACCAGCCGTTCTACCATCTGCTTGCCGAAAACGATGACAGCGAATATGTCGCCTATGTTTCCGAGCAGAACCTGGTGAGCGACGAGAGCGATACGCCGCTTCGCAATCCGCAGGTCGAGCAGATCTTCGACCGCGGCCCGACGGGCCAGTTCAAACCCAAGATGAGCTTCGCCCATTAATTCGGATCACATGACCTCTATGACAAGGCCCCGCATGTCGGGGCCTTTTTCTTTTCTCGCATGTCGCGCAAAACGGCTTCACACTTTTGCGCGACAAGCAGGCAACAAAAAACCCGGCCTGAAGCCGGGTTTTTCGTCAATTCGTGAAAGTCCCGATTACTGGGCCTTTGCTGCCTTCTGGGCGTCTTCCAGCTTCTTGCGGGCTTCTTCAGCCTTCTTCTGCATGCTGTCCTGCAGGCTGCGCTGGCTTTCGGCAAGCTTCGATTCGGAAACCGGTTCGCCGTCATAAGCGCCCGTGAAGCCTTCGAGCGAAACCTTGATCGGGTTTGCAGCACGGCGGAAGTTGATCGAGGTGAAGACCACGTCGCTGCCCTTCTTGAGGCTTGCGATCATGGCGTCCGTCAGCGGAATTTCAGCCGTGCACTTGTCGGGCAGGCAGACGGCGTAATCGAGCTTCTGGCCCTTGCCGCCGTCGATCTGCATTGCAATGCCCGGGGGGATCAGGCGCGCAGCAGGAACAGAAACCTGAAGGATCTTGCGGTTGATCTTGCCGGAGACCGAGATCAAGCCAACGGCAGTAACCAGCTGGCCGCCATTGGCGAGAACCAGGTTCTGAACAACGCAGATGTCGTTGTCTTCCTGCTTGCTGCAGGTCTTGTACCAGCCGAGGCGCGGTGCACCTGCGGCCTGTGCGGGCGCGTCAGCCGACGCTGCCGGAGCCTGGGCGGCTGCATCCTGTGCGAAGGACGAGACCGGAGCCGAGGCACCGAAGATCACTGCCATAACGGACAGTGCTGCCCGCATTTTCTTTTCAGACTTGAACATCATAACGAATTCCGTCTCCTGATATCCGTTGCGGGGCTACGTTCGGCCGCCCCAACCACCGGGTCGTTCGGCACTCCACCTCTTAAAAAATTAAGGCAAATGCATGACCCCAAAACTTCGGGTCACGTGTTACATCGCGCTGTGGAAGATATCCAGCATTTCTTTGGCAATTTCGCGGGCATTTTGGCACATAGGTAAAGAAAGCGGCGGGTCCGGTTGGAATTGGACGCTCGCATGTTACCCTGCCGGCGAATCGTGCCCGTCGCCACGCATCGAGGAATTTCAGAATGCTTCGGATCGCCCTTCTCGCCGCTTTCACGCTGATCAGCGGAGCAGTCGCCGCAGAACCCGTGCATGGTATCGCCATGCACGGCGCGCCGGCGCTGCCTGCCGATTACAAGCACTTCCCTTACGTCAATCCCGACGTGAAGAAGGGCGGGAAAATCACCTATGGCGTGGTCGGCACTTTCGACAGCCTGAACCCTTTTATCCTGAAAAGCATGCGTACAACGGCGCGCGGCATGTGGGATCCGCAATTCGGCAACCTCGTCTATGAATCCATGCTGCAGCGTTCGAGCGACGAGCCCTTCACGCTCTACGGCCTGTTGGCGGAAACGGTGGAATGGGATGAAGACCGTACGTTCATTCAGTTCAACCTCAACCCGAAAGCCAAGTGGTCGGACGGGCAGCCGGTTACACCCGAAGACGTGATGTTTTCCTTCGAACTGTTGCGTGACAAGGGACGCGTGCCCTTCTCCAGCCGCCTCAATCTCGTTTCGAAAATGGAGAAGGTCGGCGACCACAGCGTACGCTTCACCTTCAACGACAAGGCAGATCGCGAGACGCCGATGATCTTCGGCCTGTTTCCGATCCTGCCGAAACATGCGATCGCACTTGATGGTTTCGACCGCAGTTCGCTCACGCCTCCCATCGGCTCCGGTCCCTACAAGATCAAGAGCCTGAAACCCGGCGAGAGCATCACCTACGAGCGCGACCCGAACTATTGGGGCAAGGACATTCCGGCCAAGGTCGGCATGGACAATTACGACCAGCTCACCGTGCAATATTTTCTACAGGACACGACGCTTTTCGAGGCTTTCAAGAAAGGCGATGTCGATATCTATCTGGAGGGCAATCCCGGGCACTGGGCCAATGCCTATGATTTCCCGGCCGCAAAATCGGGCACGGTTGTCAAGGATGTGTTCAAGCCGAAACTGCCGAGCGGCATGCTGGGCTTCGTCTTCAATACGCGGCGGCCGATCTTTGGCGATATCAAGGTGCGCGAAGGCCTGTCGCTGGTCTTCGATTTCGAATGGGCCAACAAGAACCTCTACTCCGGCGCTTACAAGCGCACGCAAAGCTTCTGGCAGAATTCTGATCTGTCGAGTTTCGGGGTACCGGCGGATGAGCGTGAACTGGCGTTGCTCGGACCGATCAAGGACCGGATCGACGCCACCATCCTTGACGGCAGCTACAAGCTGCCGGTGACGGACGGTTCGGGACGCGACCGCAAGGTGCTGAAGCAGGCTGTCGACCTCCTGAAACAGGGGGGCTACACAATCCAGGGCGGCAAGATGGCGGATGCGAGCGGCAAGCAGCTTGCCTTCGAGATCATGACGCAAAAT
>Ga0209129_1001290_pt1 | contig 14284 bp, 13 predicted proteins | sample AraplaMF_Col_mMS_FD_184257 | JGI IMG/M metagenome (GOLD analysis project Ga0209129, IMG submission 184257) | Arabidopsis root microbial communities from the University of North Carolina, USA - plate scrape MF_Col_mMS (SPAdes) (version 3) | ecosystem: Host-associated > Plants > Roots > Endosphere... | reverse complement strand
AGCGGTACCAGCAGGACGACGACGATCTCCAAACCTGCGGAAACAAGCTGTCTTACGTCGAAGGGCGCGTCGGAACCCCAGCGCTTGGTATACGCGAAGGCCGCAACGGTTATCATCATCAGCAGCGTCATGACGATGCCGGGCAGAATGCCGGCCATGAAAAGAGCGCCGATCGAGACATTCGCCATCATTCCATAGATCACGAAAGGCAAGGACGGCGGAAAGATCGGGCCAAGCGTGGCGGAAGCCGCCGTTACCCCGACCGCGGCCTCGACCGGATAGCCGTGATCCTTCATGGCCTTGATCTCGATCGTGCCAATACCGGCCGCATCGGCAAGCGCGGTGCCCGACATGCCGGAAAAGATGACCGATCCGATGATGTTGACCTGCGCGAGACCGCCCTTCATCCAGCCGACAAGCGCAACGGCGAAGGAATAGATGCGGCCGGTGACACCAGCCGAATTCATCAGGTTGCCGGCAAGGATGAAGAAGGGAACGGCGAGAAGCGGAAAACTTTCTACACCCGCGATCATTCGCTGGGCGACGATGATGTCAGGCGCGACACCGTAAAGGACAATATAGAGAACGGACGCGACGGCCATCGAGATAGCGACGGGCACCCCGATCAACATCAGCAGCAGAAACGAGCCAAGCAGGAGCAGCATCGGGTCATCCTTCGACGGCGTGGAATTCTTCGGGGCGTTCCAGAACGGAATAGCCGCGGCGCAAATTGGCGATGAAGACGATCACCGCCCGGATCAGCATCAGCACGAAGGCTGCAAGCACGCTGTAGAAGACGATGTTGCGCGGCAAATCGACAGTCACCATCTGCTCGTCAGCGACGATCTGGACGTAGCGCCACATCAGGTAGCAGCCATAGGCGAAGAAACCGATGCGGACGATATCGACGAACGTTGCGAGCACCCGCGCGAGGCCTGCCGGCATATAGTGGTAGAAGACATCCACCTGGATGTGGCGCGAGGTGCGCACGCACATGACGGCGCCCAAGAACACGACGCCGATCAGGCAGTTGACCGCAATTTCCTCCGTCCAGGCATAGCTGTTGTTCAGCACGTAGCGAGTGAAGAACTGCAGGAAAACGCAGCCGGCCATCAACCAGAAGACGATCAACGTGATCCAATCTTCGATGGCGTAATCCGAGATGTTGGCAGTGGGCGCATGCCCTTCGAACTCTTGGCCGATCTCCTCGGCGGTAATTTGCGTGTGGACTTCTTGAGACATGATCGGCCTTATTCCGGTTTGGAGAAGAAGGACGCGCAGCGCTGCCGCGCGCCCTCGGGCTCTTACTGGATCGCGCGGATCGCCTCCCAATCGGCTTTATCGTAGCCGAAGTCCTCAAACTTGACCTTTTCCGCAACCGTCTTCTCGAAGTCGGCCTTGTCGACTTCGGTGACGCTCAGACCCTTTTCCTTGAAGGTAGTGATCAGGCCGTCTTCCTTGCCTTCGATGGTCTTGGTCGTGCGCTCGGCAGCTTCCTGCATGACGTCGCCGAAGATCTTCTTGTCTTCATCGGAAAGGCTCGACCACAGCGTCTTCGAGATCACCGTATTCAGGTGATCGACGATGTGACCGGTCAGGACGATGTTCTTCTGGACTTCGTAGAACTTCTTGGCCTCAATCGTCGTCAGCGGATTTTCCTGGGCTTCGACCGTGCCGTTCTGGAGTGCCAGATAGACTTCCGCAAAGGCGATTGGCGTGGTGTTCGCGCCGCAGGCCCGCGGCATGGCGAGATAGGCGGGAACGTCAGGCACACGGATCTTCAGGCCCTGCATATCGGCGCATTTGGCAATCGGTTTGTTGGATGTCGTGTGGCGCGTGCCGTAATAACTGACGGCGGCGATATGGTTGCCGGTCTTGTCCTCGTACCCCTTGGCGAGCCGCTTGAAGACGTCACTCTTGGTATAGGCAATCAGGTGTTCCGGGTTGCGGAAAATATAAGGGAAATAGGTCACGCCGATCGGCTTGTAGTCACGGGCGGCAAAGCTTGACCCGGAAATGATGATATCGACCGTGCCGAGCTTGAGGCCCTGGTTGATATCGGCTTCCTTGCCGAGCTGCGAAGCCGGATAGACCTCGATCTTGTAACGGCCATTGGTGCGCTTGTTGATCTCTTCCGCGGCCCAGACGGAATCCGTATGGAACGGTTCCGAGGTCTCATAGACATGCGCCCATTTCAGCACGGTCTGCGCATGTGCGATTGCCGTCGTCGCCATGATTGCGGCGGCGGTGCAGAGTATCGTCGTCAGTTTCAGCTTCATCGGTCTCTCCTCCTGAGATCTCGTCAAATGCCTGCGTTTCCCTTGTTTGGCCCGGCCCCATGGCCGCGCCCCTCCTCGCCCGAAAACTCCTCCCCGAAGCTCTCGGAAAACCTCTTCTGCGAATTCGTGAGATGCGTGCGCATGGCGGCCTTCGCTCCTGTACTGTCGCCAGCGGCGATCGCGTCGCGGATAGCCCGGTGCTCTTCCAGCGCGGTGCGCCATGAAACCGGCCCTTCGAAATGGCTGGCAAGCTTCTCGAAATACGGCGTCATGCGCATGTCGAACAATTCGCCGGTGACGCGGAGCAAGGTTGCGTTGCCGACGATTGCCGCAATGCCGGTATGAAAGGCGCGGTCGGCGACAAGCACGGCGCGCGCATCCTCCACCGCGCCGCTCATCGCTCTCAGCGCTTCGTCGAGAACGGCAATGTCTTGTGGACCAGCGTTCCTTGCCGCTTCCTCTGAGATCGCGCACTCGATGATCGCGCGAGCCTGCAGCAATTCAAAGGGACCCTCGACCGATTCACGGTCGCGGCCAGACGCTTCGGCCACATGCTTCCGGGTGACATAGATGCCGGAGCCCATGCGGATATTGATGTAACCCTCGACTTCCAGCACGATGAGCGCCTCGCGAAGCGTGGGGCGCGAAACGGAAAGTTGCTCAGCAAGGTCGCGCTCAGCCGGCAGCCTTTGGCCGACTGCGAGTTCGCCCCGGATGATCATCAGACGAATCTGGTCTGCCACCTGCCTGTAGAGGCGGCGTGATTCAACTGCCGAAAACATTGTGGCCTCCCCGGCGCGCTTCTCCTCAAGCGCACAACTGGTCAACTGGCCTGACCAATTGACCGCAAGCTATCATCGAGGAAGTTGTGCGTCAATCCGACGCATGCACTCACACCGGGCTGACCAATTGATAGGTGGAGGCAAGTGTTCTGAAGGCCTCGACCGTAGCCGGATCCAGCGTAACGCCATGTTTTTCCCGCTCGGCAGCGACTGCCCATTCCCGATCGCCGGGCGCCAGTACCGTGAGGCCTTCGCGCGCAGGCGATGCCCTCAAGGTGTCGAGATAGCGTTTCATGGCAGCATCGAAGATATCGATATCAAGGAAAGCGGCAGGGTTCAGTGCGATGACGAAAGCACCGAGACCGCGTGGCTTCGAAAAATCCGGTCCGGGCATCGGCGCGATATCGAAGCTCAGCTTCATGCCAGTGAGCACGGCGCTCAGGATCTCGGGAATGCCGGCGAGCCCTGCGCCTTTGAAGCCGAATTCGCCGCCGAGCGGCGCCAGCATGTCGGCGACATCGGGATCGGTCGTGTCATAACCCCGTTTATCGGAGGCAACCCCTTCGGGCAGTTGGCGGCTGAGGCTGCGATAGAGCTGTACGCGGTTATAGGGCACGGCACTGGTCGCCATGTCGAAGAGCCACGGGTTACTGTTCCTGACCGGCACGGCGCAGGCGATCGGATTGGTGCCGTGGAAGCGCATGGCGCCATCATGCAGGCGCACGAAGCTGTCGGAATTGCAGAAAGCAAAACCGATAAAACCGCGATCGGCAGCATCGACCGCATAAGCACCCGCCGGACCAAAATGCGAAGAATTGCGGATGGCGACGGCGCCGATTCCGAATTCCCCGGCAAGACGCGTGGCATGCTCCATAGCCGTATAGGTGGCAATCGCGCCATGGCCATTATCTGCATCGAGCGACGCCACGGCGCCGAAGGCGTTTGCCAACGCGAGATGCGGGCGTGGATTGAGACGTCCTTCGGTCAATCCCTTCACATAATGAGGAAGCAGGCGCACACCATGGCTGTCGATGCCATAGCGCGTACCATGCAGCATTCCCCGCGTGGCTGCATCCGCCGTCTCCTGGTCCGTGCCGGCGGCGAGGAAGACCTTTCGGCAGAAATCCTCGATCGCGGCCAGAGGTGCCAGGGAACCAGCGAGGTTTTTGCTGTTACTCGTCATAGACGTCAATCCGTTCGACGTGGATCGTCTGCAGACTCTAGCGCGCCGGCGAGAAGATTCGATAGTCGGATCGCGCCTGAGACTGCACTTGGTCCAAACATCGGTCGGCCCCCGCCAAACGTCACGACTTGCCGAGCGAGAGGCGGAACTGACGCGGTGTCGTGCCGGTTCGCTGCTTGAAGATGTCGTAAAAGCGGCTGCTGGAGCCGAAGCCGCAGTCGAGGGCGATCTCCAGGATCGAGTCCTCCGTCTCGGCCAGTCGCTGCATCGCTCGCGCGAGGCGATAGCGTGTCAGGTATTCCATTACCGAGATGCCAAGCACATCGCGAAACGCCCGGTTGGCTGTAGTTGGATGCACGTTGGCGCGCCTTCCAAGATCCACCAGGTTGAGCGGTTCGGAAAAATGCCGATTGATCAGATCGGTCAACACCTCTGAGTGGCGGATGGCGGGGCTTACCGGGGTCGCAGCGGCTACAACGGACAAGCCTCGATTATCGGCGTGATCAAGAATGAGCCTGCGCACCCTAAGCTTGGCCTCATCGGCGATCAGCTGACGCCGGACGGGATCGCCCCTGCCCCATTCCTCGACCCAGGCAGAGACGGTGGCCGGCGTCGTCTCGCGGCGGCGGGGCTCGACGACGAAGGCACCCTGCATGATTGCCTGTCTCGCCCTCTTGTCGATGGAGAGCGCGAGAAAATCGGCGAGCGGGAGGTAGGCGCAGATGAGCGGGGCTTCCGGCGTCACCAGGATTGTCTGATGGGGAATGGCCGCCCAGAAGAGGACAAGACGCCCGGCCTCCACCCTCTCCTGCCGGCCATTGAAGAGATAAGTCATGGCGCCATCGAGAAGCAGGTTGATCTCGACATGGTCGTGCCAATGCGCTGCACTCATGGCATCGGCCGTGTGGCGCTCGATCAGGAAACTCCGCGGCGATCCCGCCCACTCGCCGCTCCTGCTGAAATGATCGTCCGTCATGTCCTTCCTGCGCTTCGATCCGGGAATACTCCCTCCAATAACAGGAAGAAATTCTGATTTGGAAGAGGCACCAGTATGACGGTTTTAATTTGCGGGAGACCGAAATGCCGAAGATTTGCCTCGTGGGTGCGGGCAGCACCGTTTTTGCGCAGAACATTCTGGGGGATGTGCTCTCCACACCCTCGGGCAGTGATTATGTGATCAGCCTCTTTGATATCGACCCGGAGCGGCTGAAGACGTCGGAGATCGTGGCGCGACGCATCTGCGAGGCGCTCGACCTGACGAAAGTCAAAGTCGAGGCAACCCTCGATCGTCGAGAGGCACTGCGCGGATCGGATTTCGTCATCCTGATGATGCAGGTCGGCGGCTACAAGCCTGCGACTGTCACGGATTTCGACGTACCGAAGCGATACGGGCTGCGGCAGACCATTGCCGATACGCTCGGTATCGGCGGGATCTTCCGCGGACTTCGCACCATTCCGGTGCTGGAGGCGATCTGCCGCGACATGGAAGAGGTTTGCCCCGACGCGCTGCTGATGCAATATGTGAACCCGATGGCGATCAATTGCTGGGCGATCAAGGAGCTGGCACCCAGTATCCGTACGGTCGGCCTTTGCCATAGCGTGCAGCATACCGCCGCTCATCTTGCCGCCTGCCTTCGCGAAGATATTGCAGACATCAACTACATCTCGGCTGGCATCAACCACGTCGCCTTCTTCCTGAAATACGAGAAACTGCATGCCGATGGCCGGCGCGAAGATCTCTATCCCCGCCTGAACGCTCTCGCCGGCGAAGGACACGTGCCGGACGACGACCGGGTACGCTTCGATGTGCTGAAGCGGCTCGGCCATTTCGTGACGGAATCCAGCGAGCATTTCTCCGAATATACGTCGTGGTACATCAAGGATCGCCGTCCCGAGCTCATCGACAAGCTCAACATCCCGCTCGACGAATATATAAGCCGCTGTGAGCGGCAGATTTCCGAATGGCATGCGCTGCGCCGCGATCTCGAAGGCGACAAGCCGATCGAGGTCTGCCGCAGCAATGAATATGCCGCAGGCATCATCAACGCTGCCGTCACAGGTAACCCCGCACTGATCTACGGCAACGTTCCCAACAATGGCCTGATCGCGAACCTGCCGCCCGAATGTATCGTGGAAGTGCCCTGCCATGTGGACCGGAACGGTATCCAGCCGACCCGCATCGGCAGAATTCCCTCGCAGCTTGCCGCGGTCATGAAGCTCAGTGTCTCGGTTCAGGAACTGACCGTGGAAGCGGCGCTGACCGGCAAGCGCGATCGCATCTATCAGGCCGCGCTGCTTGATCCGCATACATCGGCAGAACTGTCGCCGGATGAGATCTGGGGCCTGGTTGATGATCTGATCGAAGCACACAGCGATCTGCTGCCGAAATACCACTGAGGCCGTCAGAGCCGCGACCGGCAGGACGCTACGCGTCAAGAAGCACGCCATCCCTCGGGATGGCGTGCTTTTGTTTGTCTTTTAAATCCCTGCCGTGGCCTTCAAAAAAATCACAAACGATCAGAATCTTGATTGACATTGATCGTATTGAGTGGGAACGTTGACGCAAATAAACGATAAAGAGCAGGGGACGATCCGTGAATCAGACTGGCGGCGTGAAAACTGACCGGCTCGATGCCATCCGCAGCCATCTCTATGCGAACGGCTTTTCGACCATTCAGGATCTGGCCGATGCGGTAGGCGCTTCGCTCGCGACAGTCCGGCGCGACCTGCAGGTTCTTGAGCAGGACGGCGCGATCGACAGGGTGCACGGCGGGGCCCGCATCGCCGAAGGGTCCTCGGTCGAACTGGCCTTCCAGGAGCGTGAAAAGCGCCATCTTTCGGCCAAGCGCGCGATCGCGAACGCGGCCTATGAAAAGCTTCTGCCGCGCACGGCGATCTTCCTCGATGCCGGCACGACGGTTCTTCAGCTTGCCCGGCTGATCCGCATCAATCCGATGCCGCTGCGCATCTTCACCAATGGCCTGATCGTCGCTCAGGAATTCCTGAACATTCCGCATCTCGAAGTCGTGCTTCTCGGCGGCCATCTGCGCAGTGAAAATGCCTCTCTCGTCGGCCCGCAGGCCGAGGCAATGCTGGAAACGATCTGGTTCGATCAGCTCTTTCTGGGTGCCAGCGCCATCAGCCCGGATGGGGCGATCTATAGTGTCGACAGCGCGGAAGCCAGCCTGAACAGGCGCATGCTCGCCCGCTCTGCCAATGGTTATGTTCTCGCTGATTCCTCGAAATTCGGGACGATGGCGACTTACAAGGTCGCGCCGCTGAATGCGGCAAAACTCATCACCGACAAGAGCCTGGCGCCCCAATGGCGCGCCGAACTCGCCAATTTCGGTGTCGATGCAACCTATGCCGAGCTCGGAGCAAAAGAATGAGCCATGAGCTGATCCTTGGCATCGACGGCGGCGGCAGCAAGGTGCTCGTTACTCTGGCCGACAAAGACGGCAGGATTCTGCGCACCGCGCTTGGCGGCGGCGTGAATCCCATGGATAATCCGGACTGGCGGCAGGAACTGGAGCGGCATATCGAACCGTTCCGCAATGAGCCGGGATTGGCCGCTGTCGGCGCTGCCTTGCCTGCTTATGGTGAAGTTGCGCACCTCTCCTCTCTCCAGAAGCGATGTATCGACGAAGCCTTCCCGGATATTCGCAGAACGGTCCTCAACGATGTCGACGCCGCCCATCTCGGCGCCTTTGCCGGGCGCCCGGGCATACTTGTCCTGTCGGGGACAGGTTCCATGTCCTGGGCACGCAACGGCGCCGGAGCCTCCGCACGCGTCGGCGGTTGGGGCGATGTGATCGGCGACGAAGGCAGCAGCTATTGGATCGGCCGCGAAGCATTGCACCTTGTCAGCCAGAGCCTTGATGGACGCACCAGGCCGACCGCGCTGGCAAAGGCTGTCTACGAGCACCTCGAGCTCGACATGTCAGATCCGGTCAACGCTCTCGGTGGCTGGATCAGCGGGCTCGCAAGGCCCCGCGCGGGTATTGCGGCGCTCTCCGTCCTTGTCGACCGGGTAGCGAGCAAAGGCGACGAAGCAGCAATCGATCTGATCGACAGATCAGCCCAAGAGCTTGCCAAGCACCATTGGGCAATATCGGGCCATTGTGAAACCGGCACCGACTGGACTTATGCGGGCGGGACCTTTTCCAGCCGCCTGCTGCTCGAGGCCGTCGAACGACGGATCGGCCGGCGGGCGGTCTCGCCCGTGCTTCCCCCCATTGGCGGCGCGCTTCTGGCCGCTGCCCAACTTCTCGACTGGCAGCTTGACGAGCGCTGGTTCGGGCAAATCGCGGTTGCGGCAGAAGCTGTGATCGCGCGATCAAGACAATGAATGTCAAAGATAAAGAAGGATGGGAACATGCGTAAATTCATATTGCCTTTGCTTGCCTCAGCCGCACTTGCGATTGCCCTGCCTGCTTTGGCGGACGACGCCAAGCCGCTTGCCGGCCAATCGATCACGGTGCTCATGCCATCGCCGCAGGGCGCCACGGTTGCGGCCGATTTCGAAGCCGAGACCGGCATTCACGTCGATCTCCAGACACTCTCCTGGGATGACATCCGTCCCAAACTAGTAACGGCGCTGGTCGCGGGTACAGCGCCGGCCGACGTTACCGAATTCGACTGGTCGTGGACGGGACAGTTCAGTGCCGCCGGCTGGTACATGCCGCTCAACGACGTGATCGACAAGGATACGGTCGCTGACATCGGCGTCGCCAAGATCTTCACCGTCGACGGCCAGTTGCTCGGCGTGCCTTACACGAACGACTTCCGCGTCATGCTCGTCAACAAGAAGCATTTCACCGACGCCGGCGTTACCGAAATGCCGAAAACACTCGACGCTTTGGTCGCTGCGGCCAAGAAGATCAAGGAAAAGGGCATCTCCACCTATCCGATCGGCCTGCCGCTCTCGGCGACGGAAGGTGCCTCCACCAGCTGGTACCTGCTGACCAAGGCCTTTGGCGGCGAACTCTTCGACAAGGACTTCAAGCCGCTTTTCCTCACCCCCGATTCAGCCGGCTATAAGGCGCTCGCCTTCGAACTGAGCCTGCTGAAGGACGGTCTGGTCGATCCGGCCTCGACGGGCCTCAAAGACAGCCAGATCAATGAGAGCATGTTCGCCCAGGGGCTGACGAGCATCATGATCTCGGGCGAACCCGGTCGCCTGGGTCAGATGAACGACCCGAAGCAGTCCAAGGTCGCGGGGCAGGTGGAAGCCATCCTGGTGCCGACCGAAAGCGGCCAGACCCGTAGCTTCGGCCTTCCGGAAGCACTCGCCATTCCGAACGTCTCGCAGAACAAGGAAGCGGCAGTCGCCTTCGTCAAATGGTTCACCAGCAGGGAGTTCCAGAAGAAGAATGCGGCAAACGGTTTCCTGCCTACGCGCACTTCCGCCCTCTCCGAGCTCAACACGGAAGGCAAGCTGACGAGCGGCGACGCGCTCGTTGCGCAATCGAAGACCGTCGAGCCGCTGTTCCAGCAGGGAACGCCGCCTTGGTATCCGCAGTTCTCAAGCGCGGTCAACACGGCGATCAACAGCGCGGCGAAGGATCAGATCACGGTTGACCAGGCCATGCAGGCCATCGCCGACGCCGCCAAGCAGGCCATGGCGCAATGACGACAGCTACTGTCGAAGGTATCGCAGCCAAGCGGAGTGTCGGCTTCAACGCCGACACGATGCTCGGCCTGCTGCTGGTACTGCCGATCCTTGTGACGATGGCAGCTCTGGTCTTCTATCCGATGGGCCGGACGGTCTGGGACTCGCTGCATCGGGTCAATCCGATGCAGGCGGGAACCCCTTTCGTCGGGCTGGAAAACTACACGCGCATGCTGTCGGACGGGCAGCTTGGAACGACGTGGACGAATACGCTCATCTACGTCGTCCTTGCCGTCGTTGCGGAAACCGTCTTCGGCGTGCTTGCCGCAGCACTCATCAACCAGGTGAAGGTCGGGCGTCAGTGGGTACTGGCGGCCGTCATCCTGCCCTGGGCGCTCCCCGGCGTCGTCAATTCCGTTATCTGGTTGTGGATCTATCAGCCGGGTGCCGGCCTGTTGAACGGCATTCTCGTCGCACTCGGCCTGCCCTTCGAAAACCATGTCTGGTTCAATGACCGGACGAGCGCGATCATCGCCGTGACCGTCGTGCATGTCTGGCGCATGATGCCGCTGACGATCGTCATTGTGCTGGCCGCCATGCAGAGCATTCCGGCGCATCTCTACGAGGCTGCCCGTATCGACGGCGCGACCCGCGTGCAGATGTTCAGCCTGGTCACGCTTCCGCTCGTGCGCAGCGCCCTCGCCGTTGCCATGACGAATGCGACCGTCAACGCTTTCAACCTCTTCGACGAGGCCTGGGTGCTTGCCGGATCGAGCCTCGAAACACGGCCGATCCTCGTGCAGATCTATCTCGAGACGTTCCAGAACCTTCGCTTCTCCTACGGTATGGCACTGTCTGTCGTCATCACGCTGGTGTCGCTGCTGGTGTCGCTGGTCTACGTCCTCCGCGTCTATCGCAACACACGGTTCGACTGATGAAACCAACCATTCTCTATCGCCTGATGATATGGACGGGTCTTGCTTTGCTGCTGATCTGGTCGCTCGGCCCGATCTATTGGACGCTCGCAAGTTCCGTGACGCCGACGGAGGATTTCTCCACGCGGCCGATCCATTTCTTCCCGCAGCATTTCACGCTCGACCACTATTCGCGCCTGCTCGGCATCAACATTTCCCGGATCGGCGGGGTGGAGGTGTGGAAACAATTCCGTGCAGCGCTGCTCAACAGCGTAATCACATCTGCTGCCGCCACGGCTCTCTGCGTCGCAATCTCTGCACTCGGCGCCTATGCCTTCACCAGGATGCGCTTTCCAGGGCGTCACCTCCTATTCGGCGCTGTCGTTGCGACGCTCGCCATCCCTGCCTATGCAGTGCTGATCCCACTCTATCAGATCATGATCAAGATGCATCTGGTCGACACCTATACCGGCGTGTCGCTGATCTACGTCTCGGCCTATCTGCCCCTCTCCCTTTGGCTGCTGCGCAGCGTCTTTGAGCAGCTTCCGATCGCACTCGAAGAGGCTGCACAGCTCGATGGCGCAGGCCGCCTCTTCATCTTCTTCAACATCGTGCTGCCACTCGCCGGACCCGGCCTGACGGCCGCCGCTATCCTCACCTTCCTGGGGGCATGGGGCCAATACCTCGTCCCTCTCATCTTCTCGCCGCAATCGACGAAACCCCTGACGGTTCTCATTCCCGAATTCGTCACCAAGAATTTCATCGACTACGGGCTGATCACGGCAAGCGGATCGATCGCCATCGTCATCCCTGCCCTGGTCGTCATCTTCCTCAACCGGTACCTCGTCAGCGGCCTGCTGGCTGGTTCGGTCAAATAATCGGAGACATCATGAACACGACCGAAAAGGTAATCTTCGAGCAGTTCCCCTATTGGGAAAAAGCCATCGGCTCGAATGCGCCAAGCGGCAGGGCGGACGATCTCCTCGTCTTCGTCGGCTGCGGCACCTCCTTCAATCTCGCTTTGTCTCTGGCCGCCTATGCCAACAGCCTCAAGCGCCGGGCAATCGCGGTTCCTGGTGCAGAGTGGCTGAACCGCCCCTCCTATTTCTGGCCGGAATGGCAAAAGACCCATGTGGTCGCGCTCTCGCGCAGCGGCGAAACCACGGAGACGGTCGCTGCGGCCAAGGTTAGCCGCGCTGCCGGCGCGTTCGTCACTGCCGTCACGGTCGAGCCCGAAAGCGCGCTTGCCAAGAATTGTGACCAGCTGATCTGCTCGCCAACCCATCCGGACGAAGGCATCGTCATGACAGTGTCGGCGAGCCTTATGGTCTTGCTCAGCCTGCAGATGATCGGTCAGACCGTGCCGGCTTCGATCGTCGCATCGGCACGGCAGCTTGCAAACACGCTCGACACCTCCCTGCCCGATATCATCAAGGACCGTTCGCACTTCGTGTTTCTCGGCGGCGGACCGCTTTTCGGCATCGCGCTTGAAGGTGCATTGAAGTTGATGGAGATGAGCCAGCTCATGACGCAGGCCTTCCATCCGCTCGAATACCGCCATGGGCCGATCAGCCTCGTCGATGAGAAGACGGCGGTTATCGTGCTCTACAGTTCGGACCAGAGAGAGGCCGAGGCCAAGCTGGTTGGCGAGCTGCGCGAAAAAGGCGCCGTCGTTATCGGCTTCGGCGGCCCCGGCGACCTCGAGCTTCCTGTTGATGTCGACCTGTCGCTCGCCGGCCTCGCCGTTCTGCCGGCGCTGCAGATACTCGGCGAACGTGCCGCTCAGGCACGCCACATCGATACGGTCTCACCGCGTCATCTCACCAAAGTTGTCACACTCGCATGAGCGCCGCGGTCGATCGAAATCGCCAGATTGCCCTGGCAAAACTCTTCGGGGACAGAGGGTTGCCCCTGCCCCGCGGCATCACATCCGTTTGCTCCGCCCATCCCCTGGTCATCGAAGCAACATTGCGACGTGCCGCCCGGCAGAGCGACGTCGTCCTGATCGAGGCGACCTGTAATCAGGTCAATCAGGAGGGCGGCTATACCGGTATGACGCCGGCGGATTTCCGCGCCTTCATCGAAAGAATTGCGGCAAGCGTCGGCTTTCCCGCCGCGCGCATCATTCTCGGCGGCGACCATCTGGGCCCGAACCCGTGGCGGAAACTCAGCGCTGACGATGCCATGGCACGCGCCGAAGCCTTGGTAACAGCATATGTGGAAGCCGGCTTCGAAAAGCTGCATCTCGACACATCAATGGGCTGCGCCGGCGAACCTGTGGCGCTTGCCGATGAATTGACCGCAGCAAGAGCCGCACGGCTGGCACGGGCCGCCGAAGATGCCGCCCGCTGCAGCGGCCGTCGCCCGCCCGTCTATATCATTGGCACGGAAGTGCCGCCGCCGGGTGGCGCTACACATGCCCTGGACGAGATCGAGGTCACGCGACGGCAAGCTGCCGTGAAGACGCTTGGCGTTCATCGCGAGGCTTTTACCCAGGCTGGGGTCGGTTCCGCACTGGAGCGGGTGATCGCCATCGTCGTTCAGCCGGGTGTGGAATTCGGCAATGCCAATATCGCGCTCTACAAGCCCGAGCGAGCACAAGAGCTGATCTCCGCGCTCGACGAAATGAACGGTCTGCTCTTCGAAGCCCACTCCACCGATTACCAGCCGGCAGACTTGCTGGCTTCTCTGGTCGACGGCGGGTTTTCGATCCTTAAAGTCGGCCCGGGCCTGACCTTTGCATTGCGCGAGGCGCTCTACGGCCTCGATGCGATCGCCAACACGCTCTCGGGCGGCAAGGAAGCCCGCGGGCTGGTAACGACAATGGAAGAGATCATGCTCGCCGAGCCTGGACATTGGGCCGGTCACTATGGCGGCACGGCTGATGAGCAGCACCTGCAGCGACATTTCAGCTATAGCGACCGCATCCGTTATTATTGGCCGGACGCGCGCGCTAGCGTGGCGGTCGACAAACTGCTCGCGCAGCTGCCCGACGAGATCCCGGAAACGCTGATCAGCCAGCATCTTGCCCGTCTCTATCCCGATGTGGTCGAGAAGCGTTTGGCGCCAAGCGCTCGCGATCTTTGCCTTGCCGCTATCGATGCGGCCCTCGCACCCTATGCCACCGCGACAACGCCTCGGTAGCAGGCATGTCACAGGTCGCCCTCAGCGGGCGATTGCAGATCCGAAATCAGATTTTCAGCCGGAGACAATTATGGCGTCCGTAAACGTGGCGAATGTCCGCAAGAACTATGGTCACTTCGAGGTGTTGCACGGGGTCGACATCGATATCCGCGATGGAGAATTCGTGATCCTCGTCGGGCCCTCCGGCTGCGGCAAGTCGACCTTGCTGCGCATGATCGCAGGGCTTGAGGAGATTTCTGGCGGTAATGTTTCGATCGGCAGCAAGGTCGTCAACAATGTCGCTCCGAAGGAGCGCGACATTGCCATGGTCTTTCAGTCCTACGCGCTTTATCCGCATATGACGGTCGAAGCGAATATGGGATTTTCGCTGC